>Ga0080013_1000385_pt1 | contig 62803 bp, 80 predicted proteins | sample ETNvirenome_6_85_FD_69236 | JGI IMG/M metagenome (GOLD analysis project Ga0080013, IMG submission 69236) | Marine viral communities from the Pacific Ocean - ETNP_6_85 (SPADES assembly) (version 2) | ecosystem: Environmental > Aquatic > Marine > Oceanic | place: Pacific Ocean | collected 2013-06-19 | reverse complement strand
AATTACAGGCTACAAGGCTTTAAATAATGGCTGTCTATATTAATAGGCTCATGTTAATTGTGCTTACTACAACAATTACGAAAACAAAAAACTCAAATTTATTATTCCTAATCTGATCAACTTTGTTTTTAAAATATTCTTTTATTAATTTTTTCATTTTATTGGATTTTAGTTAATTAATAATGTCTTTTACCACCTTAAACCCGTATCTGATCTTACTCAAATTACAGGCTGAAAGGCTTTAAATAATGGCTTAAAGTAAGCTTGTAAATAATTGATATAACTCCATTTCAATGCTTTTATTAAATATTCCATATTCTCCATCCGTTATTTGTTCTTCTTGCTTTTTAAGTAAAAGCTTTCTAATGGCTTTAATTTCTCCCTGTGACAGGTTTAATTGTGTTTTTATTTGTTTTGTTTCCTTCTCCATAATTTCAAATGTTTTTAATGATTAAATAAATGTTCTCTTTTATACGTATATAAACATTAATATGTTACACATTATTCTATTTAAATTAATAATACTAGGTTAAATATTACTTATAGACTCACAAAAACTATATATATAATATATATAATAAGGGATTTTTATAGCTTTTATAGTCCAATAGGTTTACATGAGATCAAAGGTAGACAGGTATAAACCTTAATCTATTAAGGTCTAAATAAGAATTATTGTTATTTAGTAATTATTCCTAAGTAAGAATTATTCTCATATAGATTTATATATATGTAAGGATATATAATGTTTATATATGCATACAGGTATACACTAAGCTTGTATATATATGTATATAATGATCAGGATAAAAGCCAAAGGATATACACTAAGAAGGCTAATATATATATGTATGACAGGCATAACAGACCATAATAAAACGCCAAAAGTTAGGGCAAAATAGACATTTTTATGCACCCCCCTATCGATTTGAGATCGACTTTTCTATGCCCAAATGACACCGTATACCCGTATATAACCCCGTGTCTCTACTTGTATGGGGACTTAAAAACCCCGTATCTCGTGGTATGTGGGGACTTAAAAACCCTTCAAAATTTTATGTATCTTTGTTGTCATGGAGGGCAGTGATATTAGTTTTGCTATAGGCTTACGTAGCCGTTTAGGTATGGGTCCCAGTGTTGGTATCACGTATTTGGGTAGCTGCTGTGATGGGGACTGGAATGAGGTCAGCATAGACTTATTGTTGTTAAGTATTATCATTGTTTGGGAGTAGTGTTTAAGAACCATAGTGGTGTTTAGGGCCGTATATTTTGGGAGAATATGCGGCTCTTTTTTATGTATAAAGTGTGACGAAAATAAAAATTGGCTTAAAAAAGTCGTTTTCGTCTCTCCAAAAACCCATTAAAAAAAATAATATATATCTATTATTATACTCTTTTTATGTATTTATGTGACAGAAATATAGTAAATGTGACAAAAGTGTGACGAAAATGGGGTATATAAAGTGTTGATACAGAAGGGATGTGACAGAAATGCTGTAAATGTTCTCTATTTTGAAGAAGTAAGAAGTAGAGTAGTATAAGTATAAACACTTATAGAGGAATAGCAAAAAAGTTCGTCACATTCGTCACACTATTTTTTTGCCTTGCTGTCCAGTCTTTATTGTTATCAACATTATGGTGTTAGGAAGTCTTTTGTTTTGCGGCTATGTTTTCATTAGTTTTGTATAATAAACAAATAAATGCATTCTACTCAAATCAAGTCTAGTTTCACAATCTCTCCTTACGTCTATGTTGGTCTCATCGACACCATTCGGGGTAGGCTTAACGTTGAAGGAATTTTCTCTCAGGTGCTAAATGTTTTTTCTTCTTCTCTTGGCTTAACCTCTCGCGCTCTACTTTCCCATCGGCGCCACCGCCCTTTAAACATCTGCCGACAGATGATCGTCGCCATGCTCCGCGACTACTACCACTTTTCATATACTTCTATTGGTGTTCATATGCACCGCGACCACAGCACGATAATAAACCGCTACCGTTGCCACGGCAATGACTACGAGACGAACGGCGTCTATCGGCGTCAGTATGACAACATATTAAAGCAGATACTATAAAACCATGAGATTATGATTGTTAAGGATATTTATTTTGAGGACACGGCACGGACTAAGCTGATGTCAGGTATTGACAAGATTGCCAACGCCGTTAAGAGCACTTTGGGTGCTCGCGGGAGGACGGTCTTGATTGAGTCGGAGCACCACATCGGTGGTCTCACTGTCACTAAGGACGGAGTCACTGTGGCTCGGAGCATCACGTTGATGGACCCGACCGAGAACTTGGCTGTACAGATGATGCGCCAGGCGGCGGCTAATACTGCTACCACTGCTGGCGACGGTACGACGACCGCTATCGTTCTGACGCAGGCGATGATCCATTCCGCCGAGGACTACATCTCCCCTGGCATCAACACCACGGAGGTCTTGCGGGAGGTCAAGCGCATGAGCGCGGGCATCATCAGCTCCTTACGGCGCAGGGCTGTCCCTGTCACTGACAAGAACTTACTTAATGTCGCCACCATCTCCGCTAATGGCGATAGCGATATTGGACCTTTAATTTACGATGCCTACAAAGCTGTCGGCGACGATGGCGTCGTCACTGTCGAGAACTCGAAATCCACGGAGACCTATTGCGACGTCACTACGGGATTAAAGATCGACCGGGGATATACGTCTCGGTACTTCATCACTGACGAGAAGATGCAGGAGTGCGTTTTAGAGAAACCATACATCTTCATCTCCGACCAGGAGGTTACGTCACTAAACTCTTACGAGGCCATCCTCAAACCCATCATCGCGGAGGGTAGGGCGATATTGTTCATCTGCCCTATGGGCGCTAATGCTATGAGCACTCTCACGGTAAATAAAGTCAAGGGCACTATTAAGGCTGGCGCCATTATCCCCCCTTCCTTCGGCTACCGCACCGACGATCTTATGGGCGACCTCGCGATACTCACTGGCGGCAACTACCTATCGGAAAAGATGGGCGACGATGCCACCCTTGTTAACATGAGCGACTTGGGTTCCGCCTCTCGCGCCGTCATCGGAACGGGAAGCACTGTCCTTGTCACTAACCCCGCCGATACTAGCGCCATCGATGAGCGCATCGCCGATGTTCGGGAGATGATTGCTGATGAAAGTAATGCTGAGACGAAGAAGTTCTTACAGGAGAGGCTCGCCGTCTTAAATGGCGGTGTCGCCGTCATCTATGTGGGGGCACAATCTGACATCGAGCAGAAGGAAAAAAAGGATAGGGTTGATGATGCCGTCTGCGCTACGAGGGCTGCCCTTGAGGGGGGGATATTGCCTGGTGGTGGGATAGCCTTACTTGAGGCTGCCAAGGATTTCGATGAGAAATTCGTCAAAGCCCACAGCAAGAGGGCTGCCAGTCGGGAGGCTACCATCGCCAAGGACATCTTAGTTGCTGGTCTCATCTCCCCTTTCGAGCAGATAAACCTCAATGGGGGCTTCGATCCCGAGGAGATACTTCAGGGCTTAGAGCGCAAGGGTATGGGCTTCGATGTTGCGAGGGAGAAGTTCGGCAGTATGGTCAGTATGGGCATCATCGATCCCGCTAAGGTTACCATCACTGCTCTTGAGAACGCCGTCAGTGTGGCTACCACTATCCTCGGCACGAACGCTATAATCACTAACGTAAGAGACATTTAATCATTAACTAAACAATACTACTATGGGATACAGAAAAGAAGTACATCAGGAGTGCATAAAAGTAATAAGAAAATTTATGACTCCTTTAAAATACGACCTTAGGGGCTATAATGAAAAAGTTTTTATAGATCCTTTTACCAGGGACAAAAATGAATTTGCTAAAACAGTAAAAGATTGTTGCGAGCTGGGAGCCGTAAGTGTGGATTTGGCAATCGGCGTATTGCTTAACACCTATACAACGCAAGAGGCTGTTGAAGAAAATAAAAAAGCCGCTAAAACAGCATGGAAGCAGGTGGAGCATTTAAACAAAGTTAAAATTCAGCTTTACAACTTAATAGGAAAAAATCCTTCTTACATATCCAGTTATTTTAATAAGCATTCAAAAGTAGACGGCGGCACCTTGATAAATAGTTTTATGACCTACAATTAATGAGCATGAAAGCAATAAACAAATTCATCATCATCGAGCCCATCACTGAGGAGGTGGTCTCCTCATCGGGCTTGGTTATGTCTGCCGTCGATGCTGACGAGCTGAGGTACCGCAAGGGGCGAGTCATCAGTGCTGGTCATATGGTGGAGTCGATGTCTTCGGGCGACGAGATTTACTACGACAAGCAGGCGGGACATGAGGCGAGGCTCAGCGGTTCGGTGTACACGGTCATCCTTGAGAGGGACGTCGTCGTGTGTCTGTAATTTTTACTATCTTTGTAGAAAGCAAAGACTATGACCTATAGAACATCATTACCCTTACATCCCACTGAGGATGATAAGCCCAAAACAAAAAGACAAGAGAAGAAGATATTGAAGTCTAAGGCTAAGGCTACAGGGACACCATACACTAAATTCACTAAGAAACGTAAAGACACCCCTGGCATTAAAGTAGCGCGAGCAGGGGTAAAGTCTATAGCTGGTGGAATGAAAACGGTTGCTGCTTCTGCTATGGCGGGGATGGCAACTAATAAAAAAGCATTTGCTGCTACGGCAGCCGCAGGGGGTCTTGCTGCTTTAGCTGGAGCGGGGGCGGTATTGACAGGGATTGGTATTTCTTCCCTTAAAAGAAACAAACCGACGGCAAAGCCTGTCACTAAGAAAAACACTAGGAAGAATATAAAAAAGACACGGCACGTTACCCCTACGGGAGTGACACGCACCAAGACAAAAACGTATAAGAAACGATAGTCTATGCCATTCAGGAAAGTCGACACCAACAAGTACGTAAGCCCTTCGGGGAGGACGTTCACGCGCAAGCAGGTGGAGCTGTACTACGCCACTGATGGCTTTAAGAACATGAATAAGAAGAAGACCACTAAGATGAAAACACGAAAACCACGGCGATGATGTACGAAGATAAAGATAAATCCAAAAAGAAAACCTCCAAAATGCGGGGGAGAACTTCTAAAAGGAAAAAAATCCTTTTGGAAAAGTTTAATAAACTAGAGGCACTAATGACATCACACAAAATACAATCCCCCACTAAAAATAATAAGTAAGATGATGATGTATAATAACGATAAAGATAAAAAGACCAAGCCCACCAGAGCTCAGAGAAAAAGGAAAAGGAAAATCACGAGGTTTACGAATCAATTCATAAGGCAGGGGGTGGATAAGGAAACGGCGAAAAAGTCGGCGGAGTCGCTGATAATAAAGGGAAGTTAAAAACAGCTAAAAAATGATATTATGTACGGGGATAACGGAGATAAAAAAAAGCGATACGGCAAAAGGAAGAAGGTAAAGGTTCCCGTTTCGGGCTCCAAGCCCAAGAAGGTTGTCGAAAAGAGTGTAAGCCTTCGTGGCGGCAGCAGTGGTTTTTCCGCCTCGCTAAACAGATATAACCGTTCCACGCGGCGCTCGACATCGTACAGTGGTAATGTGGGTCAGTTCAGTTCTGGGGTTCGTGCCTCCACGACAGGGCCAAAGGGCACCACCTTTTCAGCCAGCATCGACAAGCCCTATCAGGGCAAGCCTAACGTCAGTGCTGGTGTGACATTTAAAATAGGCAAGCAACGTAAAGGCTACGGTAAAAAATGATATTATGAGCAAGATGCGAGGACGCAAGTATTCAAACAGATATGAGACAGCCAGGCTCGACGGCGAGAAGGTAAGATATGTAAAGGGTGGTTTCCACAAGACGACGGGAACACCGGAGGGTAAGCCTATCCCAAAATCAAAATGGCGCGCCGCCCTTGCGGGCAGGTACGGCAAGAAGGGCGAAGAGCAGGCGAGGTTAGGGCTTGGTCTTATGGGCAAGACGGAGAAGCAGTTCCTTGGCTAAGGAAAATGTTATCATAAAAAATTATTATCTTTGTAAAAGGAGAAGCCGATGCGGTGGTATTGTTTAATTCTTATTATCACTTTCTTGGTTTCGTGTGGCGGCATCCGCGACACTTGTTACTATCCCGTGGTGCCGACATACAGCGATGAGGGGGAAATTATAGAACAGAAATAAATAATTATGGCACGAAGCAAGAAACCAGGTATCTATAAAGCGGCAGCATCGAGCTACCCCAAGAAGGGTACTCCCAAGCATACCGGCGATGATATGTATAAGTCCTATGTCCGTAAGAACTACGGCTATGACAGCGACTATACCATCAAAGACGGGAGGCTCATCAACAATGCGCCATCATTAGAGACGGGAATAGACCGCGCCGCACAGAAGAGGCGTAGCGAAAAGAACATGAAGAATATCATGCAGAAAGTCGATGCCATCCGCATCGCTAATATGATCGAGAAGCAGGAGGGGGGACTATAGTTCCTCAGAGCGCTCTTCACGCATCTTCTTATATTCCTTATTCATCTTTTTTATCATATTGAGGTATGTCTTATCGGTATAGCTAGCCCTCTTTTCCGCCAGCCTCGTATTGGGGGCTTTCGATGAGAGCTGTATATCGCCCATCAGGAACCGGTATATATTCTTAATGGCTTCGCGACCCCTCTGCGACAGCCTATATATCGTTCCCTCCCCAGTTTTTTTATTTTTTTCCCTGAAGATTTCTATCCATCCCTCCGTTCTAAGCCTATTGAAGCGAAGGCGCCTCCAGGGCATTATCTGCTCATACTCGTGGAAGTCGGCGCGGGAGAAATATTTCTCGCTATATAGGAATAGCAGCATCTCTATATCGGCGGTGCCGATATTGTATTTCGCCTTCACGTAATACCTCACTACGCGCCAATATTTTAGGAAGTCGTGCTTTGGGGGCATAAAAACAAAATTAGTAAAATTTGTATTATCTTTGTCAAATGGAGAGTAAAGGTTTGGGCGACACCATAGAAAAGCTAACACAGGCTACGGGGATAAAAGATCTCACAAAGAAAATCGTCGGCGACGATTGCGGTTGTGGGGGCCGGAAGAAGAAGCTCAACGACCTCCTTCCATATTCAACCCAACAAAAAAAAACAACTAGACAATGGCATATTTAAAATTACAGGTAAGCAAAGGCATAGCGGTATCGCCAAGCGATAGCACGCCCCTCCCCAATCCGGAGTTCATAATGACATCAGGAACTACAGATGCAGTGACCGCGACAGCAGATAAACTCGTCGGAGCAGCCGGCACCACCTTCACTACGAGTGTTGAGGTGGGAAATATCGCCGTCAACACTACCGATAATACGATGACTAATGTTACGGCAATAGATAGCGATACAGTTCTTTCTGTCGCTGATAACATATTTACTACTTCAGAAGGGTACACCATCTACAAGCAAGCCGAGACTGGGGGAGCGATATTGTATGTCGGCGGTGCGGGCAACATCAAGCTAACGACATCTAGCGGCAGCATCCTTACCTTCAATGGTCTTAATGCGGGGACTTTCGTTCCTGTACAAACGGTAAAAGTTTTTAGCACGGGAACGACGGCGACAAATATTATCGCGCTGTGGTAAAAGATATATTATGAGCAATTTCATAGGAGCGGCAATAGCGATAGCGATACAAGATATCGGTGCTAGTATCATAGAGATCTATGACAGGGTCACTGAGAACGGCACTGAGAGGAGGAAGACCGAGGATGGATTGTATGACCGTGAAACTGAAGGCGCTTAACAACAAAAACATAAAACAATGGCAGGAAAAAAGATATCACAATTAACGGCACTGGGAGGCAGCTTCGCGGCTACCGACCTCTTCGAGATAAGTAAAGATGACGGTGGCGGTAGCTATTCCTCAAAGAAGATTACGGGAACGGAGATGATAACATCTATTGGTGCGGGGACCGTAACATCGGTGGGTGTATCGGGAGGCACTACGGGTCTTACCACATCGGGAGGACCGATAACCACATCGGGAACGATGACTATGGCTGGCACCCTTGTTATCGCTAATGGCGGTACGGGAACAACAACAAGACAAAGTGCTATTGATGCGCTAAGTGATTCGGCAGGTTCTACCATAGGTCATATCTTAACAGTCGATGGAAGCAATAATGCTGTCTTTGCAGCCGCAGCGACTCCTGCCAATCCCACACAAAACTTCATTGTCGCCGCCTCGGATGAGACGACGGCACTAACTACGGGAACGGCGAAGGTAACTTTCAGGATGCCATATGCTTTCACTCTTACGGCGGTGCGTGCCAGCCTTACGGGCGCGGGAAGCACCAGTGGTGTAACAACAATAGATATCAATGAGGGCGGCAGCACCATCCTGTCGACTAAGATTACCATAGACTATGGCGAGCTAACGAGCACTACGGCGGCGACGCCACCTGTCATCAGCGATACCGCTCTTGCCGATGACGCCTCCATAACTGTCGATATCGACGGTCTTTCGGGGGGTGCTGATGAGACGGGACTTAAAGTAACATTAATAGGAACCAAAACGTAAAATCTTATGGGCTTAATAATAAACCCCTATATGGTCGCAGCAGACGCAAGCGTTACTCCTCCCTTTGATGATTATGGCAACCCCACCGCGGGATATTCAATGCGAAAACTTGATAGTTCATATTCAGGAAGTGCTATCAGGGTGCGTGAGGATTCAGGGAATACAGAAGCCGACATAGGATTTGATTCAGATGGATATTTAGATACAAGTGCATTACTAGCACATTGCAGTAGTAATAATGGTTTTATAACAACATGGTATGATCAAAGCGGTAATACTTATGACCTAACACAAACTAATACATCATATCAACCTCAAATAGTAAATAGTGGGGTATTGGTAGAGACAAATGGGAAGGCTTCTATTTTATTTGACGGTTCTGATGATTATCTTCAACTATCAGATGCAGGAAGTAATGCTTTAGGTAATGGCAGTACTACTGAGGTTAACCATTATAGTGTTCAGAGTATAGCAGCAGCAACTGGGTGTATGATCTCATCAAAAGTAGGAACTTGGGAAGAGTATTTTATAACACATGCTTCATCAACTAACCCCTCAAGTGTAAATGCTGGCACGTTGGTTTATTATAAAAATGGAAGTGATATATCTACATACACACAAGCAACAGTTTACGCCGCTTTTAATATTGCATCACAAACATTAGCAACAATAACAGGTCTTAATATGCAGCACTTCAAGAGTGCAGGAAGTGCTCAGCTTAAAGTTGGAGGTCCTTATATTGAGATGAATATGAATATGCAAGAATTATTATTCTGGAAAGTATCAAATCTACCAACACAGGCAGATGTAGAAACTAATATAAATTCATATTTCTCAATATATTAATTATGATTGTTAAAGGATATATATATAATACAGAAGCCGAAGCACAAACGGCACAGACAACGCTTGATGATTATTATGGCATCCCTGTGGCTGCTGATGCCATAACTCGCAACATATTAACATATGAGTATTATGAAGATAAAGGGTATTGGTATATTTTATGGACTGATAATCCAAAAGTTCAATCTCCCAACTCTATTACCGAAGTATTGGGAGAACCTACCGACATAGATATTCCTGATGCTCCAATATTAGAAGAATAACAGGCGCAGATAAAGAAAAGAGGGCGCATGGACATATAATTTATTTATGTACACGAAGAAAAGAGCTTAATGAAAAAGTATGTATCTGGAAAAGTTAATAAATAAGTTGAAACAAGCACCCTGCAGGACTGCTAAAGATGAAAAGAACGTGGCTATAAACATCGCCATATGCGAGATGCAGATTAAGATTAGGGATAAAATGCAGATAAAATGCAGATAAGTATAATAGATGCACCACAGATAAAAATAATAGATGGGTTCAATTAGATACTGTTGTAGTAAAAAAAAGCCTGTAAAGAGTCAATACACAAGCAAATGCGCAGCGTACAAGAACTGGAGAATAAGCTAGATAGAATAAAAAGGAAGATTAAAGAAAGAAAAGAAAGGCGTAAAAAAAGACAAGGCAATGCTTATCTTTAACACATACATAAAAACGCTCCTCGGAGAGTGGATCCTAAAAATTAATGCAATGAAAAAGAGTAAATATACTTGGCTCCTCGATGCGGGTCATGGCGGAATGATAGACGGCGAATACCAAACTGCGGGGAAGCGGAGCCCAGAGTTTGAGTTCGGACAGTATTTTGAGGGTGTCGGAAACAGGCTCATAGTGAAAAATATGATGTCGCAATGCAAGGCATTAGGTATCGACGCCATCGATATCGTAGATTCCGATGAAGATATCTCCCTTAAAGAGCGCGTTAAGAGGGCTAACAACCTCCATTCCCAGAAGAAGAACTGCATATATGTATCTATACATAGCGATGCCTTCTCCAACCCACAAGCCAATGGATATAGCGTATACACCTCGGTAGGGAATACGGCGAGTGATGGTGTGGCGACGACATTCCTTGATACCATGAAGGAATATTTCCCCGATCACACCTCACGCCACGATAACAGTGATGGCGACGCGGATAAGGAGGCTCAATTCTATGTCCTTAAATATACGTCGTGCCCGGCGATACTCATAGAGAACTTTTTCTATACCAATCCTAAAGAGTGCAAGCTCCTCCTCGATAAGGCATTTCAGGATAAGATAGCATCGTGCCATATGGACAGTATCAAAAGAATAGAAAGATAATTTTTGTTATCTTTGTAAGATACAACAAAGATTATTCTTATGTTTAAGAAACTATTAGTAGAAGTATTACCAAGTATGGCTAAAGCGACGGCAAGCGTCATTAAAGACCATAAGGGAAAAGTATCCTCAAAGCGTGTTTTCAGCGTGCTTGGAGGGGGATCATTGATAACAGTTGGGCTGACAGTAATAGATCAGGGATTGGAATCAGGACAAGATAAGGTATTGTATGTGGGGTTAGGCTTAGTAGCCTTAGGTGTTGTTGCGGGGTATCTTGCTTCTTTCAATATCAAGGAGATATCTACCAGTGCCGACACCCAAAAATAGAGTAATGACAATGGAAGACATACATGATAGAGCTATAGGATTTATTGGCGGCAACGCCATGACGATGATGTCAGGTATAATAACAGGCGCTGAAGCGGGGAAGGTCTTAATAATAGGGCTCCTTGGCGGTATGGCTGGAATGCTCGCAAAAGATATTTATAAGTTTATAAAAAAGAAAATCAATGGCTAAAATAAGTACATACGCAACGGCGACGCCGGCAGCGGCGGATTTAGTATTAGGGACTGATAGCGGATCAGCAGATGCTACTAAGAATTTTACTATACAATCTCTATTTGATGCAGTCATTACCCTAACAGCATATAATGATGACGCAGCCGCAGGAGTGGGTGGTTTAGTAGCAGGACAATTATACCAAACAACAGGAGCGGGAGCACTGACTACGGCTGGTATCGTAATGGTAAAACAATAAAATATTATTAATCAAATTAAATTAAATCAATATGTCACAAGAAATGAATTTATCAGAAGAAGATATGAAGATTCGTCAGGATCTAGCTTCCAGATTACAAAATAACATCCTTAGCATCGGAGATATCGAAGCGGCAATAGGGAGGCTTACTAAGCAGAAAGAGAACCTCTTGGCTGACCACCTCCTCCTCGATAAGGAGATACGGGAGTTTAATGGTGTCCTTAATGAGAAGTACGCCCCCAAAGAGCCTGTCCTCGCAGAAGCATAACCATGTACATACGTAAGGTATCTATAGGTCTCGATTATAAGTCGGGAGCCATGCATTACGTGCAGGGAAATACCATCTCGCGCCATAGTGATGATGTCATCGATACCATACAGGTTCTTGATGATGGCACCATAAAGATATGGATACGCACGAAAGAGGGTATCATGCTATGGAAAGAGTTTAACAAAAATATGGCGTATGCCATAGAATATAACATAGACTTATAATGCAATCGCCATCACAGTTTATAGTAAAACCCCTCGGAGGGAGGACCTATGATAACATACGCAAGTATGGCGATAAGGATTTTATCATTAGCTCATCACAGGAGGATCATACCGTAACGAATAGGTTCGCCGAAGTGGTAGCGGTACCCATGAATTATGGCGGAGAGATAGTGGAGGGAGACACCCTCGTAGTGCATCATAACGTCTTCAGGAAATATTACGATATGAAAGGCAGGGAGCGCAGCAGCTTCTCATTCTTCCGTGACGACGTATACTTCATCGACGATCAGCAGTACTTTTTGTATAAGCATGACGGCGTATGGAGGGCTCCCGATCCATTTTGTTTTATCGAGCCGATGGAGAATAAGGACTATGACATCTTCACTGCCAACCTAGAAAACCATTTAGAGGCGGGATTAATGGGTAAAATTCGTTATATTAACAACGAACTGGAGTCTTATGGGCTCATAGAGGGCGATACCATCTCCTTTCAGCCCGAAAGCGAGTATCCTTTCACTATAGAGGGAGAGAAATTGTATCGCATGAGGACGATGAATATATGTATACAGGTATAGAGAAAATAAAAAGAAAGATAATAGAGGCGGGAGAGAAAGCCGTTAAAGAGCTTATTAAGGTCGCCCAGGAAGATATCATTAAGTTCGATACGGAAGATGATCTCGCCGCAGATAGGTTGAAGAATGCTGCCGCCACAAAGAAGCTGGCGATATTCGATGCCTTTGAGATACTATCGCGCATAGAGGAGGAGCGTGCCATCCTCGATGGCGAGGAGCCGGGGAGGGGCGCTAACACAAATCAAGGTTTTGCCGAGCGTAGGTCGAAGAAATAATGGATTATGGATTATATAAAATATTACCGTCAACATTCCACAACCTTACCTTACACAATAAAAACAAACACAAATCGTGGGTCTATGGCTACGATAAAGAGCATGACATGGTCATCATCTCCCGCGATGGCACTTTGGGAGAAGTGTATGAGGTCAATGGCTTAAAGATAGGTCTCCCCCTACAGCCTAAGAAGATACCTAAAGGCATCGATGTGTGGGAGTCGCCCGACTACCCCAAAGAATTGTTCCGCATAAAGACGGTATTCGATTGGAACAAGCGCGATAATAAGTTCAAAGATAAGTGGATAGACTATATCGAGGGGGAATACAATAAAAGGGAACAAGGGCATTGGTTCATAAATAACAAGAAAGCCACCTATATCACGGGATCGCATTATATGTACCTTCAGTGGACGAAGATAGATATCGGGAAGCCAGAGTTTAGGGAGGCGAATAGGATATTCTTCCTTTTCTGGGAAGCCTGCGTCGCCGATACGAGGTCCTACGGGATGTGCTACCTCAAGAATAGGAGATCGGGGTTTTCATTTATGAGCTCCTCCGATGCCGTAAATACGGCTACCATAACGCGCGATGCCCGCATAGGGATACTCTCGAAGACGGGAGGCGATGCTAAGAAGATGTTCACTGATAAGGTGGTACCGATATCTAATAACTACCCCTTCTTCTTTAAGCCTATACAGGATGGCATGGACAAACCGAAAACAGAGTTGGGATACCGTATCCCCGCATCGAAGATAACGAAGAAGAATATGTATGACACCGATGACCTCGACCTCGATGGTCTTGATACCGTCATCGATTGGAAGAACACCTCCGATAACAGCTATGATGGGGAGAAGCTATTACGCCTTGTGCATGATGAATGTTATAGCCCTGAAACTAAAATATTAATGGCAGATTGGTCTTTCAAGCCCATAAAAGATATAAAGGTAGGGGATAGTGTTACCGTAGAAGGGGGTATTATTAGGCGCGTGGTAAAGACGACCTCAGGATTAGCGCCAATGTATAGGGTAAAGCAAAAGTGGGGAGAAGATTATATTGTAAGCGAAAACCACAGGTTAGTGCTAGACCAATATATGTATAATGGGAAAAAAAATACAAAGTATAGAAAGGAAGTTATAATGACTCCCACTGAATATTTAGGACTATCGGCATTTAAGAAGCAACATACTTTTTCTGTAAAATCTAAAGGACTTAAAGGCTCTATTGAAAAGCCTTTACCCATACCTCCGTATTTATTAGGTCTATGGTTAGGGGATGGGAGGCAATCGGCTTTGACGGTATTGGTTAACGAGAGCGAAGAACCTGAGATATTAGAGTATCTATATGGTATGGCGGATTTCTTAAAAATCCCTTATGAATTAAAAAAGGTAGAATGTAAGAAAATTATTGAATTTGCCTTTAAAGGAGCCAATAATCTATTGAGGGATATCGGTGTATATAAGAATAAACATATCCCAGATATTTATATGAAATCATCTATAGATGTTAGGTTGCAGGTTCTTGCGGGATTGATAGATAGTGATGGGTATTCAAATAAAATAAAAAATAATATAGAATTTGGGATGAGCAGAAAGGGGCTAATTGAACAGATTAGAGTGCTGTCTCTTTCCTGTGGATTGTCATGTTCTTCAATTATGCATAAAATATCTAATTACCTTACCGATGTGTATGCTATTAATATATCCGGCGATATTGGCGATATTCCTATGATTACCGAGAAAAAGTCTTTTAAGGGGTATAACCCTTATTATATCAATAGAAGGTGCGGAATGTCGGTAGAGGAAATTGGTATGGGAGATTATGTAGGGATACAGGTCGATGGCGATACCGATGATGAGCGCAAGCTAATACTAAGCGATTTTACTATAAGCCTTAATAGCGGCAAATGGGAGCGCCCAGAGAACATCCTCAATAACTGGCGCGTAACGAAGACGTGCCTCAGGCTGGGGCGACGCATAGTAGGGAAATGCCTGATGGGCTCGACGTGTAATGCCCTCGATAAGGGTGGTGGCAACTTCAAGAAGCTATTCGAGGACTCGCAGCCCATACAGCGTAATGCCAATGGACAGACGAAATCGGGATTATATTCCCTCTTTGTTCCTATGGAGTGGAATTTCGAGGGTTATATCGATAGGTATGGATGGCCCGTATTACATAAACCCTCCTCCCATGTTGAAGATTCCTATGGCGAGATCATCAATAGCGGTGTTATCGACTACTGGAATAATGAGGTCTCATCACTAAAGGGAGACCCTGATGCCCTCAATGAGTTCTATAGGCAGTTTCCGAGGACCACTTCTCACGCCTTCAGGGACGAGAGTAAGTCATCGATATTCAACCTCACGAAGATATACCAGCAGATAGACTATAATGACAACCTAATAAAAGATAGGGTGCTAACGCGGGGTAGCTTCCACTGGAAAGATGGCGTTAAAGATGGCGAAGTGGTATGGACCCCCAATAGGACGGGAAGGTTTACCGTGTCATGGATGCCTCCGATGCATTTACGCAATAAAACCATAAGGAAGAATGGGCTCCACTACCCCGGTAATGAGCACCTCGGCACCTTTGGGTGTGACCCCTATGATATATCATCGACAACGGATGGGCGCGGATCGAAGGGCTCCCTGCATGGCATGACGAAATTCAATATGGATGACGCCCCCAGCAATGAGTTTTTCTTAGAGTATATCGCGCGACCACAGACGGCGGAGATATTTTTCGAGGACGTCCTGATGGCGTGTGTATTCTATGGTATGCCCATCCTCGCGGAGAACAATAAACCGCGCCTCCTATATTTCTTAAAGAACAGGGGATACCGACCATACTCAATAAATAGACCCGATAAACTAAAGAACAGGCTCTCACGGACGGAGAAGGAGCTTGGTGGCATCCCCAATACCTCCGAAGATATCAAGCAAGCCCATGCCGCAGCGATAGAATCATATATCGAGAAGCACGTAGGCATGGATTTAGAGGGGACATATCGCGATCCCGATGAGATGGGCTCCATGTTTTTTAATAGGACCCTCGAAGATTGGGCTAAATTCGATATTAATAAGAGGACAAAGCATGATGCCTCAATAAGTTCTGGGCTGGCAATAATGGCTAATCAAAAACATTTATACCAGCCACAAAAAAAAGAGTCAAAAATAAGCGTTAAATTTGCAAGATACTCTAATAAAGGAAATATAAGCCAAATACAAAAGTAAATGAAGAAATCCATAGACGTAATAATAAATCCATCAAGCTTCCCTAATCAATTTGCAACCGATGAAGAGAAAGCCTCTGATGAGTATGGCCTTCGGGTAGGACAGACGATACAGTACGAGTGGTTCCGTAGGGATGGAGCCTCATGTCGATACTACAATCATTGGGCGGCATTCCATAAGCTGAGGCTATATGCCCGCGGGGAGCAGTCGATAGCGAAATACAAATCCGAGCTTGCCATAGATGGCGATCTCTCATACCTAAACTTAGATTGGACTCCCGTTCCTATTATCCCCAAATTCGTTGATATCGTCGTTAACGGAATGAACGACAGGCTTTTTCATGTTAAAGCCTATGCTCAAGATGCCATGTCGGCAGAGAAGAGGCACTCCCACCAGGAGATGATAGAGGCAGATATGGTAGCGAAGAATTTCCTTATGCAGACGCAGGAGCAGTTCGGTGTTGACGCCTTTAATGTCGATGCTGAAGAGCTTCCCAATAGCGATGAGGAGCTGGCGCTATATATGCAGCTTAAATATAAACCGGGGATAGAGATCGCGGAGGAAACGGCAATAAATACTATCCTTGAGCAGAACCATTATAACGACACGAGGAAGAGAGTAGACTATGATATCATGGTATTGGGGATGGGAGCGTGTAAGCACTCCTTCCTACCGGCAGCGGGAGTGACGATAGACTATGTCGATCCCGCAGCATTGGTATATAGCTATACCGAGTCTCCATATTTTGAGGATTGCATATATTGGGGCGAAGTGAAGAGGGTACCGATAACGGAGCTTTATAAGATGAAGCCCGATATCACTAAAGACGAGCTTAAAGAGATAGAGCAATATGCGGGGGCGTGGTATAACTACTACCCTATAATAGGTCAATATGAGAGCAGCCTATTCAATAAAGACTCCGTAACGCTACTGTTTTTTAATTATAAGACTACGAAGAAGATAATCCATAAAAGGAAAAAGACCTCTTCGGGTGGCGATAAGGTAATACGTAAAGATGAAGGCTTCAATCCCGAACCCGATGAAAGCGGGAGGTTCGAGAAGCTAGAGAAAAGAATCGACGTATGGTATGACGGTATCATGGTTATGGGTAGTAATACCCTCATCAAGTGGGAGCTAGCGAAAAATATGGTTAGACCAAAATCAGCATCACAGAAGGCTATGCCGAATTATATCGCCGTAGCGCCGAGGATGTATAAGGGTGTCATAGAATCTCTGGTAAGGAGGATGACGACATTCGCCGATCTGATACAGATAACACACCTCAAATTGCAGCAGGTAATATCACGGATGGTACCCGATGGCGTCTATATCGATGCCGATGGTCTCAACGAGGTAAACCTCGGCGAGGGAGGATCATATACCCCCCAAGATGCCTTGAATTTATATTTCCAAACAGGTAGTGTTGTAGGGCGTAGCTTTACTCAGGATGGAGAATACAATCACGGCAGAGTACCTATACAGGAGCTTAACTCCAATACGGGGCAGGGAAAGATAAACAGCCTCGTAAGCACTTACAACCACTACCTCACGATGATACGTGACGTGACGGGATTGAATCAGGCGAGAGATGCCTCGACACCAGACCCTAATTCTTTGGTGGGATTACAGAAGTTGGCGGCATTAAATTCCAATACTGCAACGAGGCATATCCTTGAGGGGAGCCTATTCATTACGCGGCGGCTCTCGGAGGCGCTATCGTGTCGTGTTGCTGATATCTTAGAGTATGCCGATTTCAAGCAGCAGTTCGCTAATCAGATAGGGAAATATAACGTCTCCATACTTGAAGACATCAAAGACCTATACCTCCATGACTTCGGTATCTTTATCGAGATGTCTCCCGATGAGGAGCAGAAAGCACAGCTCGAAGCCAACGTACAGATGGCTCTTAGCAGGGAGGCGATAACTCTTGAAGACGCCATCGATATCAGGGAGATAAAGAATTTAAAACTCGCCAATGAGCTATTAAAAGTTAAGAGGCAAGATAAAGAGCGTAAAGACCAGGAGAGGGAGGAGCAGAAGATGCAGATGCAGTCGCAGATAAATATGCAGTCGCAGCAGGCGGCAGCGGAGAGCAAGATGCAATCGATACAGGCGGAGATGCAGGCTAAGATACAGATAGAGAAATCGGAGTCCGACTTTGCGATACAGAAACTTCAGGTAGAGGCTGACCTCAAGAAGCAGCTCATGGAGGTGGAGTTCCAGATGCAGATGTCACTGAAGGGCGCCGAGACACAGAATGTCATGGAGAAAGACCAAATGAAGGAGGACGCTAAAGATAGGAGGATATCGCAGCAGAACACCCAGCACTCGCAGCTCATACAGCAGAGGAAGGAGGGCACACCGCCGATAAATTTCGAGTCTAATGAAGACAGTCTCGATGGCTTCGACCTCGCAGAATTTGCTCCCAGATAGAAGAGAAAAAAATGTATAAAACTTTTATTAACTTTGTAAACACTAATCAAATCTAATCAAATGGCTGAATTTAAAGTTAGAGAAGTGGGCTTCGAAGAAGAGAAATCCACTCAAGAGACTGAGGCAGCGCTGTTAGAGCAGCACGCCGAAGCACAAGGGGAACCCGTAGGGGAACAGAAAGTAGAAGAAAGCGTCGTTAGCGCTGAGGGTGCTGTTGTCGATGTACAACACGCCAATGAAGAGGAGGATACCAACACCGTGAAGGCTGAGGTTCCCAACGAAGTGCTAACAGACGATAGCGTTCTTTCATATATTAAAGACAGGTACGATAAAGATATCAACAATCTTAACGACCTTTTCGACGAAAGAGAAAGTAATGACGACCTCCCTGAGGATGTCAACGCTTTTCTGAAGTTTAAAAAAGAAACGGGAAGAGGAATTGAAGATTTTATCGCTGTAAATAAAGATTACGACAAGGCTAATCCTGATGATCTCCTTTATGATTACTGGAAACAGACGAAGCCACACCTTGACAATGAAGATATAGATTTCGAGTTGGATAGCAAGTTTGGTTTCGATGAAGAGATTGATGAAGAGGACGAGGTAAGGAGACGCAAGATAGCTAAGAAGGAAGAGCTTGTAAAAGCCAAGGAATATTTCGGTAAGCAGAAAGAGCAATACCAGATGCCGCTTGAGTCAAGGGCAGAAGGCGTTCCAGATGCTGACAAGGAAGGTTACGAGGCTTACAGGAAATATGTCGAGGAATCGAAAGGTTTGCAGGATGTTAGTGAGAAGAAGAGAAAGATTTTCGAAGAGGAGACAGGGAAAGTCTTTAACAAAGATTTTGAAGGTTTCAAATTTGCTGTTGAAGGAAAAGATCTACTCTATAAGCCGGCGGAAGCCGATAAGCTTCGGGACTCACAATCTGACATTAACAATTTTATTACCTCTCATCTTGATGATGAGGGTGTTATAAAAGACGCTGCGGCTTATCATCGTTCTATCGCTGTCGCCACAAATCCAGAGTCATTTGCTAAGTTCTTTTATGAGCAAGGCAAGTCTGATGCTGTTGATGATTACTCTAAAGAGTCTAAGAACATCGATATGAATGTTCGCAGTGCTCCAGAGGCATTATCGAAGGGAGGATTTAAGGTAACGGCATTGAGTGAAGATCACGGTAATCGACTTAGGATTAGGAGTCCTAAAAATAGATAATGTATTAATTAAAAAAATTAAATTATAATAATATGGGAGTATTAGCAAGTCCATCTTATTCATTGACACCATCGTCATCCAAGACGGTATCGCCAAATAACTATTTGACGAGTGCCGAGTTCACTTGGTTGCAACAGTATCTACCAGATACTTACGAGAAGGAATTTGAAAGGTATGGAAACAGAACGATTTCATCATTCTTGAGAATGGTGGGAGCAGAATTGCCTACTAACTCTGACCTTATTAAATGGGCAGAGCAGGGCAGATTACATACTAAATTTACAGGCGTAACTTTAGGCTCTTATACAGGAGCAGAAACAACTCAAACCTTAACCTTTACAGCGGCTCATAACCTAAGGGTAGGTCAGACTATTTTTATCTCTGACGAGACAGCAGGTTCTAGTTTTAGCAATAAGGCTATTGTTACAGATGCGGCTCCAGGTGCGGTTGTTACAGATGCAACGGTAGCTTATTATGAGGCTACACAGGCTGCTTATGCTGCTGCAAGTACCACGACCATTTTTGTTTATGGTTCTGAGTTCAATAAAGGAGCTAGCGGCATGACGGGATCATTAGACGCTGAAGATGACATTTTTTCAAACAAACCTATCATCATCAAAGACAAGTATCTTGTCAGTGGTTCTGATATGGCACAAATCGGGTGGATCGAAATAACTACCGAGAATGGTGCTGGCGGGTATCTCTGGTATTTAAAATCAGAGCATGAGACCAGACTTCGTTTCGAGGATTATTTGGAGATGGCGATGGTTGAAGGAGTACCTGCTGCTGCGGCTAGTGGTGTTTCTGCTTTATCAGCAACAGGACAGTTGGGTAACCAAGGCACTGAAGGTTTGTTCTACGTAGTAGAGAACAGAGGAAACGTATTCTCTGGCACTCCTGCTGCATTGGCTGACTTTGATGCTATCATCCAAAGGCTTGATAAGCAAGGATCAATTCAGGAGAACGCCTTATTCATCAATAGAGCAACAAGCTTCGCTATCGACGATATCTTAGCTGCACAGAACTCTTATGGTGCTGGAGGTACTTCTTACGGATTGTTCGATAATGACGAAGAGATGGCTCTAAACCTTGGGTTCTCAGGCTTCAAAAGAGGCTACGAGTTCTACAAAACGGATTGGAAATATCTTAACGACGCTACTCTAAGAGGAGGTATTACAGGAGGGAACATCAACGGCGTACTTGTACCCGCTGGTTCTACTACTGTTTACGACCAAGTATTAGGGAAGAACGCTAAGAGACCATTCTTACACGTTAGATACCGTGCTTCTGAGTCTGAAGATAGAAGGATGAAGACGTGGATCACAGGCTCTGCCGGTGGTGCCGCAACTAGCGATCTTGATGCTATGGAGGTTAACTTCTTATCGGAGAGAGCCTTATGCACAATGGGTGCTAACAACTTCTTCTTATTCACATAGGAGTTTATAAATAAAGAGGGAGCCTTAGGGCTCCTTTTCTTTATTTTATTTATTAAATCAAATTAAATCGAATCAAATGAAAACGAAATTAGAAGTAAAAAATAGAATCTATCGCCTTACAAGTAGGGCAACCCCAATTTCATATATGTTACAGAACAGAAATACCAAGCATAACCCCTTGATGTATTTCGATGGAGAAGTAAACAGGTCTCTTCGCTATGCGAGGAACCAGAAAAGTCCTTTCGAGGATGATCAGGACGAAAACCCTATCCTTGAGCCCATAGTTTTTGTAGACGGATTTTTGAGTGTACAGAAAGAGAATAGGGTATTACAGGAGTTTTTATCTTGCCACCCCGGCAACGGAGGTGTCTTTGAAGAGGTCAACGACGAGCAGGACGCCGCCAAAGAGGTGGATTGGTTGGAGCTTGAAGTTGATGCTTTATCGGCAGCTAAGGGATTAGATATCGAGAAAGCAGAATCTATAGGTAGATTTATCATCGGCGCTCGCATCGATAAGATGACGACGAGTGAATTGAGGAGAGACCTTATGATCTTTGCCAAGCAGAACCCCACGGAGTTCTTAGAGCTACTTAGCGACCCTGAGCTTGACCTTTATAATACGGCACAGAAAGCCATCGATGACGGATTTTTGTCGGTGCGTAATAAAGGAAGGGACGTATTCTATAATATCGGCAAGAATAAAAAGAAAATGCTTACCGTACCATTTGACCAGAAACCCGTAGATGCTGTTAGTGCTTACCTTAAAACTAATGACGGCATTGAGCTCCTCAAAGTTTTAGAGAAGAAATTGGCTATGGCATAAAAATATTTGTTTGTCTTTTGAGAAGAGCATCCTAAAACGGTGCTCTTTTTTTTTGTTATCTTTGTCTTTTATTTTTTTAATCATTAAATTTTTTATTATGCAAAAGTTTTTAAGAATCACAGGAAATACAGCAGCAGCCTTTTCAGGCTCCCAAATAGTTGCTATTGAGGGCATCAAAACAATCGCTCGGATTGCAGGCGATGGCAGCACAAACGGCATTTATTATACTGATGGCACTCTTACCACTATTACCACGGAGGCAACTGATGGGATGGAAGTTATGTTAGGTTTACAGGATGCAGTAAAAGCGGCTTTACAGACTTCATGGACAAATCCTTATTACGACCATGATATGACATCGTATGTAATGGTGTCTATAGTAAACGCTTAGTAGTTACTATTATCAATGACTAAGGAGAGCACTCTAAAAGGTGCTCTTTTTTTTTGTTATCTTTGTAATAAATTCATTCAGTATGATTAATGAGGTAAGAAATACAGTGATGGCGGTTTTGAATAAAGATAATAACGGCTACGTCACTCCCGAAGAATTTAACCTATTTGCCCGTCAAGCCCAAGTGGAGCTATTTGAAGAGTATTTTTATGACTACAGCCAGTCTGTGGTCCTGATGAATAACAGGAAATATAACACCGGATACAGCGATATCCCAAAACAAACAGAAGAGGTAATAGATATGTTCAGCCTGGAGTCGGCGGCATTAGCTAATGCACTTAATGTCTTCACGCTACCAACAGATTGGTATACACTGACGTCAGTGAAATATAACAGCATCGATGTAGAGCGCGTATCACAGAATAAACTCTTAGCCTTAACGGCGTCAAATCTAACTACACCAACAACAACATATCCCGCTTACCATCAGAATGGCGCCACTGCCTCGGCAATAGGGAACACTATAACAGTATATCCAGATACTATAACGAGTGGTATAACAGTACTTTATGTGAGGTATCCCCTCAGCCCCAAGTGGACATATACTACCGTGGCAGGGTCTCCGGTATTCAATCAGTCGGCAGCAGACTATCAGGACTTTGAGCTTCCCTCATCGGATATGCCTACGCTGGTAAATAAGATATTGCAGATGGCAGGGATGAATATCAGGGAGCAGGCGGTAACACAGTACGGAATGCAGGAAGAAGCTATTGAAGATCAAAAAGAAGTATAATGGCGTATATAACAAATTATAAATATTATGAGAATGACGGTACCGTCCCTAAGAATGCTAACTGGGGCTCATATCAATTCGTTAGCCTCAGTGAGATAGTCAACAACTTCATGCTTATGTATGTCGGCGATGATAAGCTCGTGGATAACGTAAAGAGATATACCGTGCTATTCCATGCTAAGAGGGGCATACAGGAGATAAACTATGATGCCCTCAATAATATAAAGGTCCTTGAGCTCATCGTGGGCGATGATCTGAAGTTCATCCTCCCTCCCGACTATGTCAACTACGTAAGGATATCGGTAGAGAAAGATGGCGTAGTATATCCGCTGCATGAAAACACTAAGATAAACTATGCCAGCGAATACCTTCAGGACAACAATAACGACTTCCTCTTCGATCAGAATGGCGAAGTCCTTGAAGCTGAGAACTCCAACCTCGATAGGAACAGGCTCGCAGGGCTCCCCAAGAAAAGATTTATGGGCGAAGGCTCGTGGTATGGTAGCATGGGATGGTTTGTCGATGGCAACTGGTATTTCAGCTATGGCGTAGGTGGTGGCATGATGGGTCTTAATACCGAGACGGCAAATATCAACGACAACTTTAGGATAGATAAAAGCTCTGGAGTGATAAACTTCAGCTCAGGAGTAAAAGACCAACATATAGTAATAGAGTATGTCTCCGATGGCATGGAGAACGGCACCGATGCCAACGTATCAATAAATAAACTCGCCGAAGAGTATCTATACAGTTATATTAAGTGGGCGATATTAAATAATAAAGTCAATATTCAGGAGTATGTCGTTAGAAGGGCTGCGAAAGAGAAGATGGCGAAACTAAGGAACGCAAATATCAGGTTAAGTAATATACATTCCGGCAGGCTCCTTATGAACTTGCGCGGTCAAGATAAATGGATAAAATAACATGGCGAAGTTAAAAAGGAGCTTTGTTGCGGGTATAATGAATAAAGACCTTGATGAGAGGTTGATACCTCCCAATCAGTTCAGGGATGCATTAAACGTAAGCGTAGGGATATCAGAGCAGTCGGATGTCGGCGCCGTAGAAAATACCAAGGGCAATACCAATATCAGCGCTATAACATTTCCCGGTGGCATAAACCAAAAGTGTGTCGGTGCGGTATCGTATCCTGAGGAGGGTAAGATATTCTGGTTCATAGCATCGGATGCCAACTGCTACATCTATGAGTTCGATGAGGTCAATGACGTAACAACGAAAGTCCTTGAAGATGATAGGGGTGCCTCTACTCAGGTGCTAAACCTACAAAAAGATTGGCTCATAACGGGAGTGAACTACTATGATGGTTTCCTATATTGGACCGACGACTACAACCCACCACGGAAGATTCATGTCGGTAATGCCAAGACTAAGACACAGGCTTCGGGGGCATCGTGGTTCAATGAAGATGATCTTAACGTCATCGTGAAGCCACCACTAAATGCGCCATCATTGGTGCTTTTTAGCACTAATACACAAGAGAACAACCTCTCGGAGCGATTTATACAATTTGCTTATAGATACAAATATGACGACGATAACTATAGTGCTCTCTCATCTTTTTCTGCTACTGCTTTTTATCCAGGCAGTTTTTCTTTGGATTACGTTGAGCACATCAATGAGGCTATGGTCAATAGCATCAACAAAGTTCAAATCTCTTATAACACGGGTACGTCGCTGGTTAAGGAGATACAGATAGTATTCAGGGAATCGCGGAGCACCAATATATATATAGTAGAGAATATCAATAAAGCCGACTTCGGATACATTGATAACGACAGTCAGAACACCTTCTTCGATAACAGCAAGATATACAGCGTTCTCCCAGAGGCGCAGCTAACACGCTTATTTGATAACGTACCCCTAAAAGCTAAAGCCCAGGAGATAATCGGCGAGAGGCTCGTCTATGGCAACTACCTACAATTCAGGGACTTAACCCGCGATGGCGAAAGCATAAACCTTAACTATACCTTAGAGCTTAATGAAAGCACGGCAGCAACGACGCTTAATCCTATGCGTACCTTCCGCAGTGATAGGGACTATGAGGTGGGGATAGCATACCTCGATGACTACGGCAGGATGACGACAGTACTGACGACACCAACACGGGGTAATGTTACGGCGACAGGTCTTGATGGCACATTATATATCCCTCCCGCCAATTCCGTTACCGCCAATGATATAAAATTCAGTATTGACAGTCTTGCCCCCGATTGGGCGACATATTACAGGCTTTTTATGAAGCAGAAGAAGGGCGATTACTACTGCCTCTTCCCAATGTTTTTTGTTCAGGACGGCATATACCGGTGGTTTCAGATATCTGTTGCCGATAGGGATAAGTTCGCTATAGGGGATTATCTGATATGCAAATCCAATGAGTCGGGACCATCACTATCGAACACTCAATATAAGGTTCTCGATATCAAGATGCAGGAAAAGGACTTTCTGGATAATGGCGAATCGGCGGGACTATATTTTAAGATCGGCGTCGAGGGCGACGACTTCAAAGATGTCAACTTAACAACTATAACTTCTAGGGTTAATGGCGCTGTAGGTCCTCAATCTTGGTCTTGGAAGGAGGGGGCATTGCAGGTTTTTAATACAGGCACCAAAACAGATATAGTAGCCCATTGCCAGAATGTAAACGACCCTATTGCATACCTTAAAAATGATAATAACAAAGACGATTTAACCATTGTTTATCCTTCGGGAGGCACTTCTCCTTTTGGTGTCTTCACTAAAGACAATAGGATTACAATAAAGATAGTAGGAAGCACAACTATCGGTGGGATAAAAGTAGACACTTTCCAGGCATATGATCTTGACGGGGACAACTATGAAATTGATGGCGTGGCAGGCTCTGTCGCTATTACGGGGAATGGACAAACCATTGGGGGGGGCAATAGCGGGGTAGGGTTAAAGGTTTATAAAATAAAATTCAAGGATATATCAGGACATACTGTCGGCGATAGGTGGGTTATTAATGTACGGGCTAAACTAGCAAAAGGCAACAAAACAATAGGTGGGGGCACCCTACAGGATATTGATGATGGATGGGGTCCCAAAGGATCTCCTGTTCAGGGAGGATGGGCTCTTTTTCCCGATGACACATGGGGATTAGATACCGCAGGCGATATCAGCAACTCAGGGACTTCGATAGATAGACCCATATATGCGGGAGCTCAAATATCATTTTCTATATATGAGAATAATCCCAGAGGTAAAGGCGGTAGTATAAGCACCCCACTTCAGGAGTTTACTTCTAGTAGAAACTATGTCAATATAGAAGAGTGGTTCTATGAAGATAATATCTATAGAGATTTTGTTCAATTAGATGCTAACGGAACCGATGTAGGTAATGAAAATGTTTTATTTAGAAGAACGGTAAACTGGAAAAAACAGACGAGCTGGAATTATACCGTGGGGCGAGCAAAATTAGGAACTAATCCATTTAATCCCATAAGGATGATAATACAAGGGAAGGGGATTACTGATAGAGCCCTTCTTTTTGAAGGGCCACTCTACGAGAACTATGGATTAGGTTTAAATAATGTACCTAATTTCATTAGAGTTAAATTTTCCCTAAAGCAAACATCGACGCCACTAATATTTGAAACTGACCCCATAGATAATGATATTGACGTATTCCACGAACTCTATGGCACCTATGCCGTAGATCCCGCAACGGGGTACCATAATGGTAATACACAGAACCAAGCGGCAGGAGTGCCAGCGGAGGTAAACATAAATAACTTCAATGGTCTTGCCGCAAACATCCAAAACAACAACTTCAATGCCTACACCTTCGGTAATGGCTTAGAGAGCAATAGGATAAAAGATGATTTTAATGAAGACATAATACAATATAGCCCCCGCGTAAATTCTATAATCGATGATTATAGGCAGGAAAGGAAGATAGACAGCATAACATGGAGCGCCCCAACGAGTAGGCTCCTCAATAACCTCAACGAGTTCAACCTCTCAACGGTAAACTTTAAGAACCTCGATATCTCCTTCGGAAGCATACAGAAGCTATATAGCAGAGACACCAACCTCCTCGTCTTCCAAGAGAATAAGGTGTCTTATGTGCCGTGGAATAAAAGTATATTGAGTACAGCATCGGGGAGCCTTAACGTAACGCAGTCATCGGAGGTGGCAGGGACGCAGGTAAGCTATGTGGGAGAATATGGTATCAGCAACAACCCCGAATCATTTGGGCAGTGGGGCAATACCTTATATTTTACCGACGTCAGAAGAGGCTCGATAATGAAGCTCGGCGGTAATGGGCTCTTTGAGATTAGCTCTCAAGGGATGAGGGACTACTTCAAAGACCTTTTCATAGCAGAGCCACGAACGGTGCAGCTCGGTGCCGTAGATCCATACAGCGAGAAGTATGTGATGGCACACCTTACAGATACTCTCCCTTGCTCCTTTAGTGTCGGAAGCTATACCGATGGCGATACCATTACTAAGACAAATGCAGGGCAGACCTTCTCCCTTAACATATCATCAGATGTGGCATGGGCAGCAGCCCTTGTCGGTGCGCCAGCATGGGCTTCCATTGCTCCCGCAACGGGGTCAGGCGATGGCGGAGTAACGATAACGATAACAGCGAATACGGCGCCGGGAGCGGCAGTGCGATCTACGACGATACGTTTTACTGCCTGCTCAGTGAATACCGATATAACACTTACACAGCAGAACATCGCTTTAGAGATTGACAGGGAGGTGGTAACACTAACGAATCCATGTAATGGCGGTCTTTTAAATAAGCCCTCATATGACTACACCTCAAATGCTGGTAGCGATGTAGCCTTCACAGGATATATCCCCGCAAAAGGCACCGTAGGGCGCTTTACGGGAACAACGGGGTGGCCACCAGCAGCATCGATACCTACACCGGGAGATACGGTAACATTAAAGGGCTCGATACTAACAGATAGCGGCGCCGATAAAGGCTTTAATGATGGTCTTAATAACAAGATGTATTACCTCGTCACGGACACGGAATATACCAATGGCGATACGGCATCACTGAAGGCAGCAGCAACGGTGGTTGGAGCGACATATAATGCGGTATCACAAGCCTATGAGGCAGACTTTGTATATAACAGACCCTCGGATGAGAAATACCTATACCTACTGTGGGACTATACCGATAATATCCCTGTGGGAACGACGGGATGCTCGGAGGCTCAGGTGGGGACATCGTGTGTAGACATGGACTATGGCACCAATATAGGTCAGGCATCATTGGGTTATGACGCCAGAGATACCCCCAATAGGTTCGTATTCACATATAATGACGTAACGATATTCGATACGGGATATGTTGGTCTTAACACCACAGCAAACTATAACGCCCTTATTGCGGCGGGAGTAGCGGAGGACGATATAAGCTTAGTAGCCCCATATGGGGGAACAATAAATAATGGTGTCGGAACGGAGTCATTCTCAAAATATTCCGCCTCGATAACGAAGGGAGAGCTTACAGTATATTCCCCCTTGGCAACAGCCGATGGGTGGTGCGTGAGTTCGGTAGCGCCATCGCTGACGTCATTCCTGATATATACTACGGGAAGGGAAACGGATACTGATGTATGCACCGATACCGCCGGAACGACATATTACCATGACGGCACCAATATCGCCCCTGAGACCAGCAACACAATATATACTGATGCGGAAGGGACGACGAAGCTTGAGGGTGCGACATTATATTATGCTTTAGGGAGTTCAGGGCCTTCAAATACCTGGATAGTAGTAAATAATGCTGGTATGGTAGTTCAGACTGGAGGATGCTCGTGCGCTGAAGTCGCCATACCAGTTATTAGCACTACAACAATAACATTAACTGAAAATGCTGATGTCTCATACACTATCGATGCCACCAACAATCCATCATCGTGGGCGATAGTTAGCACCTGCAAGGAGTATAGCCTCTTTGGTGGCACGCGGGGAGCGGTATTCTCAGGGACACACTGTAGAGTCGCCGAAGCGAAAGTGATAACAGTGGGTGGTGGCAATACCACTACGCAATGTTTCTCTGGCACCACGGTATCGCAGCTATCGGGATCAACAGATGCCACATACACCCTTGTTGGGGTATGCCTTGAGGATATATTACCTAACGGCATGACTTTCGATAACGGCGTTTTGGAGGGTAAGCCTAGCGAATCGGGAGAATATGCTATAAGACTAACGGCAACGAACTGCTTCGGCACTAGCGTTGAGACGGTTGTTATCATCTCTGTGAGCCCGGAGGGATTATTCAGGTTCAATATGGACGGAGGCAGTCCCCAAGATACATCGAGTGCGGCGTGTGCTCTAACGGCGGAATACAGCTACTTCTATCACAACGGAGACTTCGCATATCCCATACTTAATGACAGGGTATTCGTCCTCGCCGAAGATGACGATAGATTACTTGAATCGCCACCGACACTTAACGCTACGGGAGCGAGCAACTATATCCCCTTCAATGGTCAGGATAAGTGGTACCTGATGGATAATAACACCACCATTAAGATAGCCCGTGATGGCAGAGTAATAGATACCTATGAGTGTATCGCGGGAACTAAGAAAGTTACGGAGGCGGGAGCAGGAGGATTTGCTCCCGACACTGACAAAACGACGGAGGGAGGCTCGGATAAAACATTAGAATAAAAATATTAAATTTGTATTATGACTAAAATTTCACAATATACGGCAATGACGACCCTCGCGAGTGGGGATCTGTTAGATATCTCTGAGGACCTCGGCGGCAGTTACGGCAGTAGGTCTATCACATATGCAAACCTACTGACGAACCTGAACTCAGGATTGGCGATACCATCATTGGGGGCAGCCAATCGCGTTCCTTATATTAATGCGGGAGCGACGGACTTCGACTACTCGGCGGACTTCACATATGACGGCACCATTTTAACATTGGAGTCGCCACTACTCGTCAATGACGAGAACGAGCTTAGGCTAGGAAGCGACACCGCCTACTACAATGCATTGAAGTCGCCTGCGAGTATGGGCTCAAACCTTACCTATACGATGCCGGGAGCTTTACCAACCTCTACGGGGCAGGTGCTGGCAGCGACGACGGGAGGAGTGATGAGCTGGGCTGATAATTCGGAGCCTGTAGTAAAAATTGTTGACAACTTATCAGATTTCAATAGTGCTATCGTGGCTTTCAATGCCGCCAGCGAAGGTGGTATAGTAAAGTTGGGAGCCCACATCCCCCTAAGCGCTAATCAAGAAATTGATTTTGGTGTAGGCATAGAAGTTTGGGGCGGTGGATTTGGTTTTACTCTAGCGGCTATTAGCGGGATAGATGCAGGAACAACTACAGGAACAACTACAGACAAATTAATAGAGGCGGGGCAGAACTTCCTTACCACGGTAAGTATTGGCGACAGGGTTAATAATACCACCGATGCCACTCACGCATATGTAACCGCAATAGATAGCGACACTCAGCTTAGCCTTTCGGCTGATATAATGACGTCAGGAGAAGCATATACTATAACATCTAATGCAAAAATTATCGTTAAAGGTACGCGGGGAACATTTAGGAATGTGTCTTTTACGGGGACTAGACAGCTTACAGGGGCTCTTGATAGCCAACAATGCATAGAAATCGATGATGGCAGTATGGCGATATTTAAAATGATAGAATGCACATTTAGTGATATCGTAGGAACGGATACAGGGATATATAATAATTCGGCAACTTCTCCTATTTATATAAAAGACTGTGCTAATTGGACTATCTTTGAGTTTTTATTTTTTGCTGTAGGATCACAGGCATCAGGTACTGATAAAGAACAAGGGCCATTAGGCGTTTATTGGGACTCGGCATCAAATTCTGGTACGAGGCTTATATTTAAAGACTTTTATAATCCTTCCCCCGAAGTTCGTACTAAGGCAACACGCTTTACGAGATATAGGGACTCCTTGAAGATAAGGATTGACGGCTCCACGTCAACAACGTATCAAAACCAAGTGGTATATGATGAGACGCTAACTATAGACTCTGCATCAGCATGGCCTAACATGGACTTGTATCCTAATATGTATGGTTCTTCAACAGTAGAAACTTCTAATAATCCAACCTCTGTTGCCACCTATGGTGTCCCAGGAGACATTATTGTTACAGGAAGTGAACTATATATGAAGTATAATGATATTGGCGATGACCTTGATTGGTGTAATATTGTATATAAAACTGTAGAAAACACAGTCCTAACAACATACTCTATTACTATAGTTGATAACAATAAATTTATTGTTTTAACAAATGCATTAAATGTTAATGTTAGAATACCAACTAATGCAAGTCATCCTTTTGATATAGGAACAGAAATAGGGTGTGTTAATATAGACACAGGAACAATGACGGTAATGAATGGAGGGGTAACTCTATATCATCCCCCTGGCGGTTCTGGTAATTATGTAGCCGCATCGAGGGAGGTTGTTACTCTAAAAAAAATAGCTACAGATACATGGGTCATAGTGTAGAATTAAGTATAAAAAACCAACAACAGATAATATATATATGAAACATACAGATACAGGGACCGACACTAACTGGAAAACAATATAATGGCAGCGGTAACGGTAACATATTCTCATAAGCTAAATGGATGGACGTCATTCTTTTCATATACTCCTGAGTGGATGATAGGGATGAACACCAACTTCTACTCTATGAGTGACGGCAATCTGTACCGACACCGCGATGATGCTACGGCACGAAACAACTTCTACGGGGTGCAGTACAACTCCACGATACAGACGGTATTCAATGACGCCCCCCTCGATGCCAAGATGTTTAAGACGATTGGTCTTGAGGGCGATGATCCGTGGACGGCAGCGATAACTACAGACTTCGGAACGGGAGCCATCGACTCAACATACTTCCAATTAAAGGAGGGCGACTACTATGCATATATAAGGAGAGACAGCGGCAATATCGACATTGATCTGATGTCGGCACAGGGGATAGGGACAGTAACGACGGTAACGACGACGGTTCCAGATTCGGGGACAACAACAAATGTTGTAGCGGATAAGCTTGAGCAAACGGGTCAGAACTTCCTTACCACAGTAAGCATTGGAGATACTGTTAATAACACTACTACTGGCAAATCAGCAATAGTAACGGCGGTAGACAGTGATATTCTGCTAAGTCTTGACTGTGATATAATGACTACAGCGGGGCCTTCTTTCGATAATTACACCATCAACGTAACAACCTTGTTGTTTAATTTCAGCCTTGGCAGTATTGTAAGTATCGGCGATACTGTATATTTCGGTGCTACACCAACATTAGGGGGCACCATAACAGCAATAGACGATACACTTTTAACCATAAGCTTAACGAGTGATGGGTCGTGTGGAACGATAGCCGGCACAGCACCTGTTAACGGAGACTATATATTGTATTTTAAAGATGCGGTAGCGGAGTCTTATGGTGCGCGAGGATATTATATGGAGGTAAGCTTAACGAATACCACGACAACGGCGGTGGAACTCTTCGCCATCACATCGGAGGTGTTCAAAAGTTATCCCTAAGATTTATTATCTTTGCATTAACAGTATTAAATAAAATATTATGCCAATACCATTAGCAGTAGCAGCAGGATTAGGGTTAGTTTCCACTGGAATGGGTATCTATGATACGATAAAAGGGGGTCAACAACGACGTGAGGCTGAGAAGGCATCAGAAAAATTCGCTACAGACATTAAAAATTTACGAGCCAAAAACCTTATGGAGGGGATAGGAATCCCCATGCGAGGTTTCGATTTGGCTAAGGAAGCCCAGGCACAGCGCTACGCTACAGGAGTAGCGGCACTACAGTCGGCAGGAGCCGAGGGTGTGCTCGGAGGACTGACAGGATTAGAGAGACAGCAGGGGCAACAGGATCTTGCTCTGGCGGCACAGCTTGAGAAGATGGAGTATGCCAGAAATTTAGAGAGGGCACGACAGGCTCAAGCTATAGAGAATCAGGCTACAGGGCGAGAGGCTCAGCTTGGCTTTATGCGCTTACAGGGTGCTGGTCAGGCAGCAGCAGAAGGGGCACAACGACAGCAGGCAGGAGTTCAAAGTATTATTGGTGGCTTAGGAACGGCGGCAGAGCTGGGATTGAAATATTCTCCATTATATGGAAAAGATAAAGTTGATCCCGCAGCAATGACAGGGATGGTAAATATAGGAGGGGATACTTCACAGACCAGCAGAGTTGGAAGGCCGCCCATCTATAGTGGGTTAGGTCCTTTCCAGCCGGGCATGAATCCTATGTCACAACCTCTAAGTCAGACATATACGGGGCCATTCCCACTTCATTCATTAGGCGCTGTATCAACAGGACTAGATTATACGCCAATGGGTGGACAAGAAATTTCACTGGGTGGAGGTTTAGCGCCTTCGGCGTTAACAACGCCATATTATTGGAATCCTTGGAATCCAGGATAATTAAATAAAAATAAATGGAATACGCAGGATACGTAAGAAGAGGAGCCCCAACAGACTGGTCGAAAGTAACAGGGGGAATAGCACAAAGGCTCGGCGCCGTAGAGGAAAGCAGAGAGAAAGAGAGAGAGAAGCTCGATACGCTGTTCACTGAGACCACGAAGATAGTTGGCGACGTAGAGATGGGTATGAACCCTGAGTTCAATGAGACCATACTATACACAGCAGATAGAGGTAGGCAGTTAGTATATGATGCATATAAAAAGCTCAAGAACGGGCAGATACAACCTCGCGAGTATCGCAATATCCAGAATAACGTACAGGCGCGGTGGGCAGAATATGACACCGCAGTAAAACAAAAGAACAACCGCTTCGCAACGATAGAGGAGCGCACACGAAAAGGCACCAACAGCGAAAGGGAGCTGTGGCAGAATAAGAAGATCGCCGAGATGGAGGCTTTCAAAGACTACAGCCTTGAGTGGGGTAGTGATGGCAACTTAGTATATGCCAAGAGGGACGACAAAGGGAATGTTATCGCTGGCAGTATCATGCCGATATCGGCGCTTAACAAGACGCCTAACGTCCTCGTCGACAGGTTCAACCTAGCAGAGAGGGTAGGCAAGTACAAGAAGAACTTCGGCGCCTTTGAGATTGAGGAGGGAGGATTTATCCTTGGTGGTGCGGCTGTTGATAAGTTTAATAAAGCCAAGGAATCTGTTATAGGCTCTCTATATACTACCGACAACGACTATGGCGATGCCCTATTCGATAGCGGCTATGATGAGTTCGTACCATATGAGGAGGGCGATGAGGTTCCTGAGGGAACAGCAGAAGACGGTACCTCGCTCGCTGTAAAGATGGTATTAGATAAGCAGTCTAAGACATGGACGGCAGTACCTACAGATAAACAGAAAGACTATGCCCGCAGGATGGCAGGAGATGCTATAGATACTATGGTGGGATATAAGAAAAGGAAGGTTAAGCAAACCCAGACCAGACCTACACCACAATCAAAAATAGATAAGCAGCAATCTTATGTCGATGCATATGAGCTTACCCATAAGATAGCGGGAGGCGATGAGAATACTCTCGATACTCTTATCGATACAGACATAAAAGCGGGGACAGTTGCTAGTTATAAAATATATCCTGACAGAGTGGTGCTAACGATGAAGCCAAAGAGAAAAGGAGAGGAGGGCGAAGAAATTACTGTTGACAAAAAAAATCCTGAGGAAGCCTTTAAGCACGTTTATAAATATGAGGATGTCGCAGATTTAAAAACCGGGTGGGACTATGGCAAAGCGCAGTTTGGTGGCAAAGAAGGAGATATAAAGATTGTTGAGGGACAGAGAGCTGATATGAGCGAACTTGCGTCCTTAGGTATAGAAAAGACTACAATAAAAGAGTGGCTCGAAAAAGATACTAAGGATCAAAAAAACCGACAAGAGATAAAAGATTCAGTACAAGAAGAAATAATATCTCATATAAAGGATTTTGGAGGGGGCAAAATAAGTCCAGATAAAATTAAAATTACTTTCTCTGCCGACAATGAAGATATTAAAATACAGATAGGCGAAGGGGAAGAATACACTGCGTCAGTAAATTATAGTGGAACAACCGCTGGTGTACCCCAATGGGCTAGTGGTGCCAATATTAAAGATTTTAACACAGCGCTTCTTAATGCCATAAACTCCTATTCCAAAAAATATAATGAGTCACTGAAAGCGGGAGTGGCGGCGCCAGGAAAGACTAATATAAATGCTTCCAAAAGAAAGAAATAAAACCTATGGATGAGAAATACATACAAGAGCTATATAGCGGATTAGGGGGCACAGAGGTACTGGGAGATTATAACGATTTCTATGAGCTTATCACTAATGACGATACTTATATACAAGATATTCATTCAAACTTTGGAGAAGAAACATTAGGGGACTATAACGATTTCTATGATCTAGTAAAAAAAAAAGACGAGGCTGGGGTATCTCCTATAGAAAAGGAGGGAGAAGTTATTACATCGGATTCAGAAGAGGGAAAAGAGGAGGCTGGGCCTGCGGTTGTTTCTGTTTTAACTGAAGATAAAGATGTCGTAAAGACTGAGGAAGTCACAGAGGAAAAGCCTGCAACACCACAATATAAGGAAGAGAAAGCCGATTTACCTAAACAAAGAAAGGGAGAAGTTTATATAGACGAAAAGAGCGGGGAGACTTCAGAGACCCCCTTTTACGAAGGCCAAGACCCATCAACACATTTAATGCGAGCCGAACAACTGGAAGACGGTAGTTGGGTAGGCTTCCCTTCACTCTTCCAAAACGAAGATGGGACATGGACAAATATGTCTAATGAAGCAAATTGGGAGAAAGTATATAATGAAGCTAAAAGAAGAGGCGAAGTTTATGATTTTGGCAAAGATAAAGAAAAGGCCCTCGCTTTTGGAGAAGGGTCTTGGAAGAAAGATGTATCATCACTGCGCTCGCGATGGGAGAACACCATGAAATCAATACGCGATCTTTACACTGTTGAAAAAGAAAAAATAATGAGTGCCGAGCCCGAAACGATAGAAGAGCTTGGCGAGAAGCAGGGATGGGATAAGTGGGGAGATGAAGACCTCTCAGGAGAACACATAAAAAGCGCTAAAGATATACCCCTCGATGGAGTGGTCGGAGCGTTCCTGTTAGGGCAGCAAGATGACGATGTAGTTCCCATACTACAGAAGATGTATGGTGTCTATGGTTTCGATTTTGAGAAGACTGTTTCTCCCACAGATCAAGTTTTAGTGCGCCCAAAAAAAGAGGGGGCTAAACCACAGTGGTTTAATCTTGACCAGATGTTTGACTTTCAGGATAAAAAGGAGGCTGAGAAGTTGCGTGCTTTCCTAAAAGAAAATGCTTCAGACCCCATCCGTGGCGATATAACAAAAGTACTGGAGGCGGCGAAAGCAAAAGACAGAGAAGCCTTTGCACAGATATATGACCAGACACTTATCGACGATGAAAAGGCGGCGGTCTTATCACAGGTAGAGCAGCTACGCATAGACCAGGGCACCATAGAACAGATAAACAAAAACTTCGCCGAGCAGAATGCTGATATAGAGATTCGCTTTGAGGAGGCTAAGAAAAATGGACATATACCACCAGAACTAAAACGTGATGTAGAGAAACTTTTAAAAGATGAAGAAGAAGTTATACGTCTTAACAAACAATATAATGCCGACAGAAAGGGGACGATATCCCGTCAGGAGGAGATTGAAGCACTTATGGGTGCGCAGTTTGAATTGAAGGCTTCTCAGGGAGGTCCAATAGGAAATACATGGAACGCTTTTCTTAATGGCTTTGGTTGGATAGCCGGTGGCGCCACAGATATAGGCATCGATCTTGCCGTAGAGGCTGCCAATGCGGTAGGTCTTGTTGAAGGCGACGCCGATAAGCTAAAGAAAGAATATAAAAAGGAGCTTCCCGCAATACGAAAATCTTTTGTTCATGTGCTGGGGTCGGATGCTACTCCCGAAAGCTTAGAGAAAGCAAAGCAAGATTTTTGGGGTGGAGCATGGTATGGTCTTGTGGAGAGTGTCCCCGCTATGTTGGGGGCATCAGCAGTAACACCCGCGCGTATCGCCATGCTTGCAGGCTCGACATCGGGGTTAGGTAAGACCATTCATAGTTTTGCCAAAGCCGTTCCCGGCGCTTCGGTATTTGGGTTACAGGTAATAGACTTCCTTAATCAGGAGATGGAAAAGAATCCTGAGTTCAAGGAGATATCCGAGCGGGAGAGGTGGCTCGTTAAAGCCCCCACAGCCATTGTTGTTGGAGTATTGGAAAACTTTGGGTTGAGAAACGTCCTTAAAGGTAAGGCTGGAGTTATAGGGAAACTTGTTGACAGGGTGTTAAAGAGAGCCCCTAAAGGAGCTACCTTTGAGGTACTCGAAGACATAGCAATAAAAGAAGTAAAAAGAGATTTGCTTAAAGGGATATTAAAGAGAGGTGTCGCCGGCACTATTGCTGCGGGAGCGGCAGAGTTTGAAACGGGATTCACACAGCAGGTGGCAGAGATAGGCATTAAAGATATATACAACACCGCGAAAGGTAAAGAGCTTTTTAAGGACGTTGATTTCTTTAGCATGAAAATGTTGGAGGACGCCGTCGTTGCTGGCGCTCAGGAGGCGATAGGGGGAAAGATAGTCCACGGACTGATGGCGGTGCCCGCAGGATATAGTGAACACAATTTGGGGGCTAAAGCTACCGACCAGCAGTTTGAATTATTGGAGCAGGTAATCACTAACCCTGAGTTTAGAAATATCCTTACCACAAGCTTTAAGAATCAGATAATAGCAGGCAACATAACCCATGCCGATGCGGCGAAGCAGAAGAGGGAGATAGAGCTGGCGGCAGCGACACTATCGTCATTAGACCCTGCAATGCCGACACAGAAGAAGAGGCAGATATTTGATCTGCTAAATGAAAAGAAACAGCTAGAGGAAAAGATAAAGCCCCTTGCTGAGGAGACCACAGAAGAAGAGCGTAACAGGATAAGCGAGATTGACGAAACCATAAAGAAGGTTATAAGCGAGCCTGTCGTAAAAGAAGAAGCCCCTGTTGCTGAGGAGGTGGTAGAGGAGGAGGAAAAGAAACCAGAAAGGGGAAGAAAACAGATAGACCGTCATATTTCGACATTAAAAGAAGCTACCACCCCTGAAGAAAAGCTTAATACTATTAATAAATTAAAAAGAAATATGTCTGAAGGAGCAGTAGCTACTAAAGAAGAATTAGAATTAATAAATAAAATAGAAGAAGAATTAAAAAAGGAAGGATATGAGATAGTGGATTTAGAGGGGAGAGAATATAATGAAGGCATGAAGCTTGAACCAGACTTTGAGATTGATGAAAATCTAGAAGAAGGTGTTGGGATTATTGACAAAGTATTATCTCCACAAATAATGAAAGACGGAAAAGTCGTTCAGCCTGCTAAAGTAATAGTCAGAATAGGAAGTAAAAAAGATGCTAAATTAAAAGAATTAGAAGATGCTGAAACAAAAGCATATCAAGGCAAAGATTTAGAAGCAAAGAAAAAAGCATCTAAGGAATTAAGGGATTATAAAAAGAAGATAGTAGAGCGAGCACAGAAGAAAGCAGTAAAGAAGGCTCCCGCTGAAGCTGTGGTGGAAGAGGTTAAGGAGGAAGTGGTTACTGAGGAGATAAAGCCCGATGATTATGAAGTGCATCTGGCGGGTGTGTATAATCCTTATCAGGGGTTTATAGAAGGCGCCTACGTAGATGCTGGGGTGGTTATTGGGGATACAAGGTACATGGACGTTGAGGCTAAAGCAAAACTGGATGATACTGAAATTATAGATGATAATGTTGTAATACAGGAGCAGGTTCGGAAGGATAAGGGGGGAACCCCAAAGAAGGTATTTACCCTCTATGACAAGTCCACGAAGGATAAAGATGCCCGCCCATCCGTACATACGGTGTCTATGGTCTTTGAGGAGACGAGCCCCCAGACGATAGAAAGCGTTAAGGAGCAGCTCATAAGCCTTAACGAGAAGATAAAGGAGAAGCGTGATAAGGATAAGAAGTTCGAGTGGAGCGAGGACCTGCCGGGTGTCATAAAGGACTTTAAGGCGGAAGCACAGAAGAAAGCAGTAAAGAAGGCTCCCGCTAAAGCTGTGGTGGGAAAGGTTAAGGAGGAGATAAAGCCCAAGAAGAAGAGGCTCAGTAAAGCTGAGAAGAAAGCGGAACAGATAAAGAAGCAGGCTAAGGAGCGCCAAGAGAAAAAGGAAGAAGTAAAAGAAGAAGTAGTGGAGGAGGTTGCCGAAGATGCTGGCGAGGTAGCAGCAGAATATAGAAAAGCAAAAGAAGATTTCCTAAAAGACAACCCTGATACACCACAGTCAGTTATCGATGTGATGGATAACATGATAAAGAGTGCTGAGGAGCTTGATGCCAAAACAAAAGAGGCACCCATAGAAGAGCAGGCAGAGCCCTATGAGCAGTGGCTTGATGGATATAAAGAAAGGACGGGGCAGTTCTTAAAAGACAACCCTGACTTAGGACAAGGGGCTAAAGATGCTATCAGCAATATGATGGCTCAGGCAGAGGCTCTTCAAGAGAAAGCCAGCAAGGAGAGGGTCTTTGGGGAAATAGAAAATCGTATCGTACCAGAGATAAAAAAGCGACAGCCCAACCTTGATGCTAAAACCTTGAAAGAGGTGCAGTCTAAAAAAGCAATAGCCTACCTCCAAGGCACCAAATGGTACGAGCAGGCTACTGATACGCAGCGTGATGCAGCGGTAAGGGAGGTAAAGAAAATGTTAAAGATGCCTGCTAAAGCAGCACCATCGATAAGCAAGCTATTCAAGATCGCCGCCGATAAGGTTATAGAAGTGACAGATAAGCAACTGCGTAAGTGGATGTTAAAAGATCTGGAGACAGGAAAAAAGGCTGGCGTAAGAGAAGCGAAAGCGCAACAAAGAGAAGCGGCAAAAATAAAGAAAGCCTTAAAGGATGAATTAAGCAAAGAGCTTAATGCCATATTAAAAGAAGGTAAAGGGAAGCTGACTATCCCACAAGTGAGAGCGATATTAAATAAGTTCGATAAGATGAATATCCTCAACGAAACTAAGAGAGAAGCCTTTATCGACTATACTAAAAAGGTTCTTAAAAAAGCTGAATATGTAGAGCAAATAAGTAAGGCCAACAAACAACGAAAGAGGGCATTGAAAAATATAAAAAGGAAGATAGGCACAGCGCAAAACCTGTTCCCACTCTTAAAGAAACTGTTTGCCATAAACCCTACCTTAATACCCCTTAGTCAATTAGACAAATACTTTGATATAGTAAATGAGTTTGGCAGTAGCGCCCGCGTGCTTAACCTTAAAGAGAAAGGTAAGACATCAAAAGATGCTAATAATATTCTCAACAAAATAGAAGAAGAAGTTGAAGTCGTAGAGCCTGAAGTAAAAGAGAAAACTAAAGACATCATCGACTTGATAAACAAACCATTCCTTACTGAAGAGGATAAAAAGGCGATAAGGGAGAAAGCTGAAGACTTTACTGAGTCCACATTAAATAAATTCGATAGAGCGACCCTCGAAGAGCTGGCGATAATATTAGAAGACACTCCCACAAGGAAGATGGTGGATGAGTATATTACCGAAAGGGACAGACTGACGCAAGATATTCTCGATGACAAAGCTAACATTGACAACCTGGATTTGCAGGATGAAAAAAATACAGCAGACAGAATAAATGATCTGACAAAAGAAGATCTTAATGATCTTGATGGAGATACTTTAAATAACATAATGAAAATTAAAGACAACATCGAGAATGGTTTCCTTCCCCATGCTGCCATACAAATATTAACTGAAGTGGATTCCAATACTGCCGCTACACAAATTTTGCCGGCAGTAAAAAAGATAGATGAAAAGAAATATCTTCGTTTCTTTAGCACACTATATGGAAATATAAAAACTGCCATAAGTGGAGGAAAAACAACTTCTACCCTAAAGCAAATGGAATCTAATCCCATCACTGTTATAGATCAAATATTTGGCAACCTAAAAAACAAAAATATATTTAATAATACGTTTGGTAAGCTTGCAAAAAAGTGGAGCTCATATGAGTCTCAGCAGGCAGCAATGGATGAGAAGTATGACACGGCAGAGAATCTAATATCATCACAATTTATTTCCAATCCCAACAAAGTTGTTAAGTCGCGTTATAAAATAATGGCATACCTCTTACAGCAGGAATATCAAGCTAATGAGGGTAATGCCACTGTCGCTCCAGCCCTAGATTTTATAAATGAAACCATAAAAGCAGCAGACAATTTACGCATGAACATTGTCAATGACCATGATGCCAGGATATTGAAAGAGATAAAAGATGAGTTTACCGTAGATGGGAAGATAGATGCTAAGAAAATTAAAGATAGCCTAAGCAAAAAAGAAAAGAAAGCTTTGGAGATTATAGAAGAAGCTAATGCCTCTTTGGGACCTAAAGCCCTTTATACGTCCTCAGTTATTAGGGGCAACAGGGTTGATATGCTTAACAACTATGTTCATCATCAGGTAATATCACAAGAAGAAACTAAAGACTTTCTAAATCAACAGGAACAATTTGTTAACCCCTCCACAAAAGCAGGAAATCTATTAGCCAGAACCGAAGGGGCTAAACCCATAAACTTTGATCCTATAAGTTCGGGAAGACGAGCAAGTAGAATGACTTTACTGGATTATAATATGACTGAGGTAATAAAGACGGTTAGAAAAACCGTTAAGAAAGTTAAAGATACCATTGATTCTGACCCTAAATCCAGTAAACTGCAAAAGGAGGGGGCAGCCTCTTTAGAAATGGGGGTAGAAAACATATTAAAGTTAGTTTTTGAGAATCAGTTTTCATCACTTACGGGGTGGGACAAGGTGTTAACGAAAGTAAAGAACATAGGATATTATGCCGCCCTGGCTTCAGTGCCACGGGCCGCGGCGGAGTTATCAAGTAACTATTTATATGGAATGTTGTCATCGCCAAAAGAATTATCCAAAGGCTTAACAACATATATGAAAGTCAGTATATCAAATGATAGTGTTAACATATTACAAAATGTAGAGAGTGCCGAAACAAACAAACTCTATGGCGCGGAAAAACTTGCCGGTAAATATGCAGACAGCGGATACTTTTCAAGAGGAAAAGATGTAGGCTCGTCGGCTGTTAATGATGTTAAAAACATGATTGCTTTTGTCCATAACAACAGCACAAAGAGATTATCGCAGTTAACATCTACCATCGCGGGAGCCTTAATATCTACTCCCGATAAAGCCTTGTCGCGACCATTATGGTTTGGCACTTTCGCCACTAAATTTCAGGAGGTCTCAGGACAGAAAGTGGACTTTGATAAGATAAGAGACAATGATGCTCAATATATGAAAGAAAATAAAGAAGCCATAGATGCCGCTACCCTATCGGCTGATGAAGCTTCGGTAAGGGCATCTACTACCACCAACCCTTTCGAGAGCATAATGAAAAATGTAGCCCGGAACGAAGGGAGTGGAAAGAAAATGTTAAGAGCCGTTAATAGTTATATGGCTCGATTTAGTTTATATGAATATACTACTGCTAGAACAGCTATATATTCTATGATGGGCGTTGGGGAGCTAAGTCCTGTAAAGGGGGCGGCATTAATGCTGGGGGTAACAGCAAGGATGTCAGCATATGTGGTGTTATATAATGTGTTTAGAAATGCATTTCAGAGTCTCTTTGGAGTTGAAGAAGAGGATGATGAAGACATTGAAGATTTAATATCACGACAGATAGTGGGATCAGCGGTATCGCTGTTTACACGAAGGACATTAGGAAACATTCCTATGATGCCTATAAACCTACTAATAGAAAAAGGTAATGAAAAGTTTTTACAAGACCTTAGAGATGGCAAATTATATGATGCCTTTAAACATAGTATCGTCTTTTCACAAATATCCCCTGAAGATTTTGGTAAATATGGCTTTGAAGAGCTTATGTTAAGAAATTTTGCAGGCCCTCTAAGTCCCGCAGTACGTTCAGCAGCACGCGCTTACGCTGTAATAGTAAGATCACAAACGGCTAAGAAGCCGGAAACGCGACAAAAATATATTGATGAAATGACAGGGCGTATGGCAATAGAGGCGGCAGGGAATCTAAACCTCCTTCCTTTCTATAAAGATATAAGAAGCATTATCGTTAAGGATATGTTTAAAGACAGCGATAAGAAAGAAGAAGGCCAATCAAAAGCGAAGGCTAAAGCTAAAGCAACGGCGAAGCCAACAGCGAAAGCGAAAGCAGCGGAAGCGAAAGCTAAAGCTAAAGCAACGGCGAAATAATGATAACACTATCCGTTAGTGATAATGACATACAGTTTGCCAAAGAGCAGATAAAACGCTTCACAGAAATACCTCAGGGTAAGTGGCGATACGAGGGGGTAGAGGCATGGCGAGGCATAGTATGTGAGATGCTCACATCAGAATGGCTCGAACAAAACTTCAAAGTGCAGGAGCGAGCGAAAGGACTCGATACCACAGGAGTACCCGACGATTATGATCTCGTCATCAGCAATAAAAAGGTGGAGATAAAGTCAGCTACCAAGAACTACTTCAAATATGTGATGCCGAAAATACATGACGTCATCAATAAACCCAAAGACATATATATCGCCACGAAATATAATGAGACCACCACCCCCAATGAGGTTATCGTGGTAGGATATATGAATCGTGAAGATATCTTCAACCACCCCATAGAGCAGGATAAGGGAGCGCCATACTATAAGGTGCCCCTAAAAGCTTTCAGCCCCTTTAGAATAAGTGTGTGATACGAGCCACCTGACCGTGAGACTTGTGGTGGACGAAGCCCTCAACGGCTTTGGGGGCGTGGGCATAGCCCTTCCTGTGGTGCCACCCATCGGTACCGGAGGGGGAGCGTAGGCTCTCCACGGTAACGCCGATATGGTCTTTGGAGACTTTATGGTGGAGGTGGTGCGTATAGATGTATTTGTGTTTCGTCTTACCCCACTCCTCCTTGGCTTCCTGAGCCATAAGAAGAGGTAGGTCGGAGAGCTTACCCATATCGCCATGAGTAGTACCGATCAGGTTGTTGCCATACCTATAGTATTTCCTGTGGTTGATACTGACGTCGAACGTTATGTTGGCGCAGTTCATAAACCAGGTGCTGATGGTATCGGCGAGGAAGAAGCCATTGGTGTAGTCGTGGTTGCTGGGGTTGAAGATGAAGTGTACATCGGCGATAGCGAGGAGCATCTCGATGACCTCGACATATAACTTCTTGGCGACGAGGAAGTTCTCATACCACATCCCATCGGTGTCTTGTGGTGTTCCCTTCGTCGTCGTCCGGTGGGGAGTGTCGATATGGAGGATGTCATTACCCGCAACGAAGAGTATCTTATCGATATTGAAGCCCTCGGATTTATCCAGTATCCCCTGAACGCCATCCTTGACGCGTTGCACTGCTATCTGGGAGTTGTATTCCTCTCCCGTCTCTAGTGATGTCGCCAACTTACCGATGTGGATATCGGCGGGATCGACAACGAGGAGGTGTCCATCGCGGACATTCTCCCTAACGATGGTGGGATACTTGGGGGCGTGCTCGCGCATGGAGTCGATGATTTCATCGCGCACCTCGTCATAGCTGACGATGTTTTCGTCTTTGACATGGATGGAGAAGTGCTCCCCCTTATACCAATAGTGGTTAACCTTATCGATGGGAAGCCCCGCTTCCTCACACTGCTCTACTAATCCCGTGCTATCTATTTTCTTTACCCACCGACGCACCGCCTTGCGGCAGCCATCCTCTGTTATGCTTAGCTTGAATTTCTTTATCAGCTCACGCGCGATATGTGTTTTGTTCTGGGTAACATTTTTATATAGATAGATAGCATATTCACGCTGTTCCTGTGTCATCTATGTTTTTCTTTTCAACCTCATGGAGGAGAGCGGTAAGCTGGTGGATGGTGTCCTTCAGCACTACGTTGTTCTCATCCATAAGAGATTCATATATATCATCACTGAGATGGTGGATTTCCTCCATCAAGAGGTTGATATATTTTATCTTATTATAATCGCCCCTCTGGACTGCCATACACAAAGATACATAAATAATTTATACACAATTTCTATACATTTACTACTTCACAGCTACCTCCCGCACAGGCGAGCTCGCCACTCAAGTCGGTATTATCGTCACTCTCAACGACTTTAGTGAGGTCAATCTCTGTCAGCCTGTCATAGCGGCGCACGAAATCCGCCTCCGCAATAGGCTCGAAGGGAGCCTGCTGGTAGACGCCGCCATCATAGGGAAGGACGGAGAGACCGTTGAACTCGCTCTTATGTTTCCACATCCACTCCATAACCTCGTCCCACTCGTCCTCTTTTATGGACACCGTAGCTGAGACATTGTTAGTATTTGATCCCGAAACGTGCCCCTCGGCGACCCATTCCCTGTTAAATTTCGATACCCTTTCCAATAAATCCAGTGCCGTCTCATCCTCGCGAGTGATGGCGCTATCGACAGCTTTTTGGGGTATCTCAATGACAGCGGTGTTGGGGAGGGCGTGGTATTCTGCTACTAGCTCAGGGTGGTAGTGACTCAGATATTTATATAGAGCCTCATCTTTGGTGCATTGCATCCTCCTGATGTAGAACTTCGAGTGCCATGCGTGGATGCCACTGGAGGTGCCGACGACACAACTCGTTGTCCCCGAAGGCTTTATGGTTGTTAGCCTAGCCGCAGGATTTATCCCTATTAATTCCGCTACTTCTATGTTGGTATCTTTAACATATGCCGCCGCCATCTGAAGATCGTACTTCAGTATCTCGCCATTACATATCCCCGTCATACCGACACCGATGAGGGCGTCCTTTTCTGTTGTCGCCTGCCATATGGGTCTGAGGTAGTGGAAGTCGGTGTATCCCGCCTGTAGGGTGCCGAAGAATGCCGCTACCTGACACCTCCTATTAAGGTCTTCCTGGCTCTCGATGTTACCGACATTTACTTCCGTGAGGTTGCAGAAAGAGTATGGCCTAAGGGCGATCTCGCAGTTGTGGGCAACGAGACCATTAACTATACCCCAATGGGTGTCGTCATCGATGCTGAAATCATATACCGTATCTATGCCAATAGATTTTATTGAATACACAAAAGGAGCCTTAACCTTAATGGTATCTTCGAGGGCTTTCCTCTTATATGTTTGTACGAAGCCGATCTTAGAAGCAAAAGATATCATGTCTTTTAGATTAGAGATATTAATATCATAGGACTGGCGGCACGTATAGGTGCCGTTGGCGAACTCAACATCAGTAGATTTGTTGGTAGTGATATATGCCGATTCCATACCAAGGTCATATAAAGCATCCAATACCTGTATCGCCAATCGGTATGATGTAGTCTTTAAGGCTACCCTATGGTTGGTAATGACGCTGCCATTAGCGGAATATAAACCACATAGCATCTCCGCCGTAACATTATCGGGGAGGAGCCTATTGAAGGTGCGTTGTCGAGTGTCGATGCCACGCCCCTCCATGACACCATACGATACCGCAGTGGTAAATGTTACCTTAGCATTACCGCTCCCGAAGAGGGCTTTTACCTCATCATCTTTAGTGGGAGTGAAGCTACACTCTATATTCTTATGTATTGATTGGTCTTTTCTGAAAGAGCCGTCCCCAATTAGGAAGCCATATTTTATATCTTCAGAAGAGAAGTCGCTGCGGTGGGAATAGAAAGGCATTATCTTCTTTCCTTTAAGGTTGGAGACCTCACATTCGGTGCCGTCATTAAGCATAAACCTATGGTCGCCAGTAGCCTTTACGGTGTATGGTTCCTTGGTGTTACCTGCTTTTATTTCAAAAAGCTCCTTCTCGCCAGTACACCATGCCGTGGCAGGCTTTACCTCTCCCCTATAGTTTATTATATTGAAGTCGCTATCAGCTAATGAGGATATCGCAATATTGCCCTCGGTAGTTTTTAATAGCTCGTCGCCACCAAGGCAGCATGGGTTGCAACCGTAATCCCTATCGTTGGAGAAATATATCCCCGGCTCGCCACAACCACTATTTTGTATCTTCTCCCATAGTGAGCTAAAGAATTTCTTCGTTACCCTATGCCTAAGTATCACTGCCGAGTTATTGGCGCGACCCCTCTGTGGGTTCTTCTCCCACCACGGTCCCGCCTTCGCAGCCAGCATGACATCATCATCGGCAGAGAAGAGCGATATCAGGGCAGCACGGCGGATGCCACCAGCAAGGACGGCATCAGCGATATGGCATACTATATCGTGGGCTTCGATGGTCGTGAGCTTCTGCCCATCGGTTTTCCTTTCGAGGATAAGCTCGACATTAAAGAGGCACCTCTTCAGGGGCTCCGGTCCGGGGGCTTTCCCTCCCGCCGTTACGAGGCGCGATCCCTTGGCTCTGATATCAGTGAAGTCGAAGTGGGGCTTCGTTTTCCTATCGCCGAAATATGATGAGAGGAGGTGCCTGACGGCATCAGCCCACCCCTCGATGCTATCGCCGACGAGGTATTTCTGCTCCTTCAGGGGCTTACGAATCTCAGGGAGGTTATTGATATGGTGGTACTGCACCGAGAAGCCTACTCCCGTGCCTCCAAGGAGGAGGAACATTATCTCCGAGAACGACCTGTAGTCATCGATGGGGAGGTAGGCGCAGTTGTATACCCGAGACTCATTCTTTACTATAGCGGGGCCAGAGAACTGTGCCGCCCGCATACTCATCAACACCTTCTTATCGCGAATCATCGTCATTTTTGAGGTAATAGCTATAGCGAGGGAGGGATATTTCTTTTTCATCATACCTTCATACCTATCACATATCTCGTCCCAGGTCTCCCGTCTGTTGGCGTGAGATAAAAACTTGGCGTACTTATTAAAGACGACGATGTCACTAAGAATTTTGTTGTTCTTTTCCATAATGGTGTTGTTTTTAGGTGTTAATAATGATTAAAAAATATTGCGTATCTTCCTGTTATGCGTAGTGATGATTCTGTCATCGAGCATAAGATCGAGATACCGGTCTGATGATACCTCTTCGATGTCATAGAGGTATATCTCCCAGGGGCTAACGATATCGAACCACAGTTCAAAGAATATGTCTTTTCGTCGTAGGTCATTTACTATAACTCCCAGTGAGGTGTCTTCATCAATAGTGTTTGTTATCCTTTCTACTACTTCAAATAAATAATTCGCCACAAATGTAGCATTCTTTTCTATCTTTGTTACGACATATCTGTCAACAAGTAAGCTCTTGGTATTTCTGTCATCGCTTAGCGTTTCGATGTGTATATCGTGAGGTACTCTTATTGTCTCCTTTTTCTTCATCCCCTGTATATATTTCTGTTCTAATACCATGACTTGTTAGCTCGCTGATGCGGTACTTCTGTAGCTCGCTGACCTTCCCTTTCGGGGTTTTCACTTCCGAGAAGAGGACGTCACTGTTGCGCGGTATGGCTATCAAGTCGGGGATGCCATTTTTGTTAGTCTTCATAAGCTTAATCACATAGTACCCCTCGGCTTCAAGTTGCCCTATCCGGCGCTTCTGTATCTGCTGCTCCGTCATTAAAACAAAGTTAACAAATCATTGTTAAAGTGTTTAAGGGTGTAGTTCTTCTTGCCGTTCACTGTTTTATATATCTTATCTTCGATTCCGTCCTCAGCAAAAACCCAATATACCTTATTGAAACCACGGTCTTTAGTGGTCATCCTATCCCTGCTCTGCCAATAACTGGTGGCGCTGAAGTCGATATTGTAGTATACTATATGCTTAGCCTGACGCAGGGAGATGCCCTCACGCCCACTAACTATCTGTAGGGCGATGCTCTTTTTGGGATCGCTATTGAACTCATCGATATCGGTAGTGATGCGAGCCTTGGGATATACGTCGAGGATAGCCTGTAGCTCCTGCTTGAACTTGTAGTATATCGCTATCTTCTGGTCATAGAACCTCTTGGAGATATAGTCCGCCTTGCTCCAGTCGATGACCTTGGCTTTACCGCTCTCAAAGATTACGGTACCGCTATACAGTTGGTGTAGCTTGCTCATCATCTTAACGCCAGTGTCGGCGAGGATGGTGTCGCCCTTGCCGTTGATGACGCGGTCCTTCCTTAGGAGGTGGCTCATCTTATAGGTAAGGTATTCCATCTTAACATATAAGACCTCCTCTTCCACCTCGGTTTTAAAGCCTGCCTCCTTCTGGGTGTAGTTTATCATGTAGGGCTTCATCGCTTTAAGGATCTTCTCCTCAATACCCGCGGAGTAGTCGTTGATCATATTCCCTGATATCTTCATCTGCCTGACATCGACATAGTCTTTAGACCACTTATAGAAGTTCTTGTAGTGGGCGAAGGGATTGGCATGGTGTCCATACACCTGGTGGTACATCTGCGAGTACGACTCCGGTGTCGGCGTCCCCGACATGAGGATGAGGCCACACCTATGCTTGGCGAGGAGGCTCTTTACCTGTACGGCACGCTTGCTCGGTCTGGCGAAGGCTCCCATGCAGTGGGCTTCATCACATATTATGGTATCGAAGCTTAGGGTGTTATCGACCTTATGTAGGGACTCGTAGTTTATGGTGGTAAGCTTATACCCCGGTGCCAGCATGGCATAGTCAGACTCTATGCTTGAGATGGCTTTCTTCTTAGTGATGAAGAGAACGGATGATGCCCCCATCCCTTTACATATGCCGAGGGCTGTCAGCGTCTTCCCTGTGCGCACCTCCATAGCGAGGTAGAGGAAGCACGACTTCTGCATTACCTCTATGCCCTTGCTGATAATCTCTTTCTGGTATTGTCTAAATTCCATGTTTCAATATTTTTTGTAGTTCTTTATGAGTATATTTTTTGTTTGGCTTCATCTTTTTATCCAGTCTGTCAAACTTATCACACAATTCATCGAGGGTCTCACAATGCATGAGCGTCCGCCATCCAAAACTAAAAGGCTCCTGTTTCTGAGGGTCGGTATTATAGTGAAACACATTCTGTTCTTCATTGTATTCTAAGTGATATAAATATTCATCTTCCATAGTGTTCGCGTTTTTGGTTTTCTAATTCCTCAAGTTCTTCGCCCTCAAGGATATGGGGAGACTCGTAGACCTCTACGAGCTTATCATCGACATATATCTTTACCTCCGTGGAGATATTCTCCGGCTCATCGAAAGAGAAAGGGTAATACATCGTTACAAAGCGTATCTTCTTCATATAAGGTTTTTTAAGATATTATACAATACGCCTACTGTTATGCTATTGCCAGCCTGCTTATACATCTGAGTGTCAGAGCAGGGCATCTTAAAGGTATCAGGGAAGTCCTGAAGCCTGAAGCATTCTCTGGGTGTTAATCTTCTGATATTATATTTATTAGACTCTATAATAGCTTGATTGCAAGAGGTATCTAAAGTCTGTGCCACAGACTTTCCAACTCTGCCACGCCTTGTTTCTGAATTAGGCTGTGATAGGTTTATGCTATCGCCCTCTTTTGCTATCTCATACCCCTTTGAAGTTGCTGATTTGACTTTTAGATATTGCAAATCTGAACTTTGTTTAGAATAATTTGCTGTTATACAATTAACACTTTGAGTTTCGTTACTTATAAACTCCTGACTTCTTGGGTGTTTAATTAAATGTTTTACCATCTTCTCACTCAAATAAAACTTCTCATCAACGCCATCCTCTAAAACATCTTTAAGCCTCTTGCTTAAATGCTGCACTTTAGGGAAGCGGAAGCTATTATCTTTATCATCCCTGATGCCAATTATAAATATCCTCTCCCGATTCTGTGGCACGCCATAGTCCTTAGAGTTTAATACCATATAATATACGTGGTAGCCGGCGCTGTCTTCATGGGGGAAGATCATAGGATTGCCATTGACACTTTTAGCCAGATAATCAATCCATCTTTGAAATGTTTTGCCATTGTCATCAGAAAGCAAACCTTTGACGTTCTCAAAAATAAAATATCGGGGTCTGTTCTTAATTATAAACTCATGGGAGTTGTAAAATAAAACCCCTCTTTTATCTCCCTCGCCACCACGCTTTCCGGCAAGGCTGAACGCCTGACACGGAGGGCTCGTCATATAGATATCAAGAGGCTCCTCGGGGATATCTCTCTCATAGACATCTTTAGGGTAATAGTCGGGCTCGCCGTAGTTGGCGATGTATGTCTCACGGACATATTTGTCCATATCGCAGGCGAAGACATTGGTGTACTTAACACCAAGCCTTATCAGGGCCTGCTCAAAAGCCCCTACGCCACTGAAATCACTTCCTATCCTCATGCTATATCGTTTATATCGTCAGGTAAATTAAATCTTCTTATTATAGGGTCTACCTCATCGCCGGGATCGGAGATGATGTATTCGCTGATAACTTTTAAGGAGCCCGCAATGGACTCCAGAGCCTCCACCATGCGCTCCTCACGCCCTTTCGGGGTCTCGTATTTTCTATTTTCTATCATTAGTTTCTATTTAGTTTTTTCCTTACAATGAATTGTCTTATCTTCGCGCTCCATATTTTTTACCTCGCACATATGGTTTATAACAACCAGCAATACTATCAGCGATATTACCAAAGCAAAAACTACGCTCATAGGGATATCATCTTCATGGCTCATAGGTCTATATGTTTATGTATGTTATCAAATGCCCACTCGTAAGCCTCCTTGGGAGTATCGAAATTCGACTTCGTCTCCTCAGTGACCCAGTAGCCTCTTACCTCTTTATATATAGCACATACCCAGCTCCCCGGAGAAGCGAGGGGCGATACCTGTATCCACCACCCCTTGTACTGCAATTTTAATAGTCTCTCCATAATATTTAATTTAGTATCGTCATAGCATCGGTTGCATAGCGTAGTGAGCAGAGCGAAAGGATCACACCGATCACTGGCATCGGGAGAGAATATCTTTCCCTCGCCGATATCGAAACCCGACTTACACTTATCACATTCAAAATGGTACTTCAACTTCTTCATTTTTTTCGTTAAAGATAAAATATTTCCCGCTTCTATCCCTCTCAACCGTAGGCGCTAGCCCCGTCTTCCTATAGGCATAAGCCTCAACCCACTTACCGAACTTCTGTGGCGTGATGTTCATCTTATCGAAGTTGGAATACTCAGCCGTAAAGGCGTGCCATAGCGTGTGTTGGTAGATTTTAACATCGGTGTCGATGTCCTGAACATTAAGGGGTTGGTTGATCCAATGGTAGAAGGCAGGGTGGGTCGCCGCTTGGAACCTCCTCTCCTCCATATTGCGGAACTCGCTATCGATGAAACCCGTATTGAGGTATCCCCGCAGGCATCCCAACATATAGTTATCGAAGCGGAGCCACTCCTCAGCATCCCAGTCATCAAAGAGTAATCTTCCGAACTCATCCATGGGAGTGAAGTTCTGGGAGTAGAACTGCGTGAACTCAAGCTCCCACTTCCTCCTCTCGAAGCTATTGCCCTTACCGATGATGGCGTAATTGGTAGTGATGACGACCTTGGGGGACCTCTCGAAAGGGATCTTGATGGCGTCTTTATTCTTTTTCTCTAAGGTAATGCCCTCAGTGACGACACTGAAGAGGCGCTCGAAATTGAAAGCCTTCTTGACATCATCGAAGCATAGTATCTGTGAGTCCTGAGAGACGAGCTGATAGGCGAAACTTTTCTCGAAGGCGAAGCTCTTACCGTCGATAGTGACCACCTTCTTCATCTGTGATACGCCATTAACGAATAAGCCTTTTCCCGTGCCACCCTCAGGGTTCTCGCTAAGTATCTCGTCATTGATGATGACGGCGGGGCAGTAGCTCCTGTTCTTAAAGCCATGAAGCAGGAATCCTACCGTGCTCTCAATGGAGTCGACATTGACGGGGTTGGTGCCGGCGACATTACTTATGAACTGCCTAAAATCGCAGTCGGTGTCATCGCTAATCTCGAAGTCCCTGTTTATTATCTGCTCCCTCCATACGTAACCACCCAAGTCGATGTAGTCGATCATCTCAATACCGGGGGGCGTAACCTTAACGGCGCAGTTGCGGAAGTAGATGTATGCCGTCTCTTTAGTATCGGCGATGAAATAGGCATCGATGCTTTTTAGCATCCCCAGGAAGTCGTCCTTGAAATACCTCGTCTTATCGGCGAAGTGGTTGTATACCAACATATCGCCATTGGCATATAGGTGCGCCAAGATGAAGTCTTTAATCTGCTCGGAGACGACGTTATCGATGAGGTTATCAGTGACTTTAACGAACATAATAGCGGTGCTACCCTCAGGGGAGAACTTATAGAAGCCATTATCCTCCAAGAACTCCTTGAACAAGTTGTGGACGATATTAACGCCTCCCTTAGAATTTACCGTCCAGAAATTCAGCCTCGACGATTCCGTTCTTACATCATCGATGACGCGGTCCATATCTTCGGTCTCGATACCGCTAATCCTGAGGTCGTGTTTTATCTCGCTCTCGCTAACGCCGAGCTTAACTTTCCTCCTGATGCCATCCATGGCATTGGTGTCCTCGAAGAACTTAGTGCCATGGCCTGCCGTATTCTTATATGCCGAGTCGATGACGGTTTTTATCTCGTTACCGCTAAAGCCCTTCTGCTCATACTGTCCCAAGAGGTAGTGGGCGAGAGATTTCGCTACCCCGAAGTCATTGAAGGCTGAAGCCAAGACGAAGAGGTTGTTGTTGCGCTCTCCCTTGATGAGGCCGTACTTGGCATCCCACCACTTCAGGAGCCTCTTTACCACCTCGTTCTCATCATTGACGCGAATGGTGGGTCTGGCGTTATGCATCTCCATATACTGATGCTCCTCATCTTCCTTCTCCTCCCATAGCTCGCTATCGGTGTTAATATATATGTCGGGATCATAGCTCTCGTAACAAACCCTGCTGATATTCTTGCACGTCTTATCGAACTCCACGCAACCGAAATATTCCTCCAAAGCTTTGAAGTATTCGCAGTGAGCCTCAACATCGGGGGGTATCCTAATGAGGACCTTTAAGCCATTGCCACTGGGAGATACGAAAACGGCATATACGTACTTGTCTTTACTTACCTCGGCCTTCTTCTCATTCATCGCTTTCTTGGTTTTAAAACCATCGAAGTCGAGGCATATGAGACCGGAATGTCGCTCTATAGCTTTGTCCTCACGCTTACTGAAAGTTCCCGAAAAACATATCGCGGGGAGGTCCTGCTTGAGGATGTTTCTTTTGTCTTTATCCTTCTCTTTGCGGATAATATCTATGAGATCGCGGGTCTTACCGCTCTTTATCCTCTCCAAAATGATGTTTACATGGCGGACAAATGGTGCCGAGGTCTCCTTAATATTCTTGAATATTGTTATTTCCATAGTGATTGTGTGACGTAAATCTTCGTTTTGTGACGAAAGTGTGATAAAAATAAAATTATAAGTCCTTGATTATCAACCGATGTTACCAATGTGACGTAATTCTTTCCTATTATACGTATTCAAAAATAAAGAGTATATATATATATACCCTATAGGGGATATAGAAAAATTTACGTCACATTCGTCACACCGTCACACTAACTAAAAGGGTAAGTCGGGATTAACGTCAGCCTCGACCTCAGCCTCAACAGGCGCCGCCTTAGCTTTAGCGATAACACCATCAGCGCCAACAACGACACCGTCGGGGTTGTCTTTGTTTACAATGGTAACAACACCATTGCTCCAGCTAAGCTTTCCGTTGCCAAGGTATACCCTCTTTGCTTTGGACTTACGCTCCTCCTCAGTCTGATCCATCCAAACGGAAACATTATTTCCATACTGATCCACTTCGTCATTAATTGCAAAAGACATATTGAAGCCTAGGGCTCCACTTTTTAATGTCTTTAATCTTGATTTGTCGATGGCCTTTACGTTGCACCAACACTTTCCTAAATTTGCCATAATAGTAATTTTAGCTTGTTAATAAATAATTAAAATAAAACGCTCTCAGCAACATACTGAGAGATATCATCAGTGGGGTCCTCCCCAAAGAATTTCTTATATACCTCAAGGGCATGAATAACTTTCTCCCTACCACGCTCCAGGAAGGCATCAGAGCAGGTAAACACCTCAAGTCGGTGGCTTCCCTTCTCAATGACATAAAACTCCAATGGCTTACCAAAGAACTGATTGTAAAGCCACGCCTGGGAGTCATAATTGTACCTGTTGGCACTGAACCGGAACTCAGATAACCTCGATGTTGTCTTCAGATCAATGAGTTTATCACTGCATACCACATCAGCCTTACCTTTCCACATATGCTTAAAAATCTTCTTTACGGCAGGAACCTCGAACTCATTGCCATCGGCATATATCTCCGATGAAAAGCGGAAGTTCTCCCTTACCTTCTGCGCCATGATATCAAGCTCTGCCTGTTCCGGTGCCAGTAGTAAGATATCAGCGCCCATGTCAATGATGGCCTCCTTATACTTTTTAGTGCTACGGGAGGAGGCATCGATAACGACATATGAAGCTAACTTCTCAGGCTCCAACACGGCATGATGCATATAGCTCCCCTTTAACATATCTATGCTTGGTGGTGTCGATACGCCAAACATCTCCGGATTATCGAGGAGTTTCTTGATATCAGAATTTGATAGGAACTGTTTCCCGAAAGCACCGTAGTACTGCTCGTCATCCTTTAGTGTCTCTATTATTTCCTGGTTCATGTGAATATCTTTTTAAGCTCAGTGATCATATGTGGCGTGAGGTCTATGTTCTGAGATTTCACTTGGTCGAAAACAAGTTGCTTATTGCCCTTGTTCTTTCTCGCATAACCCTTCAATTTATTCCACTTATCAGTCGCTATAGATATCTTTTTCTGCCCATTGGCTTTAGCCTCAGGGAGACCATCAACAATCTCTATTCTGGGCAAATCTTCCCCTTCATAGATGTATAGACCAAGGCCATGCATTGCTAATGCCTTTGTAAGGCATCTCTGGATGGCTGTATTGACATCAAATGAGGTCACGCTATCTGCACCTATACTCTTATTGCGATAGTCCATTACAGGCAAATAATTGATATGCTCAATTCCACTGATAGTAACGCCAACTTTTACCCAACAAGATTTTCCGTCAGTATAATAGTTCAATACCCTATTTTGGTTATCGACATTTTCATATACCGTATAGTTGATATCGGGGCATAGCTTCTTAGCCTCAGCCCACGCACACGCCCAACTAAGGTATGTCAGTGATCCTTTCTTTTCGGTTTTGTCAGATACATCGATAGCATATAGCGTCTCGAAAGTAGTTTTTGTTTTCTTTGTTGTCATAATAGTGTTGTTTAATTAATTAATATCCTTGTCTTTTAATCACAAATAATTCGTCATGGAGCTTGTTCTCAAGTAGTGTCCTCCTCTTCTTGGCCTTCAGGAGGTCGGGAGTATTGCCACCACGACCCAACCTCTTTACCTCCATATCTAAAAGGTTAATCTCGGTACGCATATTATCGATGCGTAAGTATTCCGTTCCCGCCCTGAAGCCGTACATCCTGAAAGGGAGGATCTGCCTCTCACTCAAGGGAGCAAATGTGCCACCACCAGTATTGAGGTTGAAGAGTTTTACCCTCCCCCCCTTCTTGCTTATCTTACACCCATTATAGAGGCAATACCTCTCGCCCTCCTCGGTGGAGTATTTATCCAAGAATTTGTCTTTGATGACGTTAGAAAATATTTTAGTCAGCGTTAGCATACCTCTTTTGTTTAAGCCAGTTTTTTGCCCTATCGAAATTATCGGTCTTAATCTCAAACCACGATACCCTACCCAAAAAATCGGCGTAATTGGGGTACTGGGTGTGGTTGTTGAGTTGGTCCGCGGAGGTATCGAATACCTCGCAGAACATCCTATCAGCTTTATCGGTGTAGTTTTCCCAGTTCATTTCTTAGCGTATTTTTTAGCGTAGTCAACGGCGCCGGCTTCAGCAATAAGATCACGGAAGGCCTTGCCCAACTCAGCATCGTTACTGTATTTCAGTGGTAAAGCAAATAGGTCTTTTACATTGATGCCCTTAGTTTGGTAGGGGTGTTCGTAATACGTTTTCGTTTGTCGTAACTCGTTAAGGGTTCTTCTCTTCATAATTGTATTTAATTTTGTAGTTATTATAATCAATTTGATGACCTCGTTTTTTTATCTCCTGAACAAGAGCGAAGGAGTAGTCGTTGCCCCATGGCTCCCTCCTCTTAGCCATCAGTGATAGTATCACTTCAAGCTTATCGATGCCAAGAACAGATAATTTATGTCCATACTCGATGAGGTTATCCCGGTACTTGGAGTATGCGCTATCCATGTGCCTCTACATAGTCATCGATGATGTAATTCATCTCTTCAACGGCATCCTCTTCAGTGGCGAAGCCATCGGCTAAAACTCTCTGGCGTACCTCCAGGGGGAGAGTCATGGAGTCATCCTCTTCAATGATAAGAACGATATTGTATTTGCGTTGGGTATTGTTCATGACCTCAACAATGTAGTCAGTGGTTTTACTCATAGTAGTGGGTTTAGTTAGTTTAAAGAATTTTCAATGTCATTTTTCATCATGTCTTTATGGACTTTTTGATATAGGTCATTACTGCGCTTCGTGAACTCAGTGTCAGTGATCATCTTCTCATCGGAGCAGAAACACGCCTCGGCATATAAATTCACTATTACCTCCTTAGCAAGGAAAGATATAAACTCAGCATCTTTGACATTGAGCCTGTCGCTATGAACTTCGATGTATGCCTTTATTAAATGCATGGCTTTTAAAAAGCTATCGTGTACGGGGTCGAATTTTGTCTTCTCCATTAGTTTTTATTTATCTGTGTTTGTAGTATCTCCATCTTTAGCTTATTGAGTTCTTCCGTAGCGTAGTGTAGGTAGTCTTCATAGATGGCCTGCGCCACCGGAGAATATGCGCCCCCGTAATACATATTGAAATTATTAGTTTTGCACTCCAGTTCAGTGAACTTTTCGGCAAGGCAATGCGCCTGATCTTTAAGTAATTTGTCCATAGTAGTTTGTTTAAATCGAAAGTATTATATATATTATATTATAACAAATTTATTTATCAACATTTTTGCTCAATTCAGCCGTGCCAGAGTGTGAAAAATTGCCATCCTGACAGAGTGCGCCAACTCAGGCTCAAGGTCTCTGTCTACAGTTTTATACAATTCCAGTAATGATGTTAATATCTCGCTTTCTTTTACCTTTTTAATAGTTTTCATGGTTGTTTGTTTTAAATTTCTTGTTATATAAATCTGTGGTTTTTTCTATTAGGTTGAGCAGGTGCGTCAAATTAACTATACTTAAAGTTAGATAAGTGTAACCCTTAGTATCGACATGGACACAATCATCATAATGGAAAGTACACGTTATAGGATCGCCCTCTTCATCAATTATTTCAATGGTATAATCCCCATCTAAGTTTTTAGTTAACTCATTTTTGTATGGCATCATCATTTTAGTTTTAATTATTAAATAATTTTACCATCAATTAAATTGTGGCTATCATCGAAAACCCTTTTGTCTCCATAGACCAGAGCGACTTTTATCTCTCCAACATTTTTATTGCCATCCTGCCAAGGCGAATACTCCGTGCCTTTTACCGCCTCAATATCCTCCGGTGTTGTGAAGCTGATGTCTAGGCCGTGCTCTAGGTCGTTGTCAATGCCAAGGCATATCTTAATCGTTGTGTTTGTCATAGGTATTTCTATGCCTATCCACTTGGGTGTTGTGATCTTGTCTTCCATAGTTATTTGTTTTAATCATTAAATAATAAATTCCATTCTTCAGGAGTCCATCCAGTAATCAGTATCTCCCGTTCATCAAGAGTAAGATCAGGCATGGCATCCTGCATGAGCATACCCCCACACCATAGCTTATAGTTTTCTAAGGGAACAGTAAAAGAGTACTTCCTTTTTGTTACCTGACAGATGCGCTCCACTAAGACGCTACTGTCGGTGTATATGCTGACAGTCGCAGGTGTCGGTATAAGTAAAATATTGTCTTTCATAATTATTGGTTTTTTTTGTACATTTTTATGCTCTTATTGGATATCCTCTTGTCTTTCATCCTTCATTTGCTATCATTTCATTGGCCTGATGCAATCGGTTTCCGGCATTCCGGTATAATAAAAATCTCCACAGTCATTAGGATAGATGTTTTCTTTACATGACCAACAGACCATCTCGGTTACGTCTGTCCTGTGAAATAATGTCGTATCACAATGAGAACAAGATATTAAATTAATCCCTTGCCTTTGGATCTCTTCCTGCAATTCTATTTGTTTTTCTAAAGGTTCCATAGTTATTGGTTTTTTAGTTAATAATTTTAATTCTAAAATGTTCTCTTGGCTCATAGGAATCTTTACCCATGTAGCCTTTAGAGATTGCATACTCAATATCTGCTATATGCTCTTGTATTTCAGCCTCAGCCTCTTCTCTGGTATCAAATAATTCGCTAACCTCTCCGTTGTCATCAGAGAAAAAAGCATCATCCCATCCATAAATATAATCCCTTTGCACTTTGTATTTCTTGCTCTTGTCTTTCATCTATTATTTATTTAGTTAATGTTTAAGTCTATTCGGTATATACGTTCTTTTTAATAAAAGGTTCATTTCTTTTTCTTTTCATCGATCTCAAGGACAACGTACTCCTGATTGTCAAAATCGTTTACAGAGTTTAAAGCATTAGCACTCACTATTGCGGATCCGCTAGTGTGGAATAGTGCCACCGGAATGTCCTCAATCGTATAGCCATCATCAATACGTAATACTATTTTATAGTTCATGTCTCTTTGTTTTGGTTTAAAAATGTTTCTATAGTATCCTGAATCTCTTCATTTATAAACTGCATTATAGAGTCATTGTCTTCAAAGGTATGATGCAGAATTGTCTCAGCATCATCTTTAGATATTCCTTTAATATCATTTTGTTCTGCAACTCTGAATACATCTTCAATGCTCCATTTCAACTCTGAGCCTTCATAATATTTGTTCTTTTCTGTCATAACTTTCTTTATTTATTTAATTAATTTGTTTTGTCTCGGCTATTAAGCCCTCAATCTGCTTACATATTTGTAAGATCAGACTCCTCAATTCGTAAGGTTTTTCTGACTCCTGAGCCATCTGTAAGCTGACCAGACATAATGACTGTAATTTTAATATTGTTTTATCATTCATAGCTTTCTTTTTTTAAAAAGAAACCAGATAGAGACTTTTCGTTATCTTCGTATACCACCATTGGTATGCTCTATCTAGTTTCTATATTGTCTTACGCCCTTTCTAACTAAAGGTTTCATATTAGGGTATTAAATGGTTTATCAATAGCAATAACATACTGGTCATTGTCATAGGTCTTGTCATTGCCTATACTGTATTGGCCCAGATCATACAACAATACTACCTTGTAATCTGTATGATTCCGGTAATAATTGTACGATATCAAAGCGGTCAAGTGGTCTTCATAAAAGTACATTGACCCCTCTGTAATGCTTTCTTTATTTCCTTTAAGTATTTCAAATCTGTCCTCCTGATCTTTGTAAAAACATGAGCAGGCCGTTACTGACAGGTCTTTAATGTCTTCAGGTGTAATTAAATTTAATGGTTTCATATCTTATTATTTTATTGTTTTTAATAAATCAAAAGTCAGGGCAAAAGGCAAGTAATTCCTACCGCGATGTCCGGGTTTACGAGTTTACGGAATCCCTTACTTTTTCCTTTACCCTTTGTTATCCCTAACTTTCTATAAGCATTTCTACCGTAGCTTACAAGGATGCTTACTCCCACGTGGTCTAATATCTCTTACGCTCTTTTGAAACTTTTGTTTCATATTTTTAATCTTTTTTTTATTTTTAATAGTGACTGTCAATGATGAGCTCATGGAATCTGACTCCGTATAAATCCATAAACTCCTGAATATCTAAGCACCCCATCTCTGAGCCATCAGTAAAGAAGCCAAGCGCAATATCAGCAGACTCATAGTGAGGATGTTCAAGCACTCGGATATCTACAATTTCCAGGCTATTGAGATCAACATTTTTACCGAAAACGGTGTATTTATTTTCTTTCTTTTTCATAATTTCTATTTTTTATATAAGGTTAACAATGTGTTATCGATTGCATATATATAGCTTTGTGCTAGACCGGTATCGATGCGCTCATTTTCAACGTCCCAGGCTATAAATTCTTTAAGATCAAGCAGATCGTCAATTGTCTCTTTTTGCTCGTAGTCCTGGGTTTCTTTTGTGTTTGCGCATGAGCAAAAAATGGGTATTAAAAGTATTACAATAAATTTTTTCATTTGATTGGATTTTAGTGGTTAGTGTTTAATTAATTATTTTGATAATGTTTTATGTAGCTTTTTAATAAACTGTTCAGCCATATTTAATAAACGGCCATGGCCAGAACTATAGTCAAAGCCATAATATCCGGTATTGAAATCAGGGTATAACTCCTGAATAGCCCTAACATAGTCTATAGGTAAAGCAGTATCAATTTTGGTAGTATCACAGTCAGCAATTTTAAATACTTGATCTTTATTTATATAAGTGCTGCTGAATATTTTTATGATATCATTTAATACCTTAGCTTGATCATTATCTAGGTATTCAATATTTCTTTTTAACTCTTCTATGTTTTTCATAATTTCTATTTTTTTTGGTTAGTGTTTAATTTAATTATATAATTGTTGGCCTTTGGTCATAACTTATTTATTTTGGTTTATGATTCTGCCTAAATTTATTATTTCATTGGCCTCCTTTTCAGTTATGCCGTAATACTCTGCAAATCTGCCGACAGTTAAAAAATTGTTGAAATAATCTAAATACATCTTTTCTAATTCCATGATCTTATTAAGTTTTAAATTGTTAAATAATTATCTATACTCTTTAATACGATATAATTAAAGTTTTGTTACAATTATTCTATATTATCTTTGTTTTCTAAGGTTAAAAAAGGATTAAAACAACCATCAAAATAGGTCAATTTGTAAACCTGATCTTTATACTCAAAGCGCAAAGGTAAATATTGGTCTAAAGCGTTAACATATGCATCTCCAGTATAATATTTAAATTGACTGTCAAATTCTAAATGATATCTTTTGCCTATGGCATTTAATATTCTTAAATCTTTTATTATTTTCATAATTAAGTTTTTTTTAATGATTTAATATAAATATTGATTTGTTCCCTTTGCCTTTTGTTCCTGAGCATAAGCCACATTTTGAGCAGGTGCTTTTATAACCAGCTTCACTACTTGCAGGACAATTGATAAATTTATCTAATCTATCCTTTGTAGCTATAAACGAGCGAAAGCCTTTAAGCCTTGCATTCTTTTCCTGGAATTCATTATGTGTTGAGGCCATAAAATATGCGCTTAATTCAGGCTTTCTTAACCATTGATGCGTGTACCCTGTCCATGTGTCGCAAATATTAGTTATATTTTCAATTAACTCTATTGGATGAAGTGAAGGCTCGCCATAAGTACCAAAACGTACATAAGTATCTTTACATATATCTATTATCTTTGATTGGATATCTTTACTGAATTCAGGTAGTTCATCAAAGCTTTTAAACTCTTTTTGTATGCTTTTTAAACTACTCAAAAATCCTACATATTGATTAAATTTCATTGTGTAACATAGGCCAAATTTAGTACCTAAATTTGCGCTATTGAAAGGACAATTT
>Ga0080013_1000384_pt1 | contig 62821 bp, 108 predicted proteins | sample ETNvirenome_6_85_FD_69236 | JGI IMG/M metagenome (GOLD analysis project Ga0080013, IMG submission 69236) | Marine viral communities from the Pacific Ocean - ETNP_6_85 (SPADES assembly) (version 2) | ecosystem: Environmental > Aquatic > Marine > Oceanic | place: Pacific Ocean | collected 2013-06-19 | reverse complement strand
ATTCTCGATGAACAATTGGCAACCGATGGAAATGCCGAAAATCGTTCGAACGAAGGCACACGCTATAAAACAAAGAATAGTGTTGATAAGGCCTTTGATGATCTGATGACTGGAAAGTAATATCACACAAGCCACAGGGAGGCACAGGTTAAAAGGTGCCTCATTTTTTAATATTATAAAAGGAAGTATAATGAACAAAATACAAAAAGGAAACACGGTGAATATTCATTTCATTGGTACGCTAGAAGATGGAACTGAATTTGGTAACTCATATACGAGTGATAGGCCCTTATCTGCAGAAGTCGGTTCGGGACAATTAATTGCTGGATTTGATACAGCTTTGGAGGGAATGACGATAGGTGAAGTTAAAAAGTTTGCCTTAACTCCAGAACAAGCATACGGCGATGTTGATCCAGAGGCGTTTCAAACGGTACCGCATGGTGCCTTTCCTCCCGAATTTGATTTTAAGATAGGTGGTTCCGTCCGAGGCACAAATACGGAAGGGCAATCATTTGTAGCAAAAATTGAATCTGTAGGAGAAAATGATGTAACTTTGAATTTTAATCATCCTCTTGCTGGTCAAAATTTAAATTTCAAGATCGAAGTCTTGGGTATTGATTGAAATTACTGACGTTTTTTGTATTAATTTAAAAGCTCCTTTTAGAAGGAGCTTTTTTATATTTTGTTTGACTTTTATAGCAACAACGGTTATAATTATGAATGATGCGAGAGCATCAAAATAAAAAAAATAAAGAAATAAAATAAATAAAGTTAAGGAGAAGAATAATGTCTAAAAAAGCTAAAGCTGGTCGTGTGGCTATGCACGATTTAATAAAAATGATTAATAAAAAAGCTGGTAGAAATGTCGCCCATGATTTAAATGGCGACAATCCTACAGAAGTAAAGGAATGGATACCCACGGGTTCTCTCTGGTTGGATTCAATTATTTGCAAAGGCAAAAAAGCAGGAATTCCTACTGGAAAGATTACAGAAATCGCCGGCCTCGAATCGACTGGAAAGTCTTATATGGCAGCACAAATTGCTGCAAATGCTCAAAAAACTGGTAAACTTGTAGTTTATTTTGATTCTGAATCTGCAATTGATCCTAGTTTCTTAGAGCAGGCCGGCTGTGATTTGGATTCTTTAATGTATATCCAGGCTAGTTCGGTAGAATTTGTTTTAGAAACAATTGAAGATCTTTTGGGCGCAACAGAACAAAAATTGGTTTTTATTTGGGATTCCCTCGCCTTTACGCCGGCTGTTTCGGATGTTGAGGGCGATTTTAATCCCCAATCATCAGTTGCCACTAAAGCACGAATTCTTGCCAAAGCAATGTCCAAATTGGTAATTCCAATTGCTGATAAGCAGGCGGCTCTTATAGTTCTTAATCAGCTTAAAACAAATATCCCACGCGGCCCAATGGCGCGCCAAATTGCAATGGTTGAGCCTTATATCACTCCTGGTGGCAAGGCAATGCACTATTCATATTCTCTTCGAATTTGGCTAACAGGACGAAAAAGTAAATCTGCCGCTGTTTATGATGATAAAGGGTTTAAAATCGGTTCTGAGGTAAAAGTCAAATTGAAGAAATCTCGTTTCGGCACTGAAGGCAGAACTTGCGCTTTTCGCATTTTATGGGGGACCGCAGAAGTCGGTGTACAAGATGAAGAATCTTGGTTTGATGCTGTCAAGAATGCTCCACAAATGACTGTTTCTGGTTCTTGGTATACTTTAACCATGGGCGATTATGTTAAAAAATTCCAACCTTCTAAATGGACCAAATTGGTGAAAGAAGATCAAGAATTCAGACAGAAAGTAATAGAGCTTATAGACATTCAGATTATTCAAAAATTCGTTAAACGTGAAGGATCGGCGGCTAATTTCTATGATATAGATGACAAGCAAGCCGGCACAAAAGAATTGACAAATGCTTGACAGTCGGTTACATTACTAGTTAGAGGTTTTTATGAAGCGTGTTATGGTTATAGATGCTCTCAATTTATATTTGAGAGCGTATGTTGTTGATCCGAGTCTTTCGTCAAATGGACAACCAATTGGCGGAATCAAGGGTTCTCTTAAAATTTTGCAAAAACTAACGAGGATGATTAAACCAGATGAAATCGTTTTTGCTTGGGATGGCCCGAATGGTTCTCGTAAACGTAAAATAGTCGATAGTAATTATAAAGCAGGGCGAAAGCCAATTCGGCTTAATCGTTCGGTGCGCAATTTAACTGAAGATGAGGAACTCCAAAATAGAGTTTGGCAACAAACGCGATTAATTGAATATCTCAATAATATGCCGATTATTCAACTTATGTTACCAGAAGTTGAAGCAGATGATATTGTTTCTTATATTGTTCAAATGCCGGATTATAAAGAATGGCAAAAAGTTATTGTTTCAAATGATAAAGATTTTTTGCAACTTTGTGATGACGAAACTATAGTTTATCGTCCGACAAAAAACGAGATAATGACGAAAGATAGTGTTGTTGAGACTTTTGGCGTACATCCAACAAATATGGCACTAGCAAGATCTATTATAGGTGATACTAGCGATAATTTGCCCGGCGTTAGAGGCGTCGGCTTTGGGAAAGTTAAGAAAAATTTGTTATTTTTGGCCGAAGAGGACACTGTTACGATCGATGAAGTAGTAGAATATTGTGAGAATTCAGATTCAAAGTTGAAATTCTTTCAAAGTGTACAAGAGTCAAAAGATATCATTGAACATAACTATAAAATGATGCAACTGTACTCTCCACTGATTTCAATTCAGGGAAAACAAAAGATAGATTATGCTGTAAAAGAATTTGATTGCACATTTAACAAAACTGCTCTTATTAAAATGATGAGAGAAGATAGCTTTGGCGAATTAAATTGGGAAGAGCTAAAGGCATTTTTAAATAAGATTTCACTAGATTGTAAAGAAAAGTAATACTATTTACTATCGAAATGCAATTTTTATTTGAAGATTGGCATCAGTTTCTTGATGAAAAAGTAGAAAAAACAAGGGCGCCCAATGGCGCCGCCCGTGAGCGCACTGCACTCGCACATAATACCGAAAAGGCTTTATATTCATACTTGCTGTATTGGAGGGAATATTTCAGAACCACAGATGAGAATGAATTGTATGACATACTATATGATGCATTTAAGGAAATTCCCGCTTTACGAGAAAACAAAATTGTTGGAATACTCGGCCAGGGGACACAAGGCATCGTATATGAATTAGATAATATGCATGCATTAAAGCTATTTTTTGAGGGCTACTTGGGAGATCGAACAGGAAAATCCGAATTGGAATTTTATAAACATGCATATGAAGATTTACATAAAGGCACTGCGAAAATTCACACTTTGCCAGTTTTTGGATTTGGCAAAGTAGAAAGCCCTGGAAGAGTTAAAGGCCCTTTGTATTACGTCGAAATGGCGATAGTTAAGACTTTGAAACAGTATTCTGAAGAAACGGCCCGAGACAAGCGCTCTTTGGACCATTTGGCACGGATGATCTTGGACTTTTTGAAAGAGTCTGACGCCGCAGCGGACGCGAGGGCCCAAGCCTACGTAGGGTTTCCCCCGCGACGACAGCCGCACCGTACAGGCCGCGCCACCCCCGATCCAGAATATTTTAAAAACAGAATTTTAACAACAGCGCAGGCAATGGTTCCACCGCCAACAAAAAATGAACTTATTGGATTAATAAGAATGGTCAAATCACTTTACGACGAATTCGGAAAAGAGATTTTTCGAGATATGAGCCCTGATAATATCGGCGTTTTAGGCACTTCAGTCCCCAGAGGCGCCGTTAGTCACAAAGGCATAAAACTAATAGATCCTAATGCAAAGCCAATTTTTATTTTGTTTGACCCATAAATAAGTAAAAGATTTTCACTACTTACAAATGAAAAAGTTAGCCATCAATATTATGGGAAAAAAAACCCTAACTCGCCTTGACTTTTGAGTTAGAAGTGTTATATTTAGTTTGTAATGGCTAAGGAATTTTAATGGCTCACCAAAAAGTTGATTTTGGAAGGTACGGTAAAACCTTCCAAGAAGGACTGGTTCAACTCATTTTCGAAGACAGACCTTTCGCTGATCAGATCACAGAAGTATTAGATATTCAGTTTTTAGAACTTGAATATCTTCGTGTTTTTATAAATAAAGTTATTCAATATAGAGACAAATATAACAAACACCCCTCAACCGAAACAATGATAACGATTATCAGATCGGATTTGGATAATGAAAGTGAAATTATACAAAAACAGGTTCGTAATTATTACGCCAGAATTCATGCTAATGAAATAAGAGATACAGAATTCATTAAAGAAACTTCTCTTGAATTTTGTCGTAAACAAAAGTTAAAAAGTGCAATGATGAAATCCGTTTCGCTTCTGCAGACATGTTCTTTTGATGAAATTTCTAAAATTATTAATGAGGCAATTAAACTAGGTTCTGAAAATAATTTTGGTTATGATTATATGTTTGATTTTGAAAAACGTTTTGTACCAAAATTTCGCAAACCCATAAGTACCGGCTGGAAAGGTATAGATGATATTACCAAAGGTGGTTTAGGAAAAAATGAATTAGGAGTGGTCATCGCCCCAACTGGCGCCGGCAAATCTATGGCACTTGTACATTTGGGGACACAGGCGATTAAAGAAGGAAAAACCATAGTTCATTATACGTTAGAACTACAAGATACAGTTGTGGCGTTGCGTTATGATTCTTGTATTACTGGATATCCGCTTTCAGAGTTAACAACTTTTAAAAAAGAAATTTATGAAACAATCAAAGACCTGGAAGGCTCGTTAATTGTTAAAGAATACCCTACAAAATCAGCATCTACAAATACTATACGTTCCCATTTATCTCGTCTTATTAAAAGAGATATAAAACCCAATATGATTGTGGTGGATTACGCAGATTTATTGAAACCTGTACGTACTCGCAAAGAAAAAAGAAATGAGCTAGAATCGATTTATGAAGAGTTGAGGGCTATTTCTAGTGAGTTTGAGTGCCCCGTGTGGACCGCATCTCAAACTAACCGATCTGGGTTGAATATGGAGGTCATTACAATGGAGCAAATATCTGAAGCATTTAATAAATGTTTTGTGGCGGATTTTATTTGTACAATTTCTAGAACCATTGAAGACAAGCAGAAAAATCAAGCAAAAATGTTTATTGCAAAAAACAGAAACGGTCCTGATGGCATTATATATGATTTGTTTATGGACACATCAAACGTTTGCATTAAAATGCTACCCAAAACCACATTAAATACGATGATTCCTATAAATCCAGTAGCTGTAACCCCGAAAGAACAAAAACAAATTTTACAAAGTCGTTATGAGAAATTCAAGAACAGGAGAAACCACCGATGAGAACACACATTCGTAGATTTAAATTATCAGATACGTTTATTGATCAATACCGTGATGAAGACGTGCCCTGGGGCCCGCTTGGTTATGTTACCTTTAAACGTACTTATTCGCGTAGATTAAATGAATTTGATGAAAATGCGACTGGTACGGAAGAATGGTTTCAAACATGTCGCAGAGTTATTGAAGGTATGTTTGAGATGCAAAAACAACATGTTTATCGTTTAGGATTAGAGTGGAACGATCAAAAAGCACAGAGAACTGCAAAAGACGCCTATGATCGACTTTTTTATCTTAAATGGACTCCTCCTGGTCGCGGCCTTTGGATGATGGGCACAAAATTTGTTAATGAAAGAACTGCAGCAGGACTTTTTAATTGCGCTTTTAGATCAACACGCGAATTGTCTTCAAAAGGCGGCTATCTCTTCGCTTGGATGATGGATGCACTTATGGTTGGTATTGGCGTCGGTTTTGATACTTTAGGTGCCGGCTCAATTACTGTTCAAGAGCCAGAATATACAAATGATATTCATGTTATTGACGATTCACGCGAAGGATGGGTTCGTTCTGTAGAAATTCTTTTAAACGGCTTTTTCTTCGGCCTGAAAGTTCCCAAATTTGATTATTCAGCTATTCGCGCCAAGGGCGCCCCCATTCGTGGTTTCGGAGGCACTTCAAGCGGATATGGGCCCCTAAAGGAACTGCATGAAAACTTAACTAATCTTTATAAAGATCGAATCGGAGAACTAATTGGGTCGATCGATATCGTAGACACAGAAAACCTTATTGGTCGTTGTGTTGTTGCCGGAAACGTTCGTCGTTCCGCTGCTTTGGCTCTCGGAAGCCATGAAGACTTTGATTATTTGCAGATGAAAAATGATGCTGAAAAGCTTTCTCATCATCGTTGGGGTTCTAATAATTCTTTTCATGCAATCGTTGGTATGGATTATAGCTGGCATGCAGAACAAAGTCAGAAGAATGGTGAACCGGGCTATATTTGGCTAGAGAACGCTAGAACCCGAGGAAGATTCGCAGATCCTCCCAGAGATGACGACGCTCAAGTAATGGGCTTCAATCCTTGCGTTGAGCAACAATTGGAAGATGCCGAGCTTTGTTGTTTGGTGGAGACATTCCCGGCAAAACATGATTCTTATGAAGACTATTTGGCAACTTTAAAGATCGCTTATCTTTATGGGAAAACCGTTACACTTGCCAATACACATTGGCCCGAAACCAATGCCAAAATGTTAAAGAACCGTCGAATTGGCCTTTCGCAATCTGGTGTTGTGCAGGCATTCAATAAATTTGGCCGTCGTACTCTTTTTGATTGGTGTGATAAGGCCTACGAACATGTCCGCGAATTAGATCAACAATATTCAGATTGGCTTTGTATACCGCATTCGGTTCGTATGACCAGTATCAAGCCTTCCGGCACTGTTTCTTTGCTCAATGGTTCAACTCCGGGCGTTCATTATCCCGAAGATGAATACTATATTCGTCGTATTCGTTTTGCGGCAAACAGCGATATGATACCGGTGCTAGAAGCTTCCGGCTATAAGATTGAAGATGATTTTTATTCACCAGAAACAAAAGTTGTTGAATTCCCAGTAAAAGAAGAGCATTTTGTAAAAGGCAAGCGAGATATTAGCATATGGGAACAATTAGAAATCGCTGCTCAATATCAACACTATTGGGCCGATAATTCAGTTTCAGTTACCATTACGTTCAAGCCCGAAGAAGCAGGACAAATTAAAAATGCTCTTGAGATGTATGAAAGTAGATTAAAAGCTGTTTCTTTTTTGCGTTATGAGGAAACTGGGTATATACAGGCGCCTTATGAACCAATAACAAAAGAGCAATATGAACAAATGATCGCTGAAGTTAGGCCGCTTCAAAGATTAAAAACTAATGAAAGCGCGGCGGGAACTAAATTTTGCGATAGCCAATCTTGTGAAATTTAGGAGAAGAAATGAATACAGAGCATAAATTCAGACCTATTAATAGGCATATTTTAGTTAATCTTCCTGCTACTAAAGAATCGGATGAATCATCTTTAGTTTTGCTTCCAGAGGATTACAAAAAACCAGAACAGAAATATTCAGTAGTTCAAATCTTAGCTATAGCTGATGACGTAAATTTTGAATGTTCTCCATGTGATGAACTAATTATTGATACCCAAATGTTGGAAGAAATAGAAATAAATGACAACATATATCACATTGTTTTAGAAAATTATGTTGTGGGTGTTATAGAGAAAGAGAGATAACATATGGATAAAAACTTTTATAATCAATCATCTGCCACGCAATTAGGTTGGGAACCAACTTGGTTTGGTGAGCGCTATTTTGATGAAATGCTGGTTAGAGCAATTAAAAAATTTCAAAAAGCATATGGATTAACTTCTGATGGACTTTGTGGTCCTTCGACTTTTAGACGAGTTTGGACAGAAAGACAATCAAAAATTGATGAATTCAAACCTTCAGGAGATCCGTATTACTCTGATTATATCGTTTTTAATAGCCGATTTTATCCTATTGAATGGGATAAAGTCGTTCTGTGGTCTGAAGAAGGCGGCTTATCTGCTCGTCCTGGCACTTATTACAATTATAGTGGAAGAGCGGAACGTTCTACCAAATTATTTGTTAATCATTGGGATGCGTGTCTTTCGTCACATTCGTGTCAACGAGTTTTAGATAGGCGCAATTTGTCTGTGCATTTCTTAATAGATAACGATGGCACTATCTACCAGACTCTTGATATGCAACATGGTGCTTGGCATGCCGGAAATATAAATCGCAAAGCAATAGGCGTAGAAATAAGTAACGCTTTTTATACAAAATACCAAGATACATATATAGAAAGAGGCCATGGCCCTCGTCCCATAATTGAAAGCGCTGCGATACATGGTAATGAAATCGGACCATTTTTAGATTTCTATCCCATACAAATTACAGCTTTAAAAACTTTATGGAAAGCGGTGCATATTGCAACAGGGATCCCCTACCAGACTCCTTTGGATCAATACGGCAAGACTTCCACAAAATACGAACAAGATGCGGCTTATGGGAAATTTACTGGCTTTATTTCGCATTATCATGTTAGTAAAAATAAACAAGATTGCGCTGGATTAGATATTGAATCTTTAATACAAGAAATTGTTGACAGCGATTAATAAATAAGTTATATTGAAATATCACAAAAACAGGAGAAGAGATGAGTTTTAATTAAGGCTTGACAATAACTCGTAAAGCGGTTACAATATGTGTAAGGAAATTGAATGAAAGAATATTCTAAATCTATTGAACTTTATGGCGATGGCATTGGTCACGTCGATTATATAAATCATATGGGCACTGACTTAACAGTTGTAAACTCAGCCCGTGTTTCATTTGGAGTAGAGAAAAAGGAGTTAGATGAACGAGATAAGAAACTTATTAAATACCTTATTAAACAGAGACATACCTCAACGCTTGAGCATTGTAATATTGCGTTTCGTTTTGCTGTTCCTCTTTACGTTAGGTCTCAGCATCATCGCCATCGAACTTGGTCCTATAATGAGATCTCTCGTAGATACACTGATGTAGATATCAAGTTCTACCAGCCCAGAGCTTTTAGAACGCAACATAAATCTAACCGACAAGCGAGCAACGCTGACGAGTTGATTAATCCGTTTTTGCACGATGGACAGTTTGAGGATGATGATACATGTGCTAATTTTGTAAAGAAGCACCACCAATCCTGTCTTGCATTCTATAACAATCTTATTAATGCCGGCGTCTGCCGAGAACAGGCCCGTGGTGTCTTACCACAAAATATGTATACAGAGTATTACGGAACAGCTAATCTCAATAATCTGTTGAAGTTTATCGATCTTCGCACACACGAAGGCGCACAATGGGAGATTCAGAAGGTTGCCCAAGCTTGTTTGGAAATTGCTACTGATCTGTTTCCAGAAACGGTAGGTGCTTATCGTCGGATTAGAAAGGAGAGTGAATAATGGACCATAGTGATAGGTCGTCTCTTGACGATCAACAGATGCTATTCGCGTTGTTGACCGCTCTCGTTAAGAAAAGCGGCGGTGAAATTAGAATTTCTGAAGTTGATTTAGAAGCAGTTACTAAAAGCGATATTATGATGATGTATTATGATAAAGTTTCGAAAGAATTGATTTTATCTTTGCAATTTCTTGGCGGATATACAGATAAGACAGACACTGTTCATTAATTTGAGAAAATAAGAAAACTTTTAAACTAGTTATTGTGTTCTTTAGATTTTACAAAAGGAGAAAGAATGAATTTTATATTTCTATTATCTTGCTTTAGTAAAGCTTTGACAACGAAACATTATAAGCCGATGACACCTTGTGTTGACGCCATTATTTTACGTTTAGATAAGGAATGCGATCAAACATATTATTACCAAGAATACGATAGTTTTTGGATACAAGCTGAAGGAGAAAGTATTATTTGTGGTCCAATATATTTATTTATGCCGCAACCTTTTAAAATTGATTTAGCAATGTTACATGAAAGCAACGGTTTTGAATTATGCACAGATCCAATGTATACGGTGTATTCTTTCCCAGAAACTGAAGACGAAGAATAAATTAAAATTTATATAATTACCAGGAGAATTCGAATGAAAAAAGTTTTAAATGAATGGAGGGAGTTTCTTCTTCAAGAATCCGGCCTCTCAAGAGTCTATGGTCATATTATGGAGCACGATAGCTCCATCATCTCTGCTTTTCGTGGGGAATATTCAAAGAAAGAAAACTATGAAAGAAGCAGGATATTGAAAGCGAAAATGCTAGATCAGGGATTTGGTGTTACAAAAGTGAAAGGCTCTTATGTTGAGAACTTTGAGACACCAGAAGCGCTTGAAGTTGTTGAACAGAGTATGTTTGTCTTAAACAAAAATGATGATCCCAATTTTGACCAAAATCTTGTAAAGTTGAGTAAAGAATATGAACAAGACGCTGTTCTCTTTATTCCACAGGGTGGAAAAGGCGCCTATCTTTATGGTACGAAGGAAGGTAACGATTATCCTCCTCTTGATCAGACAATTGAAGTTGGAGATTTAAAAATGGGTGAAGAAGACGAATTTATGACCCGTATACGTTCTCGCCCCTTCACTTTTAAAGAAGAATTAGAAACTTATGAGAAATTATCCAGAAATTCAAAATGGGCACTTAAAAAGCTTATCGGATGATCATATAAAAAATAGTATTCTAATCTATCAGAGGAGGATAGTTGAATCACTTCAATTATGAGCAGATTGTAATAGGAAGTGATTTGACGGCGGTTCTCTTTGCGGCTAAACATAACATTCCGATTATTTTTTCTAAACCTGAACGTCCCTTCAGGTTTGACTTTTTTAAACCGGATGCTGATCTTTCTTGCGTAAAGATTCAGAATACAACAAAAGTTTGGAAATCCCATAACGACGATGAATCACATGGTATAGCAAAAGAACTTCTATGGGAACGTATGTTGTTTCTTTTGTCCTTAAACGGTTTGTGCCCTCTTGCTGATATCTGTCACAATATAAATTGGGACGGAAAATATTTGACGGCACATGGCGAACATGCTATTTTAATGAAAATAGCGTTTGATAGGTGTTATTATTTTGACACACAAAAAAAATATAAAATTTTGGAGGATAGGAATTATGGTAGAAGTAGTAGCGATTTCTTTAATGTTATCGATTGGATTGCCTTTAATTCTGGCGGAAAGCACGCTATAGAATTATTGGAAACAAAAGATAACTTTATTAATAGAGTTTGGTTTTACTCTTCTGATAGAATTGATGGAAATACACCAGTCAAAGATGCCTGTTGTGTTTCTTTTCTATCAGAAGAGGAAACTGAACATTTTGATTTTTCTGAAACCATGGCTAGATTTAAACTTATTTCTGAAATGAAAGAAAGAGGAATGAGAGGTTTGAGAAATGGATTCCAGAAAAATGGAAAACCAAAATATTATAACTTTAAAACTTCTACAATTCGTAGAGAAAAATATTTGGCCTCTGCTCCAATATGGGCAGAAACAGACAAATTCAAAGTTCCACAAATTAAAGAAAAAGATTTAATTAATGAACTGCCAAATTATATTTCACCTTTTAAGAAAACTATAGATTACTTATGAATGCTCACATGGCCGGCATTATACCAATAGCAAATTTTGAAAGCAATTTCGATACTTTGTATCCTTCATGTTTGTTACCTGTTGACGCCGCTTTTTCCATGATTCAGAAAGCAGTATTTGAATGTGCAATCGCTGGATGTAAAACTATTTGGATTGTTGCGAATGACGATATGGCGCCTATAATACGCAGAAGCATAGGTGAGTGGACTCATGATCCTGTTTACTTTAATCGGACGTTCGGCAATCCAATGTATAAAACGGAAAAACAGAAAGAGATACCAATTTATTATGTTCCTATTTTGCCAAAAGATAGGGAAAGGCGCGATTCTTATGCATGGTCAGCGCTTTTCGGAATGCATTCTGCTTGGTATGTGGCATATCGTATATCTAAATGGATAGTTCCACAAAAATATTATGTTGTTTTTCCACATTCGGCGTTTAACATTTATCAATTGAGGGAACAACGCAGCCATATTTCACATAAAAATTATAATTTCTTCTTAACTTACGAAGATAAAATTGTAAAGGATAATATCCCGCTATCTTTCACAATGACTGGTGAAGATTTTATAGAATGTCGCCGGCATGTAAATACCGAAACTACAAAAACTTATTATAATGTTGAAGAAGGAGAACAATATCCTTCTAAAAAATTACCGTTACACGAACGATGGTCAGCACGCAATTTTGATTTCGCGACAGTTTTTGAAAAAGTAAACATGGAAAATTGCGTTAAACATGAACTAGATTGGTATTATGATATATCTGATTGGGAAGGATATAGAGAATTTTTAGGATCCGATCACTTCGTACAAAAGCCAGCCGATTCCTTGACAAAGGCGCACAAGCATGCTATATTATGTATAGATGAGGAAGGAAGCGATGCCTGATATTTTGGCGCCGCAATGAGCCGTGTTGCTACATGGTTTTTGCTGCTTCTTGGATTTATATTTTTAATTAATTATACCCATACGCCGCCATTTATTGAAATTTCCGACCAATGGATGCTAATCGCGGGCCTGACATCCACAGCTATTGGATTAATGGCCCTTTATCTGGAGAAAAAATAATTATGTCTGATAAGAAAACATTCGAAATGTCTGTAAGTATAAGAGATTTGCAGAAAGTGGATCGGGGCAAGAAAATAGTAAAAGATCGAACGATCAGAGAAGAGCCAATTGCCACTGATGCCTGTGTCGATATTTTAAACGAAGAAGCCGATCGATGGGGGTTACCAAGAATCGGTGAAATAGTTACACGTTCTTCTACGTTACATCCTGAAGCCAACGAATTAATCATGGTTATGATTGAAATTATAACAGCGGTGGGGAATCGTTGTGCCACTGCAGAAGAAATAAGTAATACGGAATGGCGAAGTCGTTTAGGAGATAAACTTTGAAAAGAAAGGAAAGTAAAATTGAATTTGTGGGGCTCCATGCTCACACTGTCGCAGGATCCATCTTCGATGCTTTGGGTTTTGCGGAAGATCACATGAATTTTTGTTATGAAAACGGTGGAGATGCGTTGGCGATCACGGATCACGGAAATATGAATGCGCTAGCGGGCCAAGTTCTCCACGCCAAGAAAATGTCAAAGGAAGGTAAAAGTTTCAAGCCAATCTTCGGCTGCGAAGCCTATTTCATTCCTTCTGTTAAGGAATGGAAGGAAGAGTATACGAAGGTCATGGAAGATAAGAAGAAGGCCCGCGCCGCGAAGAAGGCGAATGCTAGCGGCGCGACCGTGGAAGACGAAGGAGCATCAAAGGGCAAGAGCGGAGACATTCTTCGACGCCGCCGGCACCTTATTCTTCTCGCGCAGAATCAGAAAGGGCTAAGCAATCTCTTCAAACTTATCTCCGAGTCTTATAGGGACGAGAACTTTTATCGTTATCCTCGCATGGATTATGCGCTTTTGGAAAAGTACAATGAAGGTATCATTGCCACAAGTGCTTGTCTAGGCGGCGTATATGCTGGAAATTATTGGGAAAATCGAGAAGACGGTGAGGAAGCCGTTCTGAGCGCAATGCGCAAAACTACGGAACGGATGATCGAAATTTATGGGGATCGTTGGTATGGAGAACTTCAATGGAATAACATACCAGAGCAGCATGAACTAAACAAGTACATTATCCAAATGCATGAAGAATTTGGAATTGAACTGCTGACAACAGCCGATAGCCATTATCCCAATCCCGAAGCCTGGAAGGATCGCGAGCTTTATAAGCGTCTTGGCTGGCTTGGTAAGGGCCGACCCAAGTGGGCCGAAAACCAAACAGAATTGCCAGCCAATGTCGATGAAATTGGGTACGAGCTTTATCCAAAAAACGGCGATCAGGTGTGGGAAAGCTATAAGAAGTATTCTGAATCTTGCGGCGTAAAGTATGACGATGATTTAGTTTTACAGTCTATTGAAAAAACACATAAAATTGCTTTTGGGCGAATTGATAATTTCATGCCCAATAACACAGTTCGTTTGCCTTCTTTTGTTGTGCCAGATGGCTTTACGGCCACCGAAGCGCTCGTTCAGTATTCTGTGGAAGGCCTCAAGAAACTCGGTTTTTCTAATAATTCGAAATATATTGAGAGATTAAAGCATGAATTAAATGTTATCGATGATCGCGGTTTCTCTAAGTATTTCTTGACTATGAAGGCCATTGTCGATGTAACAAATACTATGCAGCTTTCTGGTCCTGGTCGCGGCTCAGCCGCCGGATCTCTTGTGGCATATGTGCTTGGAATTACTCAAGTTGATCCAATCAAGCACGGACTTCTATTTTCACGGTTCTTGCGCGCAGATGCTACCGATTATCCAGATATCGATTATGATGTCAGTGATCCAATGGTTCTTAAAGACAAGCTTATTGAGCTTTGGGGAGAAAATTGTGTTGCACCAATTTCGAATTGGAATACATTGCAGCTAAAATCCTTAATTAAGGATATATCGAAATTTTATGGTATTCCATTTACAGAAGTCAATCTTATAACAAACAAGATGATTAGAGAGGCAACTCCGCTAGCAAAACAAAAGCACGGTATTAAAGCGGGTCTTTACATTCCCACTTGGAAAGAGGTTTTGGAATTTTCTGAGAGCCTCAAGGAATATCTTGCTAAGCATCCTCATATCAAAACACACGTTGAGGCTCTTGTCGGGCAAGTTCGTTCTTGTTCGCGGCATGCCGGCGGCGTTGTGATTGCGGAAGATCTAGATCAAAGCATGCCACTCATTAATTCTGGCGGCATTCGGCAAACTCCATGGTCAGAAGGACAGAACGTTCGTCATTTGGAACCGATGGGATTTATTAAGTTCGATCTTCTCGGATTGGCGACTCTTAAAATGATGGAAGATTGTATTTACCATATTTTAAAACGTCATCACGGAATTGAAAATCCGACTTTTGAACAAGTTAAGGATTTTTATGATGAAACTTTGCATCCAGATAAAATTGATTTAAACGATCAAAATGTTTATGAAAAGGTATTTCACAAAGGTCGCTGGGGCGGCATATTCCAGTTTACTGAAAACGGAGCGCAGAATTTTGCCAAGCGCACAAAGCCTAGAAATATTATTGATATTTCAGCTATTACATCTATCTATCGCCCTGGTCCCCTATCGGCAAATGTTCATGAAGATTTTGTTGAGGCAAAAGAAAACCCACATCACATTAAATACTTAAATGAAGATCTCCAGAAGATTACCGAAGAGACGTTTGGGTTTCTTATTTTTCAAGAGCAGATTGCATTGCTGGCCCATAAGCTCGGCGGATTGACTTTGGACGAAGGCAACAAGCTTCGCAAACTTTTGACAAAAAAGGGAACAGGAGAAGTCGAACGACACAAGGCGAAACTGAGACTTAAGTTTATTGAGGGATGCGCCGCGAAGAGCATTAATCGCGATGAAGCTATTAGCTTGTGGGACAAGTTCGAATACTTTTCTGGCTATGGTTTCAACAAGTCTCACGCTGTCTCTTATTCTATTGTTTCTTATCAGTGCGCATGGCTGTTGACTTATTACGAACCAGAATGGCTAGCAGCTTTTTTGCAGAAAGAGCCCGAGAGAAGAAAAGAGCAAGCGATCAATGTCGCTAAATCTTTTGGATATGAAATCGAACAAGTAGATGTCAATAAATCTGGCAGAATTTGGGGGATCTCCGAAGATGGCCAAACTCTTATTCAGCCCCTAACATCCATTAAGGGATTCGGAGATTCTGCTCTGGAACAAGTTTTGAACAATCGGCCTTTTACGGATATAGAAGATTTGCTCTTCCGTGAAGAAGTGTTATATTCAAAGTTGAATAAAAAAGCTCTCGACGCTTTATGTCGTGGGGGCGCCCTGGACCAACTCGTAGATGATCGTTTTACCGGTCGAAAGCATTTTTGGTCCGCTGCAGTTGTCGATAGGCCAAAGAACAAAAAGAAATTTCACGATAATTTAGAACTCTATAAGCCAGAAGGCGATTTTACAGAAGAGGAAATTATCCAGTTTAAAACTGAGCTTACAGGAATATTCCCAATGAACTTGGTAATTTCTGACGAGACAATCCGAAGATTACAGGAGAAGTTTATTCCTCCTATTTCTGAATATGATGTAGATTTGCAGATTTGTTGGTTTATTCCTCGTAAGATCATACCAAAGAAAACCAAGAATGGAAAGAACTATTGGGTTGTTGAAGTGATCGATTCCAATAATGAAACAAAAAAGATTCGTTGTTGGGGGATAAAGCCCGAAAAGGATAGGATTTTTATCAATCGTCCATATCTTGCGAGACTTAAGTATGATGAGAATTGGGGATTTTCAACTTACGCTGTCGGAAAGACATTTAAGCTATTAGCATAAGGAGCAATAATGGCATCACCTAAAGACAAAGACAATAAGAAAATTAGAAAGAAGACCAGACTTGGTAATTCACCGCGAACAAAGTATGGGCGCCCAGGCCCATATGGCGGCAACAAAACTTATAAAAAACGATATCGGGGCCAAGGAAAGGGATAGTTTTCTCTGAGAAAAACCTTGACAATATCGATCCGTTCGGTTATATTATAGTTGAGAACAAGGAGTTCGTTATGGCTACATCGGTCAAAGAAAAAAAGCGTTACGTTAAAGAATATATCCGGTCCCTTAAGGCCATCGAGGATGCAATCGAGCCCTATAAGGAACAGAAGCGTGAGTTGCGGACTGAATTTCGTGAAAATGGTTGGCTTAACACCGATGAAATTCGTGCCGCTGTAAAGGCTTATAGACTTTATAAGGGTAAAATTAATATTGATGAAGTTTATGATAATTTTCAGATGATTGCTGGAAATACATCGGAAGAATAATGATTTTAGAATTCTTTCGTATAAAGGATAATGCGCTTATTCCTCAACGCGCTAACCCATCTGACGCAGGATTAGATGTTTTTGCATGTTTGGAAGAAAACGTTTTGGTAGAACCAAATGAAAGTAAATTAATTCCAATAGGGATTAAGATTGGAGTTCCGCACGGACATATGCTTCAGGTAATGAATCGTAGTTCCGTTGCGGCAAAACGCTCTCTCATTGTGGGAGCACACGTAATTGATTCGGGATATAATGGTGAGATTTTTGTTAATTTGCACAATATTGGCTCTGTACGCCAGAGTATTAGTCACGGCGATAAAATCGCACAGATCGTCACGATTCCGGTAATGCCGGTTCGCCTTTTTGAAAGTTTGGACGACAATCTTTATGAAGAACCAATCATGATTTCTAATCGTGGCGATGGCGCTTTGGGAAGCACTAATGACAGAAAATAGAGCACTTTATTTTGAAAATAAGTATAAGTTATTTATAAGAGTGTGGCAAAGTTCGGATAGTATCAATGAAGTGCAGACTCGCTTGCATGATATACATGGATGGTACGAGAGTATGGAGGACGACAGCGCGCGCAACGGCCGTGGACTTCCTCTACGCAGTGTTCGTTCTTACGCATACCGTCTGCGAAAAAAGGGTGTAGAATTGAAGCAATTGCACACCCTTTTCGTCCCCCCTGATATTGGTAATGTCGATTATAAGATGCTTAATGAGTATGCACAAAAAGCAAAGAGTATCGGGTGAACCGCAGCCAGAGACGTGCTGCGGCCAATAAAGCAAAAAAGGAAGGAGAGTCTGATCTCTCAGAAAAGATTTCTTTATTTGGTTTGCTTCCAGACGACTGTTCATATTGTGAGAGGCCTTTTGATAAGAAAGATAAAGAAATGGTTAAATCGTGGAGCGTCGTTGTTCGGGAAAAAGAAGAGATTGTTCGCCTTTATTGCCCCACTTGTTGGGAGCATGGTAAAAAATTATCTAGTCAAATTATAGGAGAAGACCTTGGATAAAAAAACACAAAAAACAATGTTTAGTTCTAAAACAAGCGATTGGGGAACACCAGAAGATTTTTTTAGAAAACTAAATAATAGATTTGGCCCTTTCACATTAGATGCTGCGGCCAATGATTCAAATTACAAAGTCGAGAATTACATAACGGAAGCAGATGACGCTTTTTCACAAGATTGGTCGGGAAATACTGTATTTTTAAATCCTCCTTATGGTCGCGGCCTTAAAAATTGGATTTGCAAAGCGTATGAAGAGGGACGAAAAGACAATACAGTAGTCGTGATGCTTATCCCTGCGAGAACAGATACAAATTATTGGCACAATTATGTAATGAAGGCTCAGGAAATTTATTTTGTACATGGACGGCTTAAATTTGGAGACAGCAGCAACAGCGCTCCGTTTCCATCGGCAGTTATTGTTTTTTACAAAATTCCTACTTGGGCCGCTCCCAAGCCATATGTCAGCACAATGGAACGTTGAATGGCTGTTAGCAGAATCAGCCGCAATAATCTATTACAAATCTTAGATGGGATTGTCAAAGAACGACATGATGTCATGATTAAGTTTTATGGCAATGACTGCCATCTTTGCCACAGTTTAAAAGATCATTATCTTCATTTATCTAATCAATATAATGATGTCAACTTTTATGCTTTTAATATGGAGGATGGTGCCGGCATAGACTCAAAATATGGTTTCGAGGGCGTACCTGCAATTTGTATGGTTAACACTGGCTCAAAGACTACTTATACATTCATGTCTGAGCCAGAAAAACCAGATAAAAAATCTTGGTATACGTTACGAGAAATAAAAACATTTATAGAAGAGAATAAACGATGATTGATTATGTTGATGTGGTCGCCGGCTTGTGCTGGGGCGATGAGGGTAAAGGAAAGATTGTTAGCCATCTTTGCTCTCAAGGAAATTATGATATAGTTGCCAGATGGGGCGGCGGCTCTAACGCGGGGCACACTGTTTTTATAGATAAGAAGAAATATAAAACCCACATTATTCCCTCCGGTATTTTTCATGGTGTTAAATCGATTATTGGTCCTGGCTGCGTTTTGCATCCAGAATCCTTTTTCTCTGAAATACAATATTTAGAAGATAATGGATTTGACACTTCTTTAATAAAAGTCTCGCCCTATTGTCATATTGTCACAGATGATCATATCTCTTTTGATAAAAATAATCTGGCAGCTAAATTGGGGACGACAGGCAAGGGCATTGCTCCGTGTTATGCCTCAAAGGCAGCGAGAACTGGAATCTTAGCCAAAGACGTTTTGGAAGAAAAATTTATTTGGGATGAGAAACTGAAAGGAAAAATCCTTTGTGAAGGAGCACAAGGCGTTTGGCTGGATATTAATCAAGGCTTATATCCATATGTAACTTCTAGTGAAACTTTGCCTCACGCAGCATGTAGCATTGGATTTCCAATTCAAAAAATTAGAAATATTTGGGGTTGTGCTAAAATATATGATACAAAAAGCGGCAAGGATCCTAGATTTCCTAAAGACCTATTGGATGTTCCAGTATTAAAGGCATTGGCCGATTTAGGTGAAGAATTCGGAGTAACAACCGGAAGAAGAAGAAAGGTCAATTGGCTTAATCTAGATTTATTAATCAAATCACTTCAAATTACTGGTTCAACGCATCTGGTAATTAATAAATGTGATATCATGGAGGAGTTGGGCATATTTAAACTTTTTCATAAAGAATTGATGTTTTTTGTGGATATTTCTCAAATGAAAGCCTACATTGAAGAACACATCAGAAGAAACTGTCCTTTAGTTAACAAAATTATTTTTTCAAGTTCTCCCGAGGTAGTTTAAAATGAATGAAGTGTTAACTTACGACGATGTTTTACTAGTTCCGCAATATTCTAATATCCGTTCTCGTAAAGAGATTGATATCAGCACAGACTTGAGGAACAATCTAAAGTTAGATTTGCCTATTATCTCTTCTCCAATGGATACCATTACGGAAGATGATATGGCGTCTTCTATGTTTTATGCAGGCGGTGCCGGCATTATTCATCGTTACAATACAATTGACGAACAAGCTAAATTAGTTACGAGCGCTTTTCGTCGGGGCGCGATGAACGTCGGCGCTGCTATTGGGATTACTGGTGATTATGTAGAGCGCTCTCATGCCGTTTTGGAACATGGGGCATCCTTTATCTGTGTTGATGTTGCTCATGGGCATCATATATTAATGGAAAAGGCATTGGCAAAATTGCGTTTTGAATTTGGCGATAATTTACACATAATGGCAGGAAACGTTGCCGGCTTAGAAGGAGCTAACGATTTAGCCGATTGGGGGGCGAATTCTGTTCGCTGTAATATAGGCGGTGGTTCCATATGCTCAACGAGAATTCAAACGGGACATGGACTTCCCGGTTTACAAACAATTATTGATTGTGCAAAAACTGATAGAAATATAGCGGTCATCGCCGATGGCGGTATCAAAAATTCAGGAGATATCGTAAAGGCTTTGGCTGCAGGTGCTGATGCTGTCTTGATTGGTTCTTTGCTGGCTGCGACAAATGCAACGCCTGGAGAAATTATTAATCAAAAAGGGGATAAATATAAGATATATCGCGGGATGGCATCTAAAGAGGCCCAAATTGATTGGAAAGGCGATTATTCTTCCTTTGAAGGTGTTTCGATGTTTATGCCTTATCGCGGAAATGTGACAGATATTCTTGACGATTTGGAACGAGGAATTCGTTCGGGTTTTTCTTATTCGGGCGCCCGAACTCTTAAGGAATTACGTGCTAAAGCAAAATTTGTCCGACAAACTGTTGCCGGATTAAGTGAAAGTGGTGCGCACATTACAACTAGGAAATGGTAATGTCCGATAATTCTTTTGATAATTATGGTAAAGAACAAAAATATATTATGTTTCGCACAGATGACGATGTACATGCGCGCCTTGCTATAAGATTACGTCATTGGAATTTAAAATTGCCGTCTTTCTTCCGCGCTGTTGCTTCGGGAATTATCGAAGAAGATCCCCATATGCTGAAATTTATTGAAGAATACGTCGTTAAACACACATTGCTTAATAAAAAACGGTTTGCTAAATCTCTAAAATTGAAAAAAATTGGAGAACAAAAATTAGAAGATCTTGGCCTCACAGATACAGATAAAACGGAACTATTTGATATAATTGCAGAAGACTTCCCAGATTTGTAATTAAATATCCATTTTTTTAACGTTATTACCAAAACTGATGACTATTTATTTTGAGTTTTTTAAAGGAGAATTATCTAATGGCTCGTAAAACATTATTAACTGAAGCAGAGGTTCGCAAATTTATGAAACTTGCCAACATTAAACCCCTTGCTGAAATGGGCACCAATTTTTCACCCAATCCCCGTAATGAAGAAGATCTTTACGAAGAAGAGGAAGAGGTGGAAGTTGGCGAGGAAGAGGGAGAAGGCCTTCCTCCTGACGTAGATATGGCTGCTGACGTAGGGCCTGATGATATGGATCTAGAGCCTGATATGGATCTGGGGGATGAAGTCGAGATGGGGGCGCCACCACTCGAAAAAGAAGATGAATTTAAAGATATCGTTCAGCAACTTGCCGATCTCGTTGGCGTGGAAGTTGATTTAGGAGCCGAAGACGAATTAGGAGCCGAAGACGAATTAGGAGCCGAAGACGAATTAGGAGCCGAAGACGAATTAGGAGCCGAAGACGAATTAGGAGCCGAAGACGAATTAGAAATGGGCCCCGAAGAGCTTCCTCCTGAAGAAGAGGAAGAGCTTCCTCCTGAAGAAATGATGGAAGAAGAAGAGAATGTTGAAGAGGCCGGCACGATGACCGGCAGGCCGTCGGCCCCAGGGGAACGCCGGCGCCCCCTTCTCCAGAAAGACCGGCGGAAGAAGGCGCCCAAGGAGCCTCCAGTGCCCGGCAACGGTGCCCGGCCGGGCATGACTAGCGAAGCAATTGTTGCTGAAGTAACCCGCCGCGTGGTCGAGCGCCTCGTTAAAGAAAAGCGCAACGAAAAACTAGCCGAAACGTTAGCTGAAAGGATTTACAGCAAATTAGCGGCTAAGTAATAGTTGACAAATATCTCGTAACCGGTTATAATAACCATCAGACACAAAACTGGTGGTTATTTTTTTATTATGATTGAATTAGTTGGCATTGGATTACTTTGCTTTATTTTTGGCTATATAACCTGTTCTACTTTTTTGCTCTACGGCTCTTCAAGGACATCCGTTAGGCTTTTGAAATTGACACATATATTGTGTTTAGCTATACTAGTTAAGTGTATAGAAGAATTTTCATTTGCACACACCTATAAGTTGAAAACCTTAATAGAAAACGGAGTTGATACTATTGACAAACTTTATAAAGAAGCTGTCAAAGAACATGAAGGGGATTTAAGGTGGTTTAAGGAAAGGACTATTGCTATGATTATTGGCGCCCATCCAACGATTTATGAACAAATACTTGAATTTAAAGACTGGTCATCTGCAATGACCTATTTGAATAACAATAAAGAAGTTTTGTCGATTTTTGTAGGAGACCGTAGTGGTGATTGACAAAATAAAAGAAAAAATACGTGAGATTATTATAACAACTGACGAACAAAAAAAAGAAGAACAAAAAAAAATTGTTATTGTCGATTCACAAGCACTTAAAAATTCTGTAAAGGAAGAGAGCAAGCCAGAACCAGATTTACGAATTATCGGCCTTTTTTCCGATGTTTCTGATGAAAAAATAGCAGAAATTGCGCAGGCAATGCTTTATTTTAATGAAGTTAACCGACTTGAAAAACACAAAAAAAACAAAAAACCTATTGAATTTTATTTAAATACTTATGGTGGTTCGGCCGAAGATATGTTTGCTCTTTATGACATCATGGGTATTGTGAAAAAGGATACTGAAATCCATACCATTGGTGTTGGCAAAGTAATGTCCGCCGGTGTTCTTTTGCTTGCAGCCGGAACACCAGGAAAACGCAAAATTGGCAAACATTGCCGAATTATGATTCATAATGTAATGGCTGTTAATCACGGTACGCTTCCAACTCTTGCAAATGAACTTGATGCCATTACCAAACTTCAAGAAACTTATATTGAAACTTTGGTTGAATGCACAAAATTAACAAAAAAGCGTCTAAAAAAAATGTTAAATGAAAAAGTTAATATCTATTTAGATGCAGAGAAAGCAATAAAATTAGGAATTGTTGACGAAATTATATAAAAGGACTTTTTAATGACGGACTTAAAACAAATTCTCACAGAAGAATACCAAAAACAAATTTCCAATATTGATTTAAAAACCTTAGTTGAAATGATACAAGATGTTTTGGAATCTCCAAGTGAAATAAAGGAAGACATCGCGCTTCCTCAAGGGGTTAAATTTGATCCACAAGAAATGCTTCTAAAGATGATTCCAGATATTGCAGTATCTGAAATTGGATGGTCCGATGTCAGAACAATAGAAACTGACGAAGGAAAAAAGCAGATAGTTAGTGGTCCGCAAAGAAAACTATTAGAGGATTATCTTGCGAATATTAAAGGCGACGATCTCGCAGCAAAAATTGACAGTTTATCAAAGTTTTATTCTGAAGGGGCAGATTTAATAAAGAAACAAAGCGGCTCTAACAGAACAAGACAAATTGTGCAAGCGGTTTCTTATTTGGTCTTTTACAAAACGCTAACAAAAATTATTACAAATTTTAATGCCTCATCTGCTGGTTTTAGTTTTGAATCTTTTCTCGCAACGTTAGTTAAAGGCGAACAAATCGAAGCTAATACCGGGACGATTGCTGATTATATTGATAGAGCAGCCGGCAAAGATATTCCTGTTAGTTTAAAGCTTTATCAGGAGGGAAGTCTTGAAGTGGAAGGCAGTTATTCTGATTTGGTAAATGATTTGGTAAATCCTCAGTTTGAACATCCTCTTGGAAATGCAATGCGCTATGTTGTTTGCACTAAAAATTTGAGTGGCAAGCGCTTAAAACAAAAGGGCAAAATTAATTTCCATCAGTTTGATTTCACGCTCAATAATGTATGCGATATTTTATTAAAGACCAAAGAAAGATCTCAGAAATGTATTAGGCTTCCCAAAGTAGTGGTTAGCGGCTTAAGTGGTGGCCAACAATCAGGCATTTCTGCGTTGCTTGCGTTGCCAGAAAAAGAAAAGATGGCATCACCACAAGAGCTTGAACAACTGTTTATTGGGGAGTTGTCCAAGCAAATTAAGAAATTAAAGGCTGAAGAGCAACAATCTCCGTTAAGAGATTTTGGCGATGGAGATTTAAAAGAGCTTGTGTACAAATTAGATTGGGCCAAAAATGATGATCTGTTCAATAAAAATAAGACGAGAGGGGTTGCGACGATGAACAAGAAGCGCCGCCAAGGTGTCGATAACTTTTTAAACTTAAAATATGACCAAGCTCCGCAAGTTGTTATAGCGCTCCTTAAAGATGCAATAATTGAAGCGAACAAGAAAGTTGTTGACTCTCAAAAAGCTAAAGCTAAAGCTAGCAAGAGAAAATTACAAATAAAAAACATGGTCGCTCAAGGCGACTTCTTTTCTCCCGAAGAATCAGCAAGGCAATATAAGATGCTTGGCTTCGAACAAAAAAAGATTGCTTTACAAAATTCATTAGGGTATCTTAGAAATTTTAAATTTTCTTTGAATAAAACACAAGCGCTTGCCCCGAGTGAGCCCACAAATACCTTGTATCTTGGAAGCATCAACGTTGGAACAGCCCATGTTGTTGAAGCACTGGGTAAGGTTAAGGATATTCTTAACGAAGAAGTTTATGAGATCTTTCAATCTTTAAAGATCCTTTCAGATAGTTTAAATAGTTATTTCGCCGGCGGCTTAAAAGATGATAATTTGGCAAAGACATCGGTAGATAACGCAAAGAATATTGAAACAAAAGAGATCTTACGATCCAAAAAATAATTTGACAATACATCAATTTCAGAATATAATATAAACAAGAGGTATTAATGAGTAGAGCTTATGATGATAATCAATCATTACAACAGAAAATTCTTCAGGGCGCCAACATTTTAGCTGACAATGTGGCATCAACACTCGGCCCAAAAGGTAGAAATGTTTTGTTAAAGGAAGCCGATAAAACTCCCTTTATTAGTAAAGATGGCGTCACTGTCGCGGCTTTTGTTCAGCTAAAAGATCCTTTTGAAGATGCTGGAGCCCAAATTATTCGTCAAGCGGCTATTGAAACCAACAATACTGCCGGCGACGGAACGACAACTGCGACCGTTCTAGCGAGAGCAATATTACTAGAGGCACAAAAGTATATTGTTTCTGGTATTTCGCCAATTGAATTACAGAGAGGCATTAATGCTGCTGTCAAAGAGGTTACAAAAAATCTTGTAGAAATAGCTACGCCGATTACGAGCATTGAAGATATCAAACATATCGCTAGCCTTTCTGCTAATAATGATACTGTAATTGGAGAGTTAATTGCTCTTGCTGTTGATCGAGTGGGGCAAGACGGCTCAATTACAATTGAAGAGTCTCGTTCATTAGAAACTTCTATTGATGTAACCGAAGGTTTTCGTTTTAATGCGGGCTATTGTGCTTCCGCGTTTATCACTGATGAGCGCAGAAATATAATGTCTTATGAAGATCCATTGTTCCTTGTAACTGATTGTAAGATTACTCAAGTAGAACAAATACTGCCGGTTCTTGAGTTGGTTGCGCGAGAGGGCCGGCCACTTATTATTGTTGCTGAAGATATCGAAGGGCAGGCTCTTGCTGCGATGATTATGAATGCCATGCGTGGCACACTTAAAATAGCAGGAATGAAAGCTCCCTTTTATGGCGAAGAGCGCCGAAATCTTCTTAATGATCTTGCTCTCTCGACCGGAGCCACTTTTATTACTCGCGAGTCGGGAGCAAAGCTAAAGGATATTAAATTAACCAATCTTGGTACTGCTAAGTCTATTGAAAGTTCAAAGATAACAACAATTATCGTTGGTGGAAATTGTGATTTCGAAGCTGTTGAAAAGAGAATCGAGACTTTAAAAACTGAGATTGATCAAACAGAATCTTTACAAGAATGTGATAGAATACAAAGTCGAATTGTTCGTCTTTCTTCTGGCGTTGCTGTTATTCGTGTTGGCGGCGCCACCGAAGTACAGATGATTGAGCGGAAACATCGTATTGAAGATGCCCTTGAAGCAGTTCGCTCAGCGCAAGATGAAGGAATCATTGGAGGAGGAGGTACCGTTTTGGTGCGATTATCGCGTTCAATAGATATAGAAAGTGACCATCCCGATCAATTAATTGGTGTGCAAATTATTAAAAAAGCATGCGAGTCGCCTTTTCGACAAATGTGTAGAAATGCAGGGGAATCGGAAGATATTCTATTAGATTTAATTTTAAATAATCCCGAAGCAGGGTGGGATTTTCGCAGAAGAGAGTTGACAAACCTCTTTGAACGTGGTATATTAGATCCAGTGAAGGTCACGAAGACTGCCTTACAAAATGCTGCTAGTTGCGCTGGTACACTCATTACAACTAATTATGGCATTATACAAACGGAGTAATTAATATGCAACGAGGAGATTTGTGCCATATCCCACAGGATGTTTTAATGATTTCTGGCAAACCATATGAATATATTGACGCCCTGGCCGATATTTATCATAGGACTCAAAAGCCGATTAAAGCGCTTTTCTGGGATAATGACGAAAGGAACCCTTTTTGGTGTAAAGTTTTCTATAAAGAAAAAATTTGGGATGTAAAAATGAAAGATATATATCCGGTAGTAGAAGAAAATTATGCTTGTTAAATTAACTGAAGTATGCGGCACTGGCGTCGTAACCATTGGAAACAAGTATACTTTGCGGGAAGTGTTTGTCAACCCCAAACATGTTGTAATGGTCAGAGAAGAATTACATATGCGCCAACTTAATGAACAGGGCATGATCTCTGATGGTCTGAATTCGGAACATAGATTTTCAAAGCTTATAATCAACAAAGGACAATCTGGCTCAGAAATTATAGTCGTTGGTGCTCCCGAAAGAATAGAAAGTATTTTACAAGTTTCGAAAAAAGTATTAAGGGGCTGACATGAGCCAACGTGTGAATATTCAATATTCTGTTGAATTAGATGATTTGCAGGCGGAAGTAGATAGATTATATAAATCCGCTGTTTGGAAACTTTACATTGCAACAAGCAATATGCCCCACCCAGATCATATAGAATTCGAAGGGCCCGTATTATTAGAAATGGGAACTTTAGAAAAAATAGATTCCCTTCGGCAAGAATTAGCAAAAATTGATTTTATGCTGTCTGATGTATCTAACATTATTCAAAGCTATGTTCACTTTAAAACACAGCCTGAACAAATAAAAAATGATACGTTGGAAGATAAATTGGCAATGTTTAAAGAAGCATTAAGTGAAAACACCGATCAAGGATAAAAAAAATAACTTTAAATGTTATTCTGTGTTGAAAGAACTAATACCGAAGGGAACTATTGTAGAAACTTATAATTTTTTTGCTGGCGAATTAGAACTTAGATTGACCTCTGAAGACAGATTTGTAATAGCTAACACGGAAAAACTGGTTGTTTACGAATTTTGGAAAAGCATTTCAGAAAAACCTGATGTAGTGGCTGCAATCGCAGAGACTATTTTTCCTTTTGAGTCAGAAAAAACATTTAATATTTTACAAGAGAATTGGCCAAAATATAAAGATCCGTGTCTTCGTTCAGCCCTCTTTTTTTTATTAAACAATTGTTCTGATAATGGCATGATCTCTTATGGTTCTTTAAAAGAGGAAAACTATAACCCTCTTGTTTTAGCACGTCTTAAGAGATTTACTGCAAAAAATCTTCACATAAAGCATCTAAAAATATCTACTGTTGAGCACATCAAAAAAGAGAATGATTCAGATTTAATTTTTATTCCGATCGGCAGATACATTCCCAATGTTTTAAGTCACGGCATCAATCGAGGATTCGAAGAGACAGTTTTCGATCATGACGGACTGATACAGGTATGTTTAGACAATAAAAAATCTATTTTGCTTTATTTAAATCACAAACGATTGCACAATATAGATAATTGCGATAAAATTTTTATCGATAAATACGGCCGCAAGACTGAGGATCGCGAGAACGCAAAGGAAATAATATTGTATAATGTATGATAAACTTTTAATTGCTACTGTATTATTTATTTTTGGGATTTTGCTTGCTTGGTTTAGTTCTTATGCTCAGTTTTTTTGGGAATGGGCAAAGAATAATCGGCTTCTGCTTACATTGATTTGTGCAACGCCAGCATCACTGTGTTTTGTTTATGGCGTTGGGCATGCATATGAATTTTTTCATAATGGATGGGGCCCAAGATTTTATACTTTTGCTTTATCCTTTATAATAATGCCATTCTTGTTTTATTATTTCATGAATGAAAGATTTTTTACATTAAAAAATATCATTTCAACTTTATTGGCATTTTTGATTATCTGGACACAAATGAAATTTAAATAATGCGAGTAGCACAGAACACTTATAAAAGATAGCAGACTATTTATTGAATGAGGCGATTTATGAATACATTGGCCACCGATAAATGGTTTAATTTTTTAGATGAACAAATCTTAACTGAGGGGCTGGACGATATCGGGTTACCCGATAACATTGTCTCCAAAATAAGGGTTCTCTTACCCAATTCTAGTGAAAAAGGCAGAGTTTGGGTGGGCAATGCTTGGAAATTACTGAATATAGGGGATTTAATACACGGAGAATCGAATGCCATTCGCATGATGACTGCCACGCAGGTTTACGATTACGTTGATATCAGGGACGCTCCAGCACTTCTTAAGCAACTGCACGCGCAACACCCGAGACCAGGGCTGATGGCTGTCTTTGGCACTCCTCATGCTCAAATACTCGAATTGTATACAGGGCTTTTGGAGCCTGTCCTTGACCCAACTGGAGGGCGCGCCAAAGCGGGGGCCCCCTACGCCGTAAACGATGAATTTACCGAAAAATATCTACGTATTTTAAAGAATTATAGAAACTTATTGGCGACAGGGCCACTTGGAAAAAATAAAAAACTAATCAAGTCTTTAATGAAGCAATTGGTTAAATTATCTAAAGCATATCCTTACCATTTAAATGATAATTTTTTGGGTTCTGCTTACATTGATTATAATAAACTTTATATTGATTTGTCTATGGATTATCTTTATAGAAAGTATGAAGATATATTTGTATTTTTGGAAAATAATCCTAAAAATTATGAAATGATCAAAAATGTGCCGCCGGCGGATATCGATGCGGCACACGAAATAGCAGGCGATTATATTCTGAGTTTGGAACTTCCTGAACAAATTATACATAAATTTGAAGATGGTTCCTATTGGTATAATTTAGAAAGTTCAACCTGTGAGTTAGAAGGTGCAAGAATGGGCCACTGCGGAGAAGATAGGAATGGCATTCTCATTTCTCTTCGGAAACATAAAAAAGGCCGCAGAACATCTTCTTCTTATGTGACATTGGCCTATAATGAGGAAAGCAACACGATTTTTCAAATTAAGGGAAGAGAAAATAGCGCACCCCCCGAAGAAGTTTGGGACCACATTGTTTGGTTCATAGACAACATGAACGTTACGTCTGTTGAAGAAGAGGGTCAGCATTCAAGTGATGATTTTGAGCCGCTTTTGAATCATTTAAAACACAACACCAGCGCGGACGTTGGTGGTACCGAGAAGAAATTTGAAGAATTTACAGAAAGTATCAATGGCCTGCTTGAAGCGCGGAATTTTTTGGAGGCGGGAGTAGGTATCCAAGTTGATACTGATTATGGGGATGCGGAGCCCGGATACCCGAACTTTTATTGGAACGCTTATACGTCGTTTATCGCTATGGAATTGCCTTTTTTTCTGACCAAGGAGCTTATCGAATATTCGCTGCAGGAGCGGGACTCCGACGAAGACCCCATTTACAAGATTTTGCTGGAGCATGATAGCGCCGGCGCGCTAGCACCCGAAGCATGGGCCGACGACTGGGCATGGTATTTTGTAAATGCCGGAGGCGGGGCCCCTTTGGACCGGGATCCCGACCTGAAGCGCTATGCCGGCGCGAAAGCGTTGAAGTACCACCAGGGCGGCCATTCCGACGCCGAGCGAGCGATGCCACTGTCTGCCCGGCAACACGAGTTAACCAGGGGCAAAACGCCTTATCTTGTTCTCGTCGGTATTAATGAGGCCATTGATCATCATTGGAGTTATAGCGATGGTAGAAATTATGATGACGATTCCTTTTATGATTTTTGTGATATGATTGCGGAGTTGGCGATGAACGTTGAGGATTCTTTAGATGAGATAGAAACATATTTAAAGGAGGCCGGCGCCGTCAAGGAAACAGAGCTTGATAGACTCTCTAGTGTGGAATTTCACAATTTTGATGTTGCAAAAACACCAGATAAAAGAGGCTATATATTTAAGTTAAAAGAAGAAGATTGGAATGATTTAATTCCTGGGATGAATGCCGGCATGGCTAAATTTTTACTTACGAGGCCGAACCTGTTCTTAGATAAATGGAAACACACCAGCACCCATGTCCCCTATTCGGGCCCGCGAGCAACAGGTGCCTTTGAAAATGCAGATTTTACTATAGAATTTTATAAAAATATCGCTTCTTTGGAACAAGACGCGATTAAATATGCTAATAAACAATTGCAATTAGATTTCGGACCAAAATACAAAGACGTTGAAATAAAGCCATTATTTGCGCAGGGGAAACGGCGCCGGGAGCCTGGGCAGGAGCGAGCTAATATTTTTACTGGGGTAGCTTATCGGGGCCCATATGTTCATAGTATCACTGATCAGAATTCAGATGACGCCGCCAGCTTTAAATTGCAATTTGTTATTACTTTGTATCCTGTACCTGGAGATGCTGAGAAAACTCTTGAAGCATATTCATCCTTTTTGGAATATATTGATAATCATATTAAAGAGTTTCTTTCCGCTGCAAGTTCAATATTTAAGAATATTTTAAAGAAGGAAGTCGCTGCTTGGAAACGGAATACTGCTGGGCCCCCAGCATGGGAACCAGACCTCTTGCAGAAAGCGCTTCGTGAGGCTGAAAATCCCCTTGATGTAAGGCTTTACTCTATAAAACTCATAATGTCTTATCCTCTCGGGCGAGGTTTCGAAATTACAGATATCCACAATATGGTTCGCGCCATTCCACAAATTACAACTGTGCGAACTACAAAAAAGAGAAGAGTAGGCACCCTTTCCGTTACAGAACAAAACATCAAATTTGCTTTAAAGGGGCAAGCATCGAGAAAGGATTTTGTTAAATATACTTTGTTGCCCCAAATACGCAAAATTGATGCAAGAATAAAAATATTACGCATGAGTAAAATTGATTTGTTTTCTTCTAAACATACGTTAAAAGAATATTATTCAATGGCTATGCAAGATCCCCCTTCTGTTACACCACGAAGAACAATAGGACAAATAGCAGATGACTGGTCAGAAGGAGGAGTTATGTATGATGTTCCTATGAATACTAATTATATGGGCTACCATACAATGATGCCTGTTGAGGAATTGCGCCCATATATTTCAAGATATTTTAGAAAACCTAAAAATCAATTTGATGCCGGGTATGAAGATTTTATAAAATATGGCCCCGATCGGCCAGTTTATCTTGCTATAGGGCAAAATGGAAAAGCTAAAATTACAGGAGGTGAAGATCTGGTTTGGTATGCAATAAAATCAGGTTTAGAGGAAATTCCAGTGTTTTTCTCGTATCAAAAGCAGATATAGACTATATGTAGAAGAAGGAGGGCAGTTTTAATATGTTAGAATTAATTAAATCATTTGGGGCGGCTCTTCTAAAATGCATAATTCCATTTCTTGCTAGTCTGCTAATGTTTTTTGGATTCTATGTTGATACCAGTGACTATGATTTATCGCAACCACAAAGAATTAGTGATCTTTATGAAGTAAGCGAAAGAAGAGCAATTAAAAAATCAGTCTCATCTTCAATCAAAGTTCGTTCTCCCGATGATGTGGGCATGGTAACATCGATTTCTAGTGGAACTTATTTTGTTCATGGAGACAAATATTATGTCATAACCACCGCGCATGGTGTTCTAGGCAATTGCGATAAATTGGTTGTGATTTATTTTGAGGAAACCAGCGATTGCATTGATTATCATTACATAAATAGAAATGTTGACGTTGCGATTATCCAAATAGAAAAAATGAAAGATAGAAAACCAATTAGATTACCAAGAAACATGGGTTCTAAAAAAAATAATTACAAATTATTTGACAAAGTGCATTATACAGGTTATCCTAATAACCTAGGACCATTAACTATAGGCGGCAGAATAGCCGGCTTTACCCAGGGATATGTGGTTCTTCATTCATATGCTTGGAGCGGATCGTCTGGCTCTGGAGTTTTTGATGAAAGAGGAGATTTCATAGGAATTGTCGTGGGTATTGATGTAGATTATTATATGAATGGTTTTACTCACGAATTAAGACCATTGGAAGATGTGGTTGTTGTTTTGCCTATGTATAAAATTGATTGGAAAAAAATATTTTAGGATTGATTGAATGAAAAAAGAAAAGAAAAACTGTCTTTTTAAGAAGATGACCCAAAAAGTAGAAAAAATGGAGAATTCTCTTAAAAAGCTTCGGGAAGAAATTAAAAATTTAACTAATGCGCTAGACTCAGATGAGCCAGAAATATGTCGCGACGAAGTAGAATCAGATAGAGAAATACAAAAAATGCTGCAGGAGGCTATTTTGGAATCTGTTATGAACAAAGACCCCATTGGAGAGGCATAACAATTATGGCTCAAAATGATGATCAGGTTTCAACCGAGGCAGAAGATCTTAAACCAAAAAAGCCAACAAATCGAGCGCCCGAAGGCGTTCGAACCTTTACAGTTTGTCGTCAAAGTGATGAAACAGGAGTTTCGGGCGACGGAGTTGTGATCGAAGGCGTCACATTCGCCACAGGACATACGGTAATTCATTGGCTAACGCCACCTCCAAGAGGATCAATCGCTTTTTTTGATTTTTTTGATGATTTTATTAAAATTCATGTGCTTTCGCATCCGACTAATAACACTATTATAACGTTTGAAGATGGCGAGCAGACTATTTATGGTGAGGACGAACGAGGGCGCGCAGGTGTCGAATTGTAGCTGTTAATAAAATGGAAAAATATCAAAGATTAGTTAGAAAAGGTTACGTTAAAGATCGAAACGAATTAACGCATTCGGGAAAACAACGCAAAGGTAGTGCGCCATATACAAAGCGCGCGCCTAATGCTCGCGCCAAATCTGCGCCGGCTGGATTTGGCGGACTGGAAGAAGAACTAGAAGTTGATGCTTCTGGATTTCGTATACATGATGAGCTTGAGCCGCAAATTTGGGATAATGAAGAGATTAAACCCGAAATACGTGAATATTTGTTGGAGATAGCGCGAGACTTTATTGATGGCTTACCTTTTGAAGTTAGCATAGAAGATGTACGTCTTACTGGTTCATTAGCAAATTATAATTGGTCACGTTATTCCGATATCGATCTTCACATCGTTGTTGATTTTGCTGAATTAGACGAAAATAAAAAATTGGTTAAAGCCTTTTTTGATCAAAAGCGTTTGCGCTGGAATGATATTCATGACATCAAGATTAAAGGATATGACGTTGAAATTTATGTTGAAAATTTAGGAGAAGAGCACAAGTCCACCGGAGTTTATTCCATAGAAAACAATGAATGGCTAACACATCCCGAAGGAATTGACCGTCCTATCGACATAGACACTGCAACTAAAAAGGCTTCAGACATAGAGCAGCAAATAGCCAGTGTGGAGTCTCTGTTTAATTCTAACGAATTTGAAAAAGTTATGCGACACGTTGACCGCATAAAAAATAAAATAAAAAATATGAGGCAAGCAGGGCTGGAATCCGAAGAAATGGAATTCAGTCCCGAAAACATTGCTTTTAAATTGTTAAGACGCAGCATGCTGCTCAACAAACTTACAAAACTAAAATATAATGCCTATGATCGATCGATGACATTGGATGATTAATGGAATTCGAAGAAATTACAGAAAATCACATAGTTTATCCGGGTGAATATTTACTTTATGTTCCAAAGCAATCAATTGTGATTTGCGGCGCTTTTAAAGGCGATCGTATTAGAGCGCTTTTAAACGGTAGATTAATTGAAGATAATACAAAAAACTTCAAAAAGATAAAATTAAACAAATCGGAGAGAAAAAAGAAATACTTTTCTCGGTGTAAAGCGTGTGATTAATGACAAATATTTACACGTATTGCCTTTTTGACAGAAATGATGTTTTTTATGGGGTTTATTCTTCTATAAAAGCGGTTTATAGAGATGCGATTAAGATATCCAATAAAGATCAAACGAAAGTTTATATGAAGACTGAAGATGGCTGGATTGATCCTTCTTTGAAAATGTTACGAAACATGTTAAAAGGTAAATGTGATGTAATGGTCCTGTTTCAAGCCGGCTCGTCAGGTGCCAAAATATTAAAAACAAAATTAAAGGAGTAAAAGTGTTACCAATAAAAATAGTCTATAAAATTTATGGGATTTCTGATTGTCCCTATTGTCTCCAAGCACAAGCGTTATGTATGGAAAAAGATGTTGAATACATTTTTATAAATTTGGATTTCGCCAAAACATTCCGTGACAATCTTTTGACACGTTATAACTGGACAACCTTTCCAATCGTTGTTATAATGTTTAGAGAAGGCAGCGATGAACTTATCGGCGGTTTCGATGAACTCAAAACTTGCTTTATAGATTAATTGGAGAGAAATGAGTAAATTTAAAAGAGGCGATTTGGTACATCTTTTTCGCCGCAATGTTCCGGGGATTGGCTTATGCCTTGCTCGGGTTGAGGATATCAATGAATTCACTAATTTTGATATGTCAGATACTTTTCAAAAGATTTTCAACGTGGATCATCCTGGCCACTTGACCGTCCGACATCGTTTTGACGAGCCCGTCGGGCCGAAGGTGGGGGTGTCCAGGAATTCCTGGACATCTACACCCGGCGCCGGGTACGCGGCAGGATTGAACTGGTGGGATAAGAGAGATTTTATCAGAGAGATTAATGATGGAATTATGAAGGCGAATCCCGAAGTTGAAAGGGGGCTTTTGAGCGAATTTTGGAATTATAATCGCGGTTATTCGATTATTCATAAGAATAACGAAATCTTGGAGGCAAGAACAGACTTTTCGCTTGTTTATTGGCTTAAACCGCCTAGTGATTATAGTGCCAAAGGTGAATCCTGCTATACCAATAAGAGTTCTTGGAAGCCTTCGCCTTGGCTTAAAAAAATGACTTGACAGCTTGCCAATAAGATATTATTATATAATAAAGGAGAAATAATGTGCTCTGCTCCAAAGGAGTATGAATCGGGCCCGCCAGTTAAAAGAATTATGAATTTTCGTGGCAGAAACGCACGTTATTTTAAGGTTGCCCGCAAAGCTGCATATTTGTCCGCTGCCGCTGATTATAAACATGGGGCAATCTTGGTAAAAGGCGGTTCAATTATAAACACTTCGCCAAATAAAAACAATTTTTGTTCATTTGGCGCAAGATTCAGAAATGATTTGCCTGGAATTCCTACTTTACATGCAGAATTGGGGGCAATCCTTGGCATTAGCCGCGAAATGACCGATGGCGCGACTATTTATGTTTGTAGAATTGGCAAAAGCGGTGTTTTTAAGCTTTCAAAGCCGTGTCCGATGTGTGTTGCAGCTATGAAACATGTAGGAATTAAGCGCGTTGTATGGTCTGTTGACGAGCACAGTTGTGCTATGGCAAGGCTATGAAGATTGGAGATTTAGTTAGAATTAAAAAGAATTCAGCATATTCTGGAACAGCTTATGATCGCGGAACAGTTGCTATAATCATCGCTCGCGATGGTGATCGGTGCGATCCCTTCGAAGGGCTTAAGCGTGCCATCGACGGACCTAAGAACGTTCATTCGAATTTGAAGAGACGAAAGCCAGTTTGGGTTATAAATTTCATTGGCGATCCGCGCCCACACCGGTTTCTTGAGGAAGATTTAGAAGTAATAAGTGAATGTTGATTATAGTTATTAATAGATGAACAACAAATCACGTCGGTTTGAACTGCATTATGTCATTATCGAATGGGCGTGGAAAAATATTCCAATTTTAAAAAACTTTTCAGATGATACAAAAGCGATAATATCTTATACCGTTTTTGCAACCGGCTTCACGTATATGGTTTATTATATTATAACTTTTTAGGGTAATTAAAATGAAAGTAGGAGATTTGCTAGAACCGTTAACAATATCGTGGGCGAGGGAACGCCCACATTACAGTGGGCATTCAGCCGTCCAGCATTTTAGTATTATTGGCGAACTTTATCCAGATGATGAAATTGTGGAAGTTATTCGAATTAAAACTGGCCTATCGTTGCGTTATACCTATGGCGTATTCTCTACGTTATTCAAGATTCTTTAGAGAGAGAGAAAGTGCCTAATTTTGAGTGTTACATTGTTTATAACACCTTAACTAGTGAAATACTTTCTGATTTTTCAGAAAATTCAAATGCATGGATTAAGTATTCTGGCTCCGGTAGTTATTTAAAGCAAATTAATAAAAGAGCCAAATTTGATACAAAAGAAGAAGCCGATGAAATGGCGAAAAAACTAAGTCTTGCTGGGAAGTTTTTTAAGATTTATAAGGTTGAAAGCGAATTAGTTAAGAAGATTTGGTTAAGTTCTCCCTGACATTCTCTTGACATCTTTTACCTTGACAATCGGAGAACGATCGGATATATTATGTATGTAACAAGGAGAACTTTGAGGGCTCTTAGCTCAATTGGCAGAGCATCGGGCTTTTAATCCGACGGTCCAGGGTTCGAATCCCTGAGAGCCCACCATTTAACATAAGGCACATAACAGCACCCTGTATAAGACCGACGAGCATCGAACGCTGTAGACAAAGAAATATAAAACAATAGGAGATTTCATGGCGAACAAAATAACCGGAGTTCTTAAGAAAAGTAAAAACTCTTCCATAAACGGCCTCCCCGGAAAGCAGGTAAAGGTGTCTACTGACATACTATCTAAGATAAATCGCGAAACAAAAGCTAAAGTTCTAGCGCGCTATACCAAAGACGGATTTGATTGGAGCAAGTGGACACTTCCCATCGTAGCACAATTTCCTAACGGAGAGGTATACTTGTTGGACGGTGATCACCGCCGTCATATGCATAAGCAGTTTCTTCCCGACCGAACAGAGATGTCTGCGTGGCAGATCCAGGTAGACAGCGAAGAACATTATCATCAGTTGTTCACCCAGATTAACAGTACACACCGAAAGAATGTCAATCCCGATGAACAGTTCATTCACCGGGTTTATGCTGGTGATGAAGCTGCGGTCATATTGAGAGATCAACTTGAAAACTGTGGACTGTCGGTCAGGGGATCCCCGGAGGATGGAGGCACCCTAGGCGCAAGTGGTTCTCCTCACGTCAAATCCCGCGACTTCGAAAAGGCACTAAAGACTTCCGATGAGGCTTCTGTTAAAAAAGCAGTCAAGATAATCGAAAAGTCGTGGACTCGCGACATCTACCCCAAATGGGCAGATCGGATGCATGGCGATCTACTGCAAGCTTTTTCTATCATCTATCATAACTATAAATATTTGAGTGACGGATCGGATTTTCAAAAGGATTTTGATGCCTGGGCTGGAACGGTCCTTAGCACCAATCCTCCCAATGAAGTTGTGAGGGAATACAGGAAGAAAGGCAGTAAGTTCAGTGCGTTCGCGCGATTCCGGGGCCATTCGACCGCTCTTGCCATTGTCTATGAATTTCGTAAGGCAAATTTTCGTGGGGCGCGGACTGACCGCAAAAGCAGACAGAGCAAATTGCCACCTAAAAACATCAAGCGTCTCATCAAGTGAAAATCGGTGATCTGGTGAAATGGGTAGATTATACCCCAGCGCCCTCGGAAGCGCACATTGGCCTATTTCTTCGATATGCCGCAGACGCCACAGGCTTTAGGGACATTGTTGTGCTTTGTAACGGGAAAGAGACAGAATGGTATGCTTTCCAGTGCGAGGTGATTAGTGAAAGTGGGTGATTTGGTAAAATATCGGGGCTGGAGCAGGTATCGGGGCGTTGGCATCGTGTTAGAAACCGTTGACGGACATATTGCAGGAGTATGGTTTCCATCCCGTGATGAAACTAGTTTTGGCGTAAAGGTTTGGCCTTCATTCTTGGCCTTAGAGGTTGTTAATGAAAAGTGACCATAAAGTTTTAGAAGGGATCCACCATCGAGGCCAAGAAAAATTCTTACGTGAGAGGATCCTTGACACTCTCTTGACTTGACATTTAGTCGAGAGCCAGTTATATTATAGGAGATAGAAGGAGTTAAGATGAGTGAGAATTTTATGTATGTTGTTGTCCGTGAGGACGAGGACTTCAAGAGGGACGTTGCTGTTTTTTTCCATTCAGATGCTGTTGAAATTGATCCGATTACTCGGGCCCTGAACTGGATTGAAGAAAACAGAACTGCGCGAGATATCGCTTGGAATATACATTATCGGGTTGAGTCTAGGCCCAACCCCATAAGGAATTGAGAATGAAGCATACTTTTAATCTAATTCTGTCAATTTTTCTGCTTGGATTTGTGGATCGAATTGAAGAACAAATGGTTTCGGCAGAAATCACTAATAAAAGTGATACTGGTGAATATGAAAATATTAATATTGATCTTCCTTTGATTCTTTTTCCATGCGATATCGAAGAAGGCGGTATGTTTTACTTTGAATATGCAGACGGAATTACAGAAATTCGTTGTGGAGAGCCAAACCCATAATAAGCACTCGTAGCTCAGTGGATAGAGCAACAGCCTTCTAAGCTGTGGGTCATAGGTTCGAATCCTATCGGGTGTGCCATTTTTAACTTGACAAGATACCTAAAATGAGTTATATTAATTTATGTGGTCCCGTAGCTCAGTTGGTTAGAGCAAATGACTGTTAATCATTGGGTCGTAGGTTCAAATCCTACCGGGATCGCGTTATAAGAGTTACAATGTGGTTCAATATTTTTAGACTAAAGGAGGAAAATATGTCTACAGCAGCAGAGAGTGCGAAGGTTAGAAAATTGACGAAGACTATCGATAATCAGGCTGATCTGATTTCTACGTTACTTACGCGAGTTAGTCAACTAGCTGATGATGTGCATATCCTTAAAACGGATTTAGATCGTTTTAAGAATAATGTAGCAGACGACGTTAAGTATTTGACCGATCGTATTGATGGATGATATCTAGATATTATCCACTTATAGTAAAAAGCAAATAAACTTCCTAAATATTAAAGAATGTTAGGAAGTTTTAAATGAAAATTGAAGATTTAGAAGTGGGCGCATTATATAGATTTAGCCAAGATCGCCCCCTTCATCTTTTCATTAATAAGAATAAGGTGCTGGGAGCGTTAATTAGTTCGACAAGCGCATATGGGGTTTTTGAAAAAAACCCTCTTTTATATCTTGGAAGAGAAAGCTTTAGAAGCCGAAAAAGGAAATATGGATATAATGCTATGCTCTATCCTCCTCATCATATTTTATGGAAAGGCCAAAGACTTCGTATGTATGGCTACATGGCGCAACATTTAGAGCATATCCCAGACCTTGACGACCTCTTGACTTGACATAGGGCTAGCCATGGGTTACTTTACAAGCAAGGAGAACGAAGAATGAACTTTGATTGGACGTGGGTACCACCTGAGCAACTTGACAAACCCCTGACTTGACAAACGCGCCTCAAGAGGATAAGTTATAGGTATGAATGGTTATGATATGTTTACCAAGCTTCATCCGGCCGGCGAACTATATCGCTATTTTAGGGTTACCCCCCGAGAAGATGGCTGGGATCCAGGCTGGGAGGATGGAAAAGTTTATTATCTTATTCGATGGGAGCGACCCGAAGGATTAGATAAGCGCACTCCGATAAGGAATGCTGTTTTTCTAGTTAATGGCGAAGAAAAACGTATGGACATTTCCTTTTTTGCCTTTTTAGAAAAGGTAGAATAAAATGATTGGATGGTTGGTAAAGATTCATGTCGAAGAGCATATGTGGGTTTACAATGGGCCAGATATTTATGGAATCATTATGGCGATTCATGGACTCCATGATGCAGAAGATCTTCTTTATGAAATTGATTACGTCCAGAAAGGGCTGATTCCGGCAGCACTCTGGATGGAACATGAATTTGAGGTAATCAGTGCAAGTTGGTGATCTGGTCAGACTTTGTATGATTTCCTATCCACAGTATGATGGAAAGCTGGGCATTCTCATCGGCCGGGCGTCCGTTGACGAAGCCTGGATCGTCGGTACCACAGCCTGGATGGTGGTGATCGACGGCATGCTACACCCGTATGTAATTCGTACAAACGACATGGTGGTGATCAGTGAAAGTCGGTGATCTGATAAGGATTAAGAACTGGAAAGGGCGTCCGCTCTTCGGGAGGCGAGAAGCCCTAGGAATTGTCACCAGGATCCAGGTCGAGCAGCAACCGCGACTCGTATGGGTTTGGTGGCACGGCTCCACCAAGGAAACGTTAGAGAATGAAAAATATTTGGAGGTAATCAATGAAAGTCAGTGATCTGGTGCGTTTACGCACCGATGGAACTATGGGTATCATAACGGAAATAAGGGAAACAGTGGACGCCGAACGGCAGTGGCACCGCGAATATCGAGCGAAGTGGTTTTATACATTGGCTCCCGAATTCGTTGGCGTCCGTGACGCAGGCAACTGGTACTTTCGTCATCATTTGGAAAACTTGACAAACCCTTGACTTGACAAATCGGCTTCCACCGGATAAGTTATATATAGACAATGAACGAGAGGCAATCAATGAAAGTCAGTGATCTAGTGAGATATACCTCTTGTGGTGATGCTCTCGGATTAGGCACCGTGCTTGAACTGGGCACTTCGGATCATCCACGAGCACATCAAGGACGCCTGTGGCCAGCAGGCTCTCTGAGCCACTGCGCACTAGTGTTTTGGTGCGGAGAAACGCGAGGTATGAATCCTCGCTGGATCAACTCTGAATACCTGGAGGTTATCAGTGAAAGTCGGTGATCTTGTTAGATATTCGAGCCGCAGCGGACCATGGTCGCAGGCCAGTTGGCCCACTGTCGGTATTGTCGTGCGGTGTATTCCCGTGCAGATCGGCAACGAGCCGGAGAACGTGCTGTTGGTGCATTGGAGTAACGGAGAGCGGTGCAGCTATTCCGCGAAAGTCTTGGAGGTTCTAAATGAAAGTCGGTGATCTGGTTCGGTGTATATGGCAACCATCGACCGCTGGAGTTGATAAGAAAACGCAGTGTTGTATTCCAATGAAATATGCGATCAAGGGTGAGATTGGTTTTATCGTGAACCAACAGCACCACTACCATATGATTTTGTTTCCGAAGTTTGAATACGTACATTCTCTTTCGGCGCGCGCGTTTGAGGTTCTAAGTGAAAGTCGGTGATCTGGTGCGAGTACCGCAACACTCCTATGTCACTTCTTTTATCGGCATTGTTACTAGTCTCAATGGCGTGGGTGGCGCGCATGTCGAATCTCCTTGCGGTAAGCGATCCGCGTGGGTCTATGAGCGCATGAAACCAGAGGTTCTAAGTGAAAGTCGGTGATCTGGTGCGCTGGACCATGCCCGAAGGGGCGCTGATCGGGATCGTGATCGAATCGGTCTATTCTGGTGGTGCCTTTTGGGTTCTTACGCAGCGAGGCAAGCGCAGGGTGTGCTCCGGGCTGGCTGAGGTTCTAAGTGAAAGTCGGTGATCTGGTAGAACATCGATATATTTCCTCTGGTCCCGATGATACACCATCATTAGGTATTGTTACCGGAAGGGCATGCGGCGCCGGTGTGGGACTGGGCGCCCGCTCAGATAATCTGTATTATGTTTTTCTTATCTCATTTGGATCTGGACGGAAATTCTTCAACGATGCTGGCCGGCCCAACCCTCTCCGCAAGCGCACATGGATTTGCCATCGTGACCAATTAAGAGTTCTTAATGCAAGTCGGTGATCTTATAGAATATAAGTATTATGATTTTGTTTGTTCGGCGCGCCGCGCCCTTGTTGTAAAAGTTTATGACGATTTTGACGAGACTTTTATAGATATTATGTATTTTTCGCGTTTTGGCCATTATCATCAGGCTCACGCTCTAGCGGACAACTGGAGAGTAGTCAGCGGGGTCTGACATTCTCTTGACATCTTTTGACTTGACAATCCGGCTCCAAGCGGATACATTATATATGCAAGGAGAGAAACATAGTGACTAACGAAGAACTTCTCACTAAGATTGAAGAGGTCAAAGATCTTCCGACCATGACACCTTGGGCTAAAGGTTTTTGTGAAAGCATTAGCGATCAAATTGGGCGCGGGCGCGTTTTGTCTAAAAAGCAGCGCGCCACTATTTTTCGTATCTTTGTAGATAATAACGAAGAAGCTGTGCTTAGGCACCATTCGTGGAAATCAGATTATAATGAAAAGTGGCTGCAGCCGGCGCAAATTTTGGCAAACTACTATTCAAAGCAGGGTGCTGGTTATTATGGTGCCGTTTGCGCCTCAATTTTGAACAATCAGGTACCAGACCGGACGCGTTTTCTGCGTATGGCTAACAACAAATATGCTAAGAAAGTATTGGTTGAAGCTGCAAAAACGCCTCGGTTTAATACTGATTCTATTGTAATTCCCAATTCTAAGTTTTCGATCCGTAACACTAGTTGCGGGATGGTGGGCGCGGACGGAACGACACCGAGGTATGTTAGCGTTCTTGAAAGGCAGAACTTTGTCGAAAAAGGCGGAATCATCATTGAAATCGATAAGTACATTCTTTCTGCTGCAGCGGGCGCAAAGCGCTACAAGATCCTCCCTTTCGGTTCTACCAAAATGTATTGGGTCGAGGAGCGATTCCTTAAGAACAAAAAGAAGACTTGACAAATCCTTGACTTGACAAATCGGCTTCCGCCGGATAAGTTAGATATAGACAACGAACGAAGAGACTAACATGGCTTGTAGACATTGCTATCAGAACGGACACAACCAGCGGACATGCCCGACGCTTACAGAAATTTACGAAAAGCAAGCTGCCATTGAAGAACAGAATGGCAAGAAAGGCTGGTATACTCAGCAACTGGCCGCGCGCCGCGCCAAAACCGGAAAAAAGCTAGCTGCGCAGCACTGCGGCTATTGCACCACCCAGGGCCATACACGACGAACCTGCGAAGCTCTCAAAAAGGACATTCACATTCAGTATAGCCAGCAGACCGATCGCGCCAATGTTTACATGGATTATGTAGATAAGTGGGGTATCGGACCCGGTAGTCTTCTTCAAGTCACGGAGTCAAGATGGATGGGGGGCGAATATCGCAAGGTTACTTATGAAGCGATCGCAACCGATGTAAGAATACATCAACACAACGATGCTCTTAGTGTAGATATGAATGCACTAGTAGTAGATTTTAAGGCTTTTGGGAATAGCGGCGCTGATATAACGATTCGCATGTCTACGCTCTTTGATCAAAACAAATCGGATCAGGGTTGGCAGAGTTGGTTTCTTCTGTCCGAAGAGGAAGAAAAATGGAATGTTGGCGACGACTGGCGCGACCGTCAAGTGGGAACTTTGGAAAACCTTTCGAAAAGGCCACTTTTTAAGCGGATTGGGCAAAAGTATAATGATGAACGGGATTATGCTTTCAGGAAATTTGATCTCATTAAAAGACGAGCTAATGATGAGAACGAAGTTGATTCCGTTCGCCAAGATATGGAAGACCAGATCTGGACATATTCAGCCGCAGCCATGCGAAAGGCCATGGAAGCCCGATGGGATCGATCATGCAAGAATCGCCAGCAGCGACAGGAGGCTGAAGCCCGGCCCAGCAAGGCTAGCAGTGATGATATCCCTTTCTAACTTAATAACACAGCGATGTGGTGGAATTGGCATACACGACAGACTTAAAATCTGTTGCCCATATGGGCTTGTGGGTTCGAGTCCCACCATCGCTACTATTTATCGGGGCGTATCCCAGCCGTCTTATAAGCGGTGCATTAAACTTGGGTAATTGGTTGCATGCGGGTTCGAATCCCGTCGCCCCCACCATTTTAACAAAAGGATAAAATAAGAAAATGAATTCACGTAAGCACAAGTTCCATCGTGTACTTCTAAATGTGGAAATTCTAATGGACGAGAAGCCACCCAATGATTTTGATCTTTCTGATGTGGCTCAGTGGATTTTTGAAGAAGGTCGGTCGGAAGAGTTTATTTCTCATTCAACGCTTACTTCTCAGACAATTGAAAATATTACACCCTCGGAAATTATAACTATTTGTTCCGAGCGCGGGATCCCACCAGAGTTTTTTGAACTTGACGAAGATGGTAATGATCTTTTTTTTGAAGATGACAAGTGGGAAGATTATTATGAAGAAGGCGGAACTTCCCAAATTTACAGACGCCGCGAGCCTTTTCGAGAAAGATAGTCTTGACATTCTCTTAACAACTTTTTAGTGGACAAGCCGGCCCCAACCGGATACATTATATATGTAAGAAGGAGAAAGTTTCAGTGGATAGAAAGAGAAAGACGGTAGGATCTCTGGTCCGCCATATTCGCACCGGAGGCATCGGCTTGATCGAAGCTCAACGGATGTTTGATGCCAGATGGCTGCCTCGCGGCAGATGGCTCCGAGTGAAGTTCATAAGGCCGGTGGACAATGTTGTCCAGGGGCGCACCCTTAACAAGCTCACCTCGATACTCGATCGAGCCGACAAGTTCGAATTAATCTCTTGACATCCTCTTAACATCTTTTACCTTGACAAGAGCCCAGAATGGGTTACATTAACTATGTAAGAGAGAGCGGCGACTGCTCAAGTCGTAACCAAGAACCTTTGACTTTAGGATAAAAAAATGGCTTTTGACTTCGCTACCTTCCTTAACACTGTTCCGGCGATTCTTAACGCGCACTTCCCGGTCCTCATTCGAGGCCGGCATGGCGTGGGCAAGTCAGAGGTAGTCTATCAGATTGCTGCTGAGCGTGGTTTGCCCGTTGTCGAGCGCCGAGCTAGCCAGATGACTGAGGGTGATCTGCTCGGCTTGCCTGATACCTCGGATCTTGCGGACGGTCGCAAGGCTACTACTTGGAACGCGCCCGATTGGCTCGTTACGTCATGTATGCAACCGGTGGTCCTCTTCTTGGATGAAGTGGACCGGGCGACTGTTGAAGTTCGCCAAGGACTTTTTGAACTTACTGATAGCCGCAAGATCAACGGGTGGGATTTGCATCCTGAAACCCTTATCATCGCTGCGGTTAACGGTGGTGAGCATGGCGCGCAATATCAGGTGGGAGAAATGGATCCTGCTGAGCTTGACCGTTGGACGGTCTTTGATGTCGAGCCCTCCGTGGAAGATTGGCTGGACTGGGCGAAGGATCGTGTGGATGGGGTTCTGTGGGACTTCATTAACCATAATCGAGCGCATCTTGAACATGGCGGCGATTTTGAGCCTAACAAGGTTTATCCCTCTCGTCGGTCGTGGAAGCGTTTTAACGATACTGCGATTTCTTTGGAATTGTTTTCTAAGGATGGCAATCGCGATTTGCTTTTGAACCTCTCGACCGGCTTTGTCGGCTTCGAAGCTGCCGTTTCCCTTCGCGATTTTGTGCAGCAGTACGAATTCCAGGTTACCATTGAAGATCTTCTGGATCACGGTCACTTTGATAAGATCGCTCAGTGGGGCATTAATGACCACGCTGCAATGGTCGAAAAGATGGATGCTGCCGCTACCTTTGCGAAGGAATTGGATAATGGCCAGATCGTCAATCTTGCAACTTGGTTTGTTTCGATGCCCGGCGAAGTCTGCATGAAGCTGTGGGCAGTTATCGGGGATGCTGAAGAGACTGGTAAGAATGCGGTACGACTTCACAAGTCAACTGCCGCTGACGGTACGAAGGTCTCGCAGCATATGGTTACCATTCTGCGCGGAGATAAGAGTTAATGGCATCAGAGAGCCTACCACTATCGGCGGGCTCGCTGGTCTGTCTAAACCCCCATGGGGATAAGAACCCGATAGAAACTGAGTGGTTTTCTCGTCATGGGTTTGGTTTGGTTATAGATTGTGAGTGGCAACAGCCCACCGTACATTGGATAAAATCTGGTTATGTCATGAAATTCCATCGCGATGTATTAAATATGGTTTCGGCCGCATGAATCTTGACCCAGAAGCAGGAGATTTAATTATAGAAATAAAAACTAAAAAGCCTTTTTTGGTTTTAGAAAAAAGAAAATATAATAAGAAGGTTTGGGGCAATATTGCTAAATTTAGAAAAATGTTTAAAATAATGGCTCCCGATGGAAGTGTAAGATGGTGTCGCGATACTAGCATAACAATAAATTTTGAACCTCCCAGCGAGCCTTGACATTCCCTTTACAACTTCCAGCTTGACAATGGCTCCCAATCGGTTACATTATAAGAGTAAGACGGAGAAAGTTTCAGCATGAAAAAGCCCTTCAACCTTAGCCATCATACGGCACGTCTGTTAATGGCAGAGCCTTTTTTTGCGGCGCTTAGCCGTCGCATCGACAAGACCGCTACCACCGCAATTCCAACTGCCGCAGTGCGCGTTAACCGCGACCGAGCGCAGTTCGAAATGCTGTATAATCCTGAATTTATGGATCAGCTTGAGGATGGGCATCTTTTTGGTGTCTTGATGCACGAATTTTATCATATCATTTTCGAACATGTTACTAAGCGCCTTCCTGCCGACGGTTTGCGCCAGATTGATAACATTGCGATGGACTTGGCGATTAACGGTCTTCCTGAAATGTGCGGCAAGCTGCCGAGTGAGAAGCATCCAGGCCCGAACATCAGCGGCGAACCGATGCGCGCCTGTATTCCGGGCGAAGGCATGTTTGCGGAATATCCGAGCGGTCAAACTTACGAATGGTATTTGTCGAAATTGGAAAAGGATCAAAAGGATCAAAAGGGAAAGGGAGCCAATGGACAGGACGGTGATCCGTTCGAAGGTAGGGATTCTTTCGATTCTCATGATCAGTTTGGCGGCGAGGCGGATTCCACTGTCAATGAGATCGCTAAGGAGCGACTCAAGGAAGCTATCAAGAAAGCTGCTGAAGAAGCCGATAAGGCTAGTAATTGGGGCTCTGTATCTCAGGGCGTGAGAAAAGAAATCAAAGAGCGGCTGCAATCACGGGTTGATTGGAAAAAGCTTTTGCGCTATTTTGTTCGCACTTCACAGCGGGCAGATAAGACGAGCACCCCTCGTCGCTTGAACAGGCGTTTTCCTAAAATTCATCCTGGTAAGCGTGTGCGCCGGCAAGCAAAGATCGCAATTTCTGTTGATCAATCCGGTTCTGTAGATGATGGGATGCTTGCAACATTCTTTACTGAATTGAATAAACTCGCAGAGATTGCTGAATTTGTTGTAATTCCGTTTGACACGCGAGTAGCAGAAGATAAGGTTTATACTTGGAAAAAGGGCAAAACGCGCAAGTGGGAGCGAGTACTTCATGGAGGAACGTGTTTCAATGCTCCTACCAAATGGGTAAATGAGCGTAATTTTGACGGTCATATCGTTTTGACTGATATGTGCGCTCCTAAGCCGGTTCCTAGCAAATGCCAGCGTATGTGGATGACCACTAGCTATTATGCTCGCAATCCTTATTTCCAAACTAATGAATTCGTGGTTGCGATTGAGACAAAAACCTAAAAGGAATAAAATGGCTACTTGTATATAATGTGCAAGGGATACTGAGTTGGAATTATAATTGTATACTGCGTTCATTGCCAAACGACGAACGCGCTAAAAGTTTATAGTACAGAAAGTACAGTATAAAATAGTAAAAGTCTAATTGACAGTTAAGAGTTCGGCTAACCACGGGGAGCGGTCAAGATAGCTCCCCCCAACTCGGCATCCCGCCCCAAATCTCTTGACATTTCCTTTACAACTTTTTAGTGGACAAGCTTGGATGAATCGGATACATTATATAGGTAAGCAAGGAGAATTCGATGGTAGCTCGCGTTATTGAAGTTTTGTTTTTGGCGGCTGGTGATGGTGCGGACCTCCGTACCAAGAACAGGATCCGCGAGCACGGCGCGCAAGGCTTTGAGCTTAAGAGAGCTAGCCTCGCTTGTCATGCGCTGGGCAATCACCCGGCTATATGGGTTCACAGCCTGTCAACCGGCTGGGATGGCTGGCTGCGGTCTTCGATGATCGTTGTGACTCGCAAGGAGCGACGGCTGGATCGAGGGGTCCACAGAGACTTGACAACTTCTTGACTTGACTTTTTGGCCAGAGCGGTTACATTATATATAGGAGAATGAATGGATACCTTGACCGTAGAGACCTCGATTGATCAAGCGGTGATTGCTAGCGAGATTTTCAGCGTTGCAGTTAGCTTTGCGGCGACGATCGCAGCGACACCAGAAGACGAAGCCCGCGAGAATCTTTTGATCACTTATGGATCGATGCTCACGCCGGCAGAAGCCTAATGATTAAATTCAAGTTAATCGACATTTTCACGGCTGTTTCGCTATTTGCAGCTATCTATTTCTGGTATTTCATTTTTGCACTTTTTTGAGGTTTTGACATGAAGCAGAGTAAAAAGTCTAAACAAGCTAAGCGCGCACTCGCCTATATCAAGGCCCAGCGCGCCCTCAGCCGCGCCGAATTCTTTGCCGCAGGCGGCGAATTGTGCCGAGTGCGCGGTCTCCGTCTTATTCAGCAGGATAAGAAAAAGCGAGCTAACAAGCGCGCCTGTCGCGGAAAGGTAAGAATGTGACAAAAGAAGAAAAGTACAAGAAGATCATTCAGCAGGCTGCGCAGCATCTCGCTGGCTATCGCAGCCCTTCGCTCACTAAGCGTCAGCAGCGCGAAGCTTTGGCGGATTGTTGGGAGTTGCTAGCGCCAGTCGCGTTTGGCTGCGACGACGACGACGATCACGGCACCGAGGCTTGTTCGAGCCCGGTCTCGCAGCGTTGACATTCTCTTGACATCTTTTGTCTTGACAATGGCTCCCAATCGGTTACATTATAAGAGTAGGAAGGAGAAACTACATGGCTTATCGAAATGAAGAAGTAATCAGGGCTTTCACTCGTCGCGAAAGCGGACGAAATGGGCGCGGGTCGCTTAGGTCCGATGGTAATTACTTGCGATCGTATAATTTGGTGATCGCTACTCATGTGGGCGATATCACGGTCGTCGGTGACTATACTGCTCCTGGTGGGCGCTATTTTTCGCAAACTACGTCGCAGCATGTTAATCTCGCTAAGCGCCATGCTGGTGATATTATGCTCCCCGAAATTTTTGAATCGCTTTTCGACGGTGATCGCTAAAACATGGGCGAACTTGTGGATTTTGCTGCTTATCGCGAAGCAAAGCTAAACGAAGAGATCGAGAACTTGCAGTTAACGCTTGACAAGTACATTAGGGCTTTTTCACCCGAATTTGTCCCTTATCGTTCCGAATCCGAGTTTACACCACTTTTGCCTATTTCAGCATCTTTTGATTCTTACGATTACGAGAAGAGATAAAATGAACATTACTAGAACCTCGATGTTGACCTCGGTCACTAGAACTCTCTTTGTCGAGGGCTTAACACAAAATATGCTAGACCGCTGGGAAGCCGGCGAATTGATTCAGGATGTCATGCCTGATATCTCGCCGGATATCCGTGAATTCCTCATGACCGGCATTTCTCCGAAGGAGTGGTGGGACCTCCTAGGGGAATTTTCCCCTTTGCAAGCCGAATAATGACTATTCGTCGCACTTCTGTACGCAAAGCTTATCGCGAAGCTATTTTGCAAGTTTTCGGATGCGGGGTCAGCGCGGACGATCTCCATTTGCTCCGAGCTTGCAAAGAGAGCATCTTTTTAGGAGGTAAGGATCCCTGTGGGTGGAGTAGTGATGATGCAGTGCTCTGCATCTATACAGAAAATGGGATCCCTACCAATGGTGATCCTGATTGCAGAACGCTTTATATGGATATGTGGTTTGAAGTCGATCGCATCGCTTTTGAAAAGCTTGGCATCCACCATTACACAGAGATGCAAAACCCTGCAGTAGTCTGTGTCTGGGAAATTTGACATTCTCTTGACAACTTTCTCTTGACATTCTCTTGACAACTTTTTAGTGGCGAAGCCGTCTCCCACCGGTTACATTATATATGTAAGAAGGAAAGAAATGAACTTGAATCTTGATACTCGCTCCCGTCGTCTGATTTACGCGCATATCGCTGATGTGCTTTGCTGGTCTGCTCTGGCTTTCGCCATCGGCGCGTGCTTCTTCTGACATTCTCTTGACAACTTTCCGGTTGACGGATGCTCCTCAGCCGGTTACATTATATATAGCAAAAAGCTATACAACCAACCCTCGGAGAAATCCAAAATGGCAAATGTTTATGTTCTCACTCCCTACCAAGGCGAGCCGATCACCGCTGACAAGGACATTCGGCGCGTTGTCGCGACAGCGATCGAGTACTTCACCCAGGAGCGGCTCCAGGCTGCTAGCGAAACCGCAGCCGTCGCAGAGGACTTTGCAGGCCTCCAGGCTGCGCTTGAAGCTGCGGGCTACGGTGGGGACAAGCCAGAGGCTAACGCGCCCCTGATGCTCTCTAGAGGCCCTGGAGGCCTAGAGAAGACGCTGATCACGGCGACCGAGATCAAGCGGCTCTTTCGCGGTGCCGATAGCGGCGACAGCCTTACTATCGAAGACTCAAAGTCTCCCGGTATGACCGGCACCAGTGGTGCCGGCATTCGGCAAGCGACGATCACCCTTTTTCGCTTTTAGTCCAGGGGCTTCGGCCCCTTGACATTCTCTTGACAACTTTTTAGTGGACAAGATGACCGTCGCCGGTTACATTATATATAGAAGAAGGAAAAAGTTTAGATGAAAATGAAGCGCTACATGACCCCTATGCACGGTGGTATCACCATCGACACCCGCAACAACTCAGCGCCTACCCATATCGTAGGTTACGAAGCTCAGCGCATCCATCGCGGTGGGCGCGTTTGGAGGCTTCACGCCGACGGATCGCGCTCCTGGCTCGTTGACACCATTTTGTGGGAAACGGCTAAGGAACTTGCCGCAGATAAGAAGGCCTGACATTCTCTTGACAACTTAGCGGTTGACGGATGCCCCTCAACCGGTTACATTATATATAGAAGGAAAAGAAATGACCATTGGAAATCTCATCACTACTGCCGGCACTTCAACGGTTTCTTGGCGCGATGGCAAGAAGCAGATCCGTGCAGCCCTCAAGCTTGCGGGCATCAAGCCGCTCGGCTTCTTCCGGCAGCGTAAGGACAATCGCGGCGAGTACTCGCTAAGCGTCGAGGGCGGATCCGTCCGCGCTCTCCGTCGTCCAGGCGCGGAGATCTCGATTCATAAGTGCTTGATCATCAGCGCTGCGGAACTCACTCCTTCCGAGCGCGCCACAATCTTGGAAGCGTTCTAGACATGCTCATCGACAAAACCTTGACAGTTGTTTGGGTAACTAGCGCCCTCCTGCTTCTCATTCTCGTATAAAATACAATCGTAGGACGTAATAAAATGGTGTATCCTCGAACTAAGGCCGAGAGCCTTGCTTACTACAATAAAGTCGTTAAGCTTCACTACAGCGATCGAGATCTGCTGTTTCGGCTTTCCAGCCGGGATAGTGCCGACGAGATGGCGCACGGTTGCCGTACTGGCGGCGCTGGCTACGATCCGGCGGTTTTGTGGGTGCTTACTGGTCGTGTAGAGCGTGTCCAGAATTGGGGTACTGCTAAGTTTCTCGCCGATATGTATCATGTTGGTAATGGGCTCGTTTAGTGAATAGTGTAACTTTTGATAATGGTTTCAGCCTAATGCTTGGGCATCGTGTACAGTTTCAGACTCTGTGCGGTACCAAGGGTCATGGCACTGTGATCGGCTTTGTTCCGCCCGGTGATCCATGGTCTCGCGGTGAAATAACGATCAAAATCCGGCCCGATGATGATACCATTTACGGATCTCTTGACCGTTGGGAAACACCGGACGGTTACTATAATCGTTTGCTCACGGATGGGATTCCCCATAGCGCAATCGTGAGTCGGTGTCATTTAGGAGTATATTAATCGCTAAACTTCGCGCTAAAATTTTCCTCCTCCTCAGAGGAGACACACTTTCACCGGCAAGTCGCAAGTGTCGGGATACAAACAACGAGGCGTCCTATTCCACGCCTACAACCGAGAAAACCTCGGAGAGCTTGCACGGGTTTCGCTAATGCTGTGATGGGAGATAGTTTACCGGTTAAAACCCCAAACTGCTACCTCGGACAACTGTACAAATGATCCGAGAGCACTAAAACTGATCACTTTTGTGAGTGGTTTGGCAAAGAAAGGTTCGAGTCCTTTCTCTCTCGGCATTGGAAGCCATCTACTATTTTTAAGACAGGAAATATCATAATGAAAAACCTCAGAACCGTAATACTTCGTTCACAAGCCATTGAAGACTTCAAGGCTAATGTTTTACCATGGACTATTCATCGTTACGAATCAGACGGCATACCTGATTGGATTGCCCGGCGCGAATGCTGGAATGATTGGACTGACATTCTGTGTAAAGACGGTCTGATATCTGACTGGCAATATGAGAACTGGGATCAGCCTGATTGTTGCGGCGACTGAATCAATCCGAGAACACACAAAAGAATATCAATTGAAAAGAGAACTGCAGGTTGGTGATTTGGTTAATTGGATGTGCATCGGTCTTCCGTCGCGCATGGGATTAATCCTACACCCTGCACGTCTACCCGGTCTTGAGATCGATAGTGAAGACTGTTTCATTGTTCTTATTGCGGGTGATAGGGTTTTAATCAATCAATGTCGCCTGGAGTTAATCAATGAAGGTGGGTGATCTAGTGCGGCTTAAGCATACGCCGCTGCCGATTGGTATTATTGTAGACGAGATTGTTGCTAATGCAGTGGTTAAGGTGACGTATCTGTATCTCGGTGCCGGGTGGACTCTGGGCGCGCCCAGCGATTATCTATGGTGGCATGTTAACGATTTGGAGTTAATCAGTGAAGGAGGGTGATCTGGTAAGAATACTGCGAATGTATAAGGGCATCGGAATCGTGCGCCGTCCACGACTGCTGCGAACAGAAAATCCAATCGGTATTATTGTGGGACCATGGATCCAGGCCAAGTTTGATGGTAACTGGTTTCATGTCATGGTCGAGGGCAGAAAAAATGTATACCCAGAAGGACGATTGGAATTAATTAATGCGGCCGGGTGATCTAGTGAATATCCGTGGATCGAAAGGTAACGGTGACCGTGTGATGGCAATTGGTATCATCGTTCGCAGAGACGATGCCGTGGGTCCAGATGGTTGGTATCTAGTCTATGTTAACGGCACTAGCGAAGTATATCATAAGTGTTACTTGGAGTTGGTGGTTTAATGCAAGCCGGAGACTTAGTAAAAATTACTAGGGCATCGATTGGTGTACCAGAGAATCAGTTAGCGCTAATCGTAAGCATTGATAAAGTACATCAGCAGGAGTTCCCGCCCAAGAAGCTCCTCAAGCTCTGTAGTGTTATTCTCATTGGTAACAAAACGAGGAATTCCCCTATGCGTTTCTGGTCGAATGATTTAGTGTTGGTTTAACGTTAGTATAATGATAGGTGGTTCTGTACGACACAGTATTTCTATGGCGCACATGTTTTCTTTTGTTCTAACGTGCGATAGTAGCCGATAGCTCTGCGGGTGTATTGTATTTACACCCAGCGCAGACTCCCACTTTTTCCCCGTATCCCCCACAATCAACCATTGACAACAGCACACAGACAGGTTATATTATATCATGAGTAAGAACCATGAGCATTGGGCGCGCAATGCAGACACACACATCGATGATGCAGAGAACTATCGCGAGTATTGTCCTAGGTGCAGTCGCACAACTGATCACTTTATTGGCTATGGTTGTACCGTGTGCTTTGAACGTAACACAGAACAACGTAAGCTTAAGCATTGGGCTGCAAACAATTAAATAATATATTGTATTGCGCATGCAACACAGTGTATCCCCTACCCCCCTACCCCCCCGGTACCGGAATGTATGTCTCTGTTAACGCCGAGTCTGTGTGGAGTGACTTAGTGCATTCGCGATACCGCCACAAAATTTCAAGAATTAAAACCTTGACGTTCGCAACAGCATGTGTTAAAATATACCCAGATAAAAATTCGGAGATTTAAATGCCAAGAGCAATTAACGGAATGAAGATATGTAGTAAATGCGGAGAAGTGAAACCAGCGACTAGTGAGTATTACTGCAAGCATAAGGGAACGAAAGACGGCCTTCGCTACCAGTGTAACGTTTGTCAGAGCGAATATTATATCTCAAAATATGGAATATACGAAAAAAAGAAAAATATATATAAAGATGGTAAGGTGATTGTCACCAGTCCCAAGCATGGAACTTTTGAAGTATTGATTGACGATGAAGATTGGGAAAAGGTTAGACAACACCGGTGGTGCGTTCGTATGACCCATGGATGTCCAAGACCGGTCACGGATATCCTTCACCCAGATGGCGGTTGGGTATCGTACGGTAAACAAAAAAATGGAAACCCTCGCCGCAGGCGCCGGCGTACAGATCTTTACATACACACACTTATTATGAATACCCCCAAAGGAATGGTTGTTGATCATATTAATGGTGATACCTTGGATAATAGAAAAAACAATCTTCGCGTTTGCACTATTACTCAGAATACGCGGAACAAGCGTGTGCAACGAAATAACGCATGTGGTTATAAAGGCGTGAGCAAAGATAAGGGGAATAGTGGCCGGCCCTGGGCTGCTAATATCAAACATAACGGAAACCCGATACGTATCGGTAACTTTAAGCGCATTAAGGATGCGGCAGAAGCTTATGATAGAAAGACATGTGAGATATGGGATATCGTTAGCCCGGAAAGAATGTTAAATTTCCCCGATCGATTTGAAGAATATAAGACCACCTCAAAAGAGTGGGAAGCTAAGTTAAAGAAATTAGATTTAGAGGTTTTTAAAGAGCATACAAAAAAATATGGCTACAAAGGTGTACAATATGTTCCCGCTACAGGAAAATTAAGGAAAGTGGATAGGCCTTGGTATGCGCGCATCGAGATCAATGGTAAGTCTACCCAAATCGGACATTATGCGACTGCCGAAGAGGCTGCGGAAATGCGTGATAGAAAAGCATGCGAAATTCGGATTATCACCAATCCTGAACGAATGCTAAACTTCCCCGAACGTTATGAAGAGTATATGGCGGATTTGAAAATACCCCAATAAAATTCTGAGATTTTAAAATTCTCAGATTTTACGGACCTAGATAAAAAACACAAACTATTTAAAGACAGCATGAACCAAAAGGAACAAACATTATCATGAAAATTACAAAAGCCAAGTTGCAGCAGCTTATCAAAGAAGAATTGCAGAATCTTAAGGAAGGTGAGGTGTCCCAGATTGTAGCCGGCGAGCCCCACGAGGATGAGATGACAGCCGGCGAATACTATGCGTCTAGACGCATGGGCCTCGCCTGGAATTCCCCGACGGCCGACGAATTAGATTTATTTTCTGCCGCTATCCGCGCCGCGCGCGAGGCCGTCGGTTCGCCCAAGGATGTTCTTGCTTTTGTTCAGCAAGTGCTTGGAGATGCACAAAGCGACGAAATAATTGACGTATGATAAAGATAACTGAATGGAGAATAAAATGAAACTATCTAAAACAAAACTAAAGCAACTTATCAAAGAAGAAATCGAGAATATGCAAGAAGCCGATTTAAGTTCTATTCCTGGTTGGGAAAATTGGAAGGAGTTGGGCGCCCGACAAAAGCGCATGCGATCCGGGCGCGCAAAAGCTGCTCTTGGGTCGAAGCCAGAGGTCGATGAGGGCGCGAAGGAAAATGCCGTGCTTATTCTCCGCCAACTCGCGGACTTTCTTGAAACGGGCAACCCAACAGCGGAAGATATAGAGCATGTTGAGTCCGTGATCGTGGTCATGGGAAATCAAATTCTACCTAGGTGACACTTAGCATATGCTTTTCTTGTACAAGTTCGCGAAAATTAATCAATCATTATATTTGAGGTATAGAATGTTTTCTTTATACAAATTTGTGAGAAATAACCAAACATTGTTTTTGGCCGGATTGTGTGTAAAGATAATTATTGCTGCGTTCTTGATCCTATACAGTAGTGCCGACAATGTGGTAGCTTCTGCAGAAGGCGTCAATGGCGTTGTTCAATATCCATATCATACCCCTTTTAATATATTGAGAGATCCGATCAAACATGGCGATTGGACCAAAACACCAATGGTGTTTATATGCAAAGAAGCGCCAGTGCAAGAACATGAAGTGGCGCGCGCCATTAGCTTTTGGCGTGAAATGGGCCATGATTTGGTTGGCCCCTTTGTGGATGAAGGTGAAATAGATGCTTGTATGGCGAATAATTACGTGTATAGTCGCGGCAATATTATTATACAACTAAGAGGTCAGCGGTTTAATGATGAAATGCTCGCAATGACCACAACGTTTAGAGTTGAAAAAACCGATGAATTGGTTGGTGCGATAATAGAACTCCAAGGTTTTGCCCAGGATCGTGAGCGTATCTTAGAACATGAATTGGGGCATGCCTTGGGATGGAAGCATTATAACAAATATGGACATTTAATGCACGAAGATTACACAATGGGTGGCTGGAATATTTATGGACTTAAGGAGTTTTTATGATAACCACAAATACGAAAAAGATTTATTTAACGGCTATAGAGTTAAAAAGAGCAATTGTGGATTATATTCACAATGTAACTGGTAACGAAGAACTAGCCGATTATATTAATGGAGGCAATCCCGCTATGAATTGGGGGAAGCTGGAGTTGAATTCTGCCACTGCTCATCGTTTTGTTATAACTCTCGATAGAGAGTTTGCAGAAGATATGACTATTTCGCTAACGGATAATTGATTTATGTTGTATGAATCAGGAAAATTTTTGGAGAAAAATATTTCGAGATTTGGGCCGCTTTTTCAACAACCGTTTGCGCGCGAATTCGTAGGAGAACGTAAATAAAATAATGTCATATTTACAAAAAATTAAAAAATACTTAAAATGGCGTGATATTAGAATAGAAGAAATAATGGCCGGCGTTGGTATGGGTATTTTTTTCTTTTTTGCAATTGGTGTTATATTCTGGAGCTTAATACAATGTTGAGAATTATATATAATGCCATTCGACAAATTATATATTAAAGTAAAATGTCTGATATGCAAAGGAACGAAATATCATGATAAAGGCTATCATAACCCCGAAAATCTCACCAAATGGAAAAGATGTTCAAGTTGTGACAGTAAAGGCCTGAATCTTATTGAAGCTTCATTGAAAACAATTGCAAAATTTGTAAACAATCTTGAGCCCAATAAAAAACAAATTTTGTTGGATATGATCGATGAAGACAATGAACAATAATATAAAAATTAAAGTGGGTCAATTGGTCTCTCATGCAAAAGCAGACAATTCGTTGGGATTTGTATCCGAGACAAGAAAAATAGAATCCCAAACATATTTATTTAACGAAGCTTGTGTTTATTGGTTTAGGTGGCCACGACATCTTACTCCATGGTCTAACCATGATTATTGGATTTCAACGGGTTCTTTGAGGGTTATTTCTGATTTGGATTAATGGCGAAAAATGAAGATATTAAAGTTGGCTATCTTGTTAAACATACTTTAATTACTATTCGCTCATTGGGTATTGTTTGCGAGATAAAAGAACAGAAAATTCTAACCTCCTCAGTGTTGTGGCCCGCTCCGCAGGCAAGAGTTAAATGGTTTGTAAATCCATTAAATATCTTTAGTGAATGGGTCAATTTAGAATATTTAGAAATTCTCTCTAAGAACGATGAATAAAGAGCCAATTTATGACTATTTATAAACACAAGGAGTTTTGGCGTGGATCCAATCACCACCAGTTTAGTAGATTTTGGCGCCCTGGGCGTCTTTGCTGCATTTCTGGCTTATCAATTTTTTCAAAGCCAAAAGCGCATGGATGAACTGACGCAACGCTTTCAGGATCAATTAAAAGAAATAAATAAAGATCATGATGAACGTGGGGCGCGGGAGCGCGATCGTTATGAAGACATTATACGTTCCAAGGATGATGAAATTCGAAATCAAATTGAAAATTTGAATAACAGTATGGCCGAATTAAAGCATCAAACTGAAAAATTGGTTGACGAACAACGGCGAATTGCTTGGAGTTTGAATTCTGATAACACTGTCCCTCCCCCCAATGACTAAATTTATGAAACAACTATATAAAAATTGGCGAAAGTATTTGACTGAATCGAATGATCGCGGTACTTTTAAGTGTCCTACGAAAGATCCATACGGCCTTAAAACCTATTATAAGATTGATCGTAATAATCCCCCAAGAATCGAAGACATCTTGTCTTGTTGGGCCAAGAACGCTGGTCATATTTATGATTCTAACGTCAATCATATGAAACCTGCTATCTATCCCACCGAAGAACTAATACCTTTTAGAGAGTATACACAAGATCAACTCAGAAACCAAGTAGACTCCGAGAGATATCAAGAACTAAAAGACAATATGGAAGCTGAAGGAATTGAAGAACCTTTGATCGTGTATCTTGGAAAGAATGGCGTGGCGAAGATTGGCGAAGGTAATCACAGGCATGAAATAGCTCTAGAACTTGGAATGCCCGAAGTTCCCGTTAGATTTATTTTCTGGGAAAAGGTCTATTTATCAGAGGATGCAAAAGATGAAACTCCTACTTGAAAACTTTAGAAAGTTCTTGGCAGAAGAAGAAAATAAGATAAGATTGTCAGGTGGTAAGTACAAACTTTTTTCTGGTTTTAGGACTGATGATGATTTTTGGAAATATAGCGGCGCGTTTGGAGAAGATATAAATTCTCCAGAAGAACTTGATAAGGCTGTTATGTCATATTATTCTAATCCACAGGTTCTTTATAACGATGAAACAGCGGCACGAAACTTGGTGTGGGCCTGCGAGCAGGGCTGGTACCCGGCTCCGGAAGACGAAATTAAAAAATATTTTACTTTATGGTTTTTGATTTGGGGTTATGTAGGACATGATGTACAACCAAAAGATGACAGTGAAATAGAATTTATAAGAAATTGCTATAAAAATTCTGGTGAACCTGAATTAAAGTTTTATACAGGCACTGCTTACAGAGGGATGATGGTTCCTGAAAGTTGGCTATATAATCAACTGTTTATGCAGGATGATGAATCTGATGATTATATGAGACAAAATTTCGGCGACTTTCGTAGTAAAGAAGCGTTAGCGGGAAAAAATTATCTAAACCTATACAGATTAATCAGAGGAGAAAAAGTTATAGAGCCGCAAACAAAAAGTGGTTTTTGGAAACACTATCCTCGCGGTAGGGCAGAATCTTGGTCGAGAAAACTTAAAGTTGCATCTGATTATCTTATATCCGGCGCCCTTGGAAAAATAACAAAACATATGCTTAGTGGCGAAACAGGAGAATATTTATCAATTATTCTTGTTGCTGATGGCACTGATCGTAACGCAGATAAATTTTTAGATTTTGAGCCTCTTTACAAATCAACAATTGCAAGTAAAGAAGCAGCTAATAAAGAAGTTCCAGCATTTGTAAAAGAGGATGAAGGAATCAATGTTAAGAAAGCAATTATACCGTATAGAGAAATAAAGAAGCTCTTTGATAAAGCCGAGGAGCTTTTACAGGATTATCCAGACGTGGCTGCTGCAATCAAATCTGGAAAACTTCGCCCAGTACAGTTTGAAAATGCCGATAATTCATCAATGCTAAAAGAACACAAATACAAAGATTTAACGAAAATTGAGCAAGATTGGGAGATTTTGTTTTGAAACGATGTGGCGAGGGCAAAAGATGAAACTCCTATTTGAAAATTGGCGAGAGTATCTAAGTGAGGGCGACGAAGAGGACTATGCCGATAAAATTATAACGTTACTAAAAACCCCAGGCCATGAAGAACAAGCCGGCGTAATCCTTTCATCAGGTTTGATCGATATAGATCAATTCATACAAAAACTTTGGGATACAATCCTCCCAGCCCAAGAAAAAGAAGAAGCTCGGGGCGACTACGGGCCCGCATTTAAGAATAATGAAGATTATTATCATCTAAGAATTGCAATTGCGACTCTCGTTGGAGCTTGCGATCCATATTGCAGTGTTCGTTTTATTCCGAGAAACAAATATACACCAGTACACCCCGAATATGGACCGTCGCTGTCGATGTTTCGGAGATCTACAAGAACTTGGAGTTTTGAGGAATTCAAAGAAATGTTTCAAGGAAAATTGGCCCAATGAAACTCCTATTTGAAAATTGGCGGCAGTATAGTGCAAAAATAATCTGTGAAGCGGGAGCAATTGATAAGAGCCTTCCTGGTGGCGCCGAGTGGGAGTGGGCAAAACGCCTTGGCGCCAAAGCAGCAGGGTGGGATATAGGATTTAGAACCGCTCGGGGCAGCGAATATATTTTTGATGTACAGACGCGCTTGAGCCAAAGAAATCGCTCAATTAAAGGCCACCATGATAAAAGCGTAGGCCTCCAGCCCCTGATGCCGTGCGTTTTTATGAAAGATCAGCAAGGCGCAATCAAGGCCGATAGCGCCTTTCATAAAATAAGGTTTTGGTATACGCACTTCAAGCTTTCAAGTTATGAAGTAGTGGACGTACAGTTTGTAAGATCTGCTAACGAGATCAATCGTCTAATAAAAGGCGCCCAGGATCATCATTATTTAGCACCGGACGGCTCCTGGTGGAAAAAATATTACAACATAGCAAAGCAACATGCTCCCTCTTATGCTCGATTAATCCAAAAAAACCAAATGGACTTTCGTTCTATGCAAATATTTACTTTTCCATATTTATTCCCGGAAGTTTACGGTGAGAAGAAAGTAACGATTCTTTTAAAAATTAAAGATGGAGATCGCGAACAATGGGTAATATCTGGGTGGTTTAGCTATGACTCGGACTCCCCGAAGATGGGCTATTTACCGTTTGAGTTTCGCAAATCCAATTCCAAAATCGTCAAGCTCCATGCAGGTAATAAAATCACGGAGATAGTTGACTTATGAAACTCCTATTTGAAAATTGGCGGAAGCATTTGAAAGAATATAAAGAGAAAATGTTTCCAGAATATGGTAAAACGTTTTTAAAGTATATTCCGAAAAGAAGAATTTGGGTCAATAATGGCGAATTGTATTATGAAATGCATATTGGAGTTGATCCCAAATATCAGGGGCAAGGAGTCGCTGCAAAAATTATAATAGATTTTGCCAATAGATCGACGTATCCTCTATTCTTTCAAGAAGCTAGAATAATCAATCCTAATCTGATTAGTGTTCTTAAAAAAATGCAAAATGATTACCCAGATCGAATTATAAAAGAAAAATACGGTTGGATAATAAAATGAAACTCCTATTTGAAAATTGGCGAGAGTATTTGGATGAGGACGTGGGAGGATTCACTGCCGAATATCAATTATTCATTCCCAGAGAATGCACTGACGAGAAATGTGCGCCAGCCAAGCTGAGCAGCACTCCTTCCGTTGAAAACAGGGACGATCTTAACAAACCATATGGTGGCTTTTGGACATCGACTGCCAGGAAAGAGCGGGAACGAGACGATGGGGGCGCCATATGGACATCCGAGTGGAATGAATGGATGAAAACTGATATGCCTCATTGGATGCATCCTCAAGGGATTCTCCTTAAGCCAAAAACTTCCAATGTTTTTCACATTGAGAATAAGGAAGATGTCGAACTTCTCTATAAAGAATTTCCTCTTGAAACCAAAGGCCAGCGTGGGAGCTTTAGTTTTTCTGCTTTCTCTCCACCATCGCGCTTTAATATTGACTTTGTGGCCGCTTTACAAAAATATGATGGGATTCACTGGGGCATGAAAGATGGCGGCTATTCCGACGCCTGGGATTTTGGTAAATCCGGTATGTGGGACATGGAATCTACAGTATGGAGAGACGCCAGTGTTCTTGAAGTTATTGAAGTTGTTAGTGTTTCTCAAAAGGAAGAGCGAGAAGTGGCAGAGGGCAAGAAAAGAAAATGAAGCTCTTAATTGAAAATTGGCGGAAGTATTTGAAGGAAGGAAACTTTGTAATTCCCACTATTAACAAACCTATTTTATTTATTTATGATTTTGATGAAACCATCGCCCAATCCACGGGATTTATTATAGCTACCCATAAAGAGACCGGTGAAGAGCTTAAAATTACTACTCAAGAAGAATATGATGAACTTAAAATAACGGACAAATATGATTTTGATTTTTCCAATTTAGCGCTGATTACGGATCCAACAGAGATTATTCCTATCACCAAACAACTTCGAAAAGATATTAAAAATCCCAATGCTCAAATTTTAATTTTAACTGCGCGCGCTGGAGATGTCCAAGATGAAATTCATCTTTATTTAGAGAGCATAAAAATTGATTCTTCGGATGTTATCATTATTGGGTGCTCCGGGTGTGATAAAGGAGAGTTTGTTGAAAGAATGATTGAGCATAGTCCCGAAATTAAAACAATTGTTTTTTATGATGATTCGCAGGAAAATGTGAGAAATCTATTGAGATCTAAAAATACCCTCTCAGATAAATTAGAAACATTTAAAATTGTTGATGTTTCCGATCCAGAAAATTGGAAACTCCTATGAAGCTCTTAATTGAAAATTGGCGACAGTATTTGAAGGAAGTTTCCTTTTCAGATGCAAAAGAAATCCTTGATTCTAAACGCACTTTGAAGATAATTAAAGCATATCGATATGATAGAGGACAAGGGGCTCGCTGGGGTGATGATATTACTACTCAACAT
>Ga0080013_1000383_pt1 | contig 62855 bp, 48 predicted proteins | sample ETNvirenome_6_85_FD_69236 | JGI IMG/M metagenome (GOLD analysis project Ga0080013, IMG submission 69236) | Marine viral communities from the Pacific Ocean - ETNP_6_85 (SPADES assembly) (version 2) | ecosystem: Environmental > Aquatic > Marine > Oceanic | place: Pacific Ocean | collected 2013-06-19 | reverse complement strand
GAGACGTCAAACGGCCTTGTACACGCCGTAGAGAAGTTTAAAGAGTACTCTATAGCCGGCCACATGACCTTCCGAAAGGGAGAACGCTCAGAATTGGCCACTTTAGCATCAAAAGTGCTATAATAAACAATCGTTTATTTGACAAAACGAAAAATAAATGATATAGTGGTTTAAAAGGAGAAAGAAATGTCTACAAACACCACCGAGACCGACGTTCCGACCATGAGCGAGCAAGAGTTTAATCAAGCTCCATTTGTGGGGGTCTCTAGCGCGAATAGCGAATCGGAATTGAAAAACTATATTATTAATTATGCTGGTACGAAGTTCGATCCGGAAGATGGAAACGTCGATGTTAACATGGTAGCAGAGGTTTTGGCCGATGAGTTTCCAGAGTTTATGTATGCGTTTGCTGAAGAGAATTTTGTGCGAGGCTATGAACTAGGATTGGATGATGCTGCGGAATTATATACAAGAGCAACACACGAAGACAACGCAGAAGAGTAATTTTTATACTCCTTCGGGTCTGCATATATATTACAAAGAACCCCTCACAAATGAAGACATAGATGTCGAAGCAGTAATTGCGAAAGTAGAGCGTTCCATCCCGGATCATTTGCGGATGGGTGTCGAGATGATTATTTTTGGTCATTTTGATGAATTTGGCGCCCGCTCTATCAACGCATTTTATGATAGCGGTACCCTTTATATTTCAAATGTTCAAGATGATGTGGCTGATTTATATGATGATATTATTCATGAATATTCGCATTCATTAGAAGAGGTATATGGATATGAGATATATGGAGATCAAAAAATAAAAGATGAATTTCTGCGTAAACGCAAGCATATGCACGATATTTTATGGAAGAGCGGCTACAAGGCTCCGTTATCATTTTTTATGAATGCCGAGTTAGATGAAGAGTTTGATAAGTTTCTTCATGAAAAAGTAGGATACGATAAACTTTCAACGCTGCTTATGGGGTTGTTTATCACCCCCTACGCTGCAACCTCCCTATCGGAATATTTTGCTACCGGATTTGCGGAATACTACCAGCACCCTGATAGTTCCCCCCTCCCGCAGGTTTCACCGGCACTATATAAGAAAATATTATTGCTTCAAAAGCCAGAAGCACTTGACAGGGGATAGAAAATCGGTTATATTATAAACGTATATTTGGAGAATACGTGCCACACATCTCATACTCAGAACTAAAAGATTGGTCCTTTTGCGCATTTTATCACAAATTAACCAGAGTTGATAAAATTGAAGGATTTGCCGGAAACACTTACACCGCCTTTGGGACAGCTATGCATTCTGTTTGCGAAAAGAAGCTACTTAAAGAGGGGGGTGATCATGAGCAGCACTTCATTAGTACTTTTGCTGATTGCATATCTAATCTGCCTACCGACGTCGAAGTGGATAGCGGACTTGTTGATCAAATGGTGGGACAGGGAAAAAGAATAATCCCCGAGATCGAAGAAGCTCTAAACGAATATTTTGAGGAATATGAAGTTCTTGCAGTTGAGATGCCTCTGATGGAGCCCATCGAAGGAACTGAGGATCGCGTATTTAAGGGCTACATTGATGCAGTTGTCGCCACTCCTGATGGGAAGGTACACATTTTCGACTGGAAGACCTGCTCATGGGGCTGGGAATCGCGTAAAAAGAGTGACAAAATGGTGACGTATCAGCTAACACTGTATAAACACTTCTTTAGTCAGAAGATGGCCATCGATCCAAAAGATGTAGAAACTCACTTCGCACTACTCAAGAGAACAGCCAAGAAAAATCACGTGGAATTCTTTAGAGTGACGAGCGGTCCGAAAAAAACAGAAAATGCGCTTAAACTTTTGAGTGTGGCACTATACAATATCAAGAACCAGCGATATATTAAGAATCGACTTTCGTGTACTTCTGGATATGGCTGTAAATTTTACAAGACAGAACACTGTCCATGAGGAATAAATGAAAAAGAAAAAGATTTTGGTCATCTCGGACCACCCCCTATCGCCTTCCGGGGTTGGACTACAGACGAGATATATGATCGAAGCCCTCCTGAAAACAGGAAGATATGAGTTTATATGCCTAGGCGGCGCCATCAAGCACAATAACTATCAGCCCCAAATGGTAGATCCCTATGGGCAAGATTGGCGTATTTTTCCAATTGATGGTTATGGAAATCATGAAATCATTCGCTCCATCCTTCAAAAAGAAAAGCCAGATTTGCTCTGGTTTATGACCGATCCTAGATTCTATGAATGGCTTTGGGAAATTGAGAATGAAGTTAGAGCTTATATCCCTATGGTATATTATCATGTTTGGGACAACTTCCCTGCTCCACATTATAATGGTAAATTTTATCGCTCAAATGATGAAATTGTATGTATTTCAAAAGTTACCCACGCAGTGGTACAAGAGGTTGCCCCATCGGTGTCGTCACACTATTTGCCACATGCTGTACCTCCCACTGCGTTTTATAAATATAAAAGCCCCGAGGACAAGGCAAAGGCCGCTCATGTGCGCAGCCAAATCCTTGCAGTGACCCCAAAATATGCCAACCCCAAGAAGAAAATCTTTTTTTGGAATAGTCGCAATGCACGCAGAAAACAATCAGGAACACTTATTTGGTGGTTTAAGGAATTCTTGGACAACGTCGGTCATGACAAAGCGACGCTTCTAATGCACACTGACGCCCAAGACCCCCATGGGCAAGATTTACCTCATATTATTGAGCACCTGGGAGTCAATCAGGGCCAGGTACTCATTTCCTCAAACAAGGTGCCGCCAGAAGAATTGGCAGCAATGTATAATGCGGCAGATTATACTGTTGCTATCAGCGATGCGGAAGGGTTTGGGCTCTCCGCATTGGAGTCGTTGGCATGCGGCACCCCTCTCATTGTTAATATGACAGGCGGATTGCAAGAACAGGTAACCAACGGGAAAGAATGGTTCGGCTGGGGAATTCAACCATCTTCCAAATCTGTGATTGGCTCGCTGCAAGTGCCGTATATTTATGAAGATCGCATTTCTCAGGATGATTTTACAGAGGTGCTCACGAAGGCGATATCCATTAGTAAAAATAAATATGAAAAAATGTCAGCATCTGGACTAAAGCATGTGCACGACAATTATAAATTTGAGAACTATGAGAATAGATGGGTTGAATTGATGGATGGTTTTATCGAAAAATACGGCTCCTGGGAGAATAGAAAACTCTATGATCGCTGGGAGTTAACGGAAATTACAGCGGAGGCCGCCAAATGAAAAAAATTCTGTTTAAAGCACCAGTACTTACTCGCTCTGGATACGGAGAACAAAGTCGCTTTGCACTCCGGGCCTTACGAACCCGCAAAGATTTAGATATCTATATCCAACCATTGCAGTGGGGAAAAACTGGCTGGCTCAATGACGAAAGCGAAGAGCGAGTTTGGATCGATCAGACAATTGAAAGAACAATACAATATATCCAATCAGGCGGCCAATTTGATGTTTCTTTACAAGTTACTATTCCAAATGAGTGGGAACGATTGGCGCCGGTAAACATTGGGTACACCGCCGGCATTGAAACAACCGCGGTCGCACCCCTGTGGCTGCAGCAAGCCAACAATATGAATAAGATTGTTGTGGTTTCCAACCACTCGAAGCAAGTTTATGAAAGAACCTCTTACGAAACCCACAACGAACAAACAGGCGAAACTCAAACAATAAGGGTAACGACGCCAATCACGGCCGTCAATTATCCCGTGAAGCTTTATGAGAACCTAACACCACTTGACTTAAATTTGGAATATGATTTCAATTTTGTTTGTATGGCGCAAATGGGCCCCCGCAAGAATGTCTATAATACGATTAAGTGGTTTGTTGAAGAATTCCACGATGAGCAGGTGGGGTTGGTTGTTAAAACAAATATTGCAAAAAACTGCCTGATGGATCGAGAACATGTACGCGGCCAAATCAAGATTATGCTTGAAAATACCTACCCCAATAGAACTTGCAAGGTATATTTGTTGCATGGCGATATGAGCGACGAAGAAGTTCACGCACTATATTTGAACGATAAGATACAGGCAGGCGTTTTACTATCGCACGGTGAAGGATTCGGATTGCCCCTCTTTGAGGCAGCATATTCGGGGATCCCTGTAGTCACTTCTGGATGGTCTGGCCAGCTTGACTTTCTTTATGGCGAAGATCAAAAAGGTCATTTTTATGATGTGGCATTCGATTTGCAGCCCGTACCCCCAGAAGCAGTGTGGGAGAATGTTATCACTGCTGAATCCATGTGGGCTTATCCCCGGGAAAATTCCGCAAAAGAGCTTATGCGACAGTGCTATAATGATGTGATAAATCAGACAGAAGGAACTCACGCTGTGGGAGCACGTGAATATGCCCTGGAGCTTCGCGAGCGTTTTGAGGAGCAGAAGATGTACAAGCAGTTTGTAGACGCTTTAGGCATTGAGGAAGAGGATTTTAATGTAGAAGGATGGCTGGAGTCGCTTGATATTGAAACAATTACATGAAAATCATTTTTATAGCTGACTTTTTTGTTGATCAGATCCTCGGCGGCGGCGAATTAAACAACGAAGAGTTAATTCGCATACTTCACCACGAAGACCACCAGATTGAGAAAATTAACAGCCACTTGGTGACCCCAAAATTTATTGAAGACAATAAAGATAGCCACTTTATAGTGGCGAATTTTGTTAATTTGTCCCCAAATGCGCGCAATGCTTTGTATAATAAGAAGTATCTTATCTACGAGCACGATCATAAGTATTTAATTACTCGGGATCCAAGCGCCTTTAAGGAATATACGGCGCCCCCTGAAGCTATTATCAATGAAAAGTTCTATCAATCTGCCAAAGCAGTTTTATGTCAATCCCAGTTTCATTTAGACATAATTTATAAAAATTTAAAAATAAAAAATCTCATTAATTTGAGTGGAAATCTGTGGTCAGAACATTCTTTGAACTTGATAGAGGAGTGTTCGAAAGTCGCGAAGAATCAAACTTGTGCCGTCTTGAAATCCGATATTCCCCATAAGAACACACGCGAAGCTGTAATGTATTGCGAATACACAAAAAAGCCGTTTAATTTGATAGCTAGCAACAATTATGCGGATTTTTTAAAGCAAATGAGCATCAACGACACCTTTGTGTTCTTTCCTAAGACCCCTGAAACTCTATCACGCGTTATTGTTGAAGCTCGCATGATGGGCCTCTCTATCATCACCAACAAGTCAGTCGGAGCCACCCGCGAAGAATGGTATCAGCTAAAGGGTACGGCTTTAATCAACAAGGTGTGCGAGATGAGAACAACCATTCCGGAAATTGTATTGGGAGTATTTGCATGAAAATAATCCTCGTTGCGCCCAAGTCCATCACGCGACACAGAACGACTGCCGCGGCATTCAGATTTGATTATGCATACTGGAATTTTTATTTACCTTTGATGTCTTTGGGCCACGATGTTACATTTTTTGATACTTCCATCTGGGGAAACAAAGAGCTTGCTCAACTTATCGAACACATAAAACCAGACATGCTTTTCTGTATTATGACCGGTGATGCGACATACTGCCCTCAAGAGCCGTGGGAGACAATCCAACAGGAGACCGACAGCGGCAGGACGCTTACCTTTAATTGGTTTTGTGATGATGCGTGGCGCTTCGACTCGTTTTCGCAAGCGGCTTGCTCACATTTTAATGCTGTTGTTACTACTGATAACCCGGAAGACGTACAAAAATATGAAAAGATTGGCTATAACAATTGCATCTTCGCCTATTGGCATGCCAATTCAGAGACGTACAGTGGGGTATGCGCCCCGAAAACGACGCACATTAGTTTTATCGGCAATCCATACGGAGATCGCGCAGACACATTCGAAGCCCTCAAGAACGTAGACTTGAAAGTAGAGCATCACACTGGAGTTGGGTTTGAAGATATGATATGGTATTATTCGCAAGCGTTAATGGGTCTGAGCTTGAGCAAAAACAGCAATGACGATTCCGGAAAATTAATACTAAAGGCGCGCCCATTTGAAATCACAGCGGTAGGATCGCTTCTTCTTGTTCAAAATGCCGTGGGGCTCGATGAATGCTTTATTCCGAATAAAGAAGTTATTTCTTTTGAAACCACCTCTGAATTAATAGAAAAATGCAAATTTCTGTCAACGCGCCCAAAAATTATTTCTGAAATAGCAAATGCCGGCCACCGGCGCCTTTTGCGAGACCACGACTCCAAAGTTAGATTGTCAAATGTGATACAACAGATAGGAAAAATTTAAAATGAAAGTTTACACCCCCAATTATAGAAGTGATGCTGGAAAATGGATTTATACAGGGTTTAGAAGCGCATGGAATGAACTTGGTTATGATGTTGAGGGTTTTGGCCCTGACCCTGGTCGAACCGAAACCGAAACGCATCGATTAATTGCGGATATTACATATCCTAAGTTAGAAGAAGCAGAGGGAACAATAATTATGACAACCGACGGTTGCATTGGGCCGTTGCACCTGGCCAGGATTAGTAAGAGCCATAAAACATTTGTGTATGCACAGCCCAATAAGTTTCCTCAACCATGGGGTTCTCACCCGAATTTTAGTTGCTTGTCTCCGCCAGAAGTGATCGATGCTTTGAATTCGATGGATAACGTCTATCTGTGGAATTTTATGGACGATACCTCCTACCACGCCCACTGGAAAGAAGTGCATACACTACCTCTTGCATATGATTCTTTAAATTATGCTCCCGTTGAAAATGACGCATTCAAGGAAATTGATATATGTTTTGTTGGAGGGTGGGCAAACAACGGTTTCGATGAGAAGCGCCGCATTATGATGAAAGTGTTTGGGGCGTTTATGAAATCTGATTTAAAGTGCGGATTTTTCATAGAAAAGAATCTTTCTCATGAGCAAGAATGTGCGCTGCTGTATAACAGCAAGGTATCTCTTAATCTGCATGACGCTTATCAGCGCAAGCTTGGTTTGGATACAAATGAGCGCACGTTCAAATCACTGGGATTGAACGGCATCCTGGTATCTGATTCAGTTGGCCAGTTGAATCGCCTGTTTCCAGATCTGCACACATCACTTGAGCCAGAAGAGCTAGTGCAGATTACCAAAGATTACCTTTCCTTGACAGAGCAGGAATTAAATGATATAAAGAATAAGAACCGCCAAGACATTTTGAACAACCATACCTACATCCACAGAATCGAGGAAATGCTTAAATTATGAGAGCGACTATTATCATCCCCTGTTATAATTCTGAAAAATGGATTGAAGAGAGTGTGTTTAGCGCATTAAATCAAACATATTCAGATGTGGAAGTTATTGTGGTTGATAATGAAAGCAGCGACAATAGCGTCAAATTGTTAGAGAAAATAAGAGAACAACGACCCGAATTGATTGTATCATCTGCTGAAAATATATATCCTAATTGCTGGGACGAAGCTCGTTCTGAGGGATTTCGTTTGATGACCGGTGATTATGTTTTGGTAATGGGCTCTGACGACTATCTAGAAGAAAATTTTATTGAAAATTGCATGAATATTTTCTTAAAGGCACCAACCAAGATTAAGGCAATTCAAAGTCACGTACGAGGATTAAGAGAAGATACGAACCTTATGGTCAACACCGTGCATCATATGTATAAGAGTATCGAACAGTTTAAACAGATGGCGATGGAGCGGTGTCCGGTTAATACCCCCACGGTTATCTACAGCACTCAACTATATCATGACGGATTGCTGAAGACCTTTCCTGAAAAGTACGGAGGAGCTGCCGATTATGATCTCTACTGCCGCTTGGCTGATAACGATATTATGATCTATCCGGTCCCTGCATGGCTTGGGTTTAACTATAGATGGCATCCGGATCAGGCCACATGGAAAGTTCACAAAGAAGGCCTCAATTATGATCGGATGATTCAAGATTATTGGAGAGAAAAGTGGGATCTCAAACTTTAAAGAGACGTATTTTAGATATAGCGTATGAAAATCGCCTATCCCACCTGGGAAGCTACTTTTCTTGTGTGGGCATTGTTGACAATATATTCACAGAAAAACAACCAGACGACATATTCATTTTATCTTGTGGTCACGCCGCCATGGCGCTATATGCAGTAATCGAGAAATACCACGGAATAGATGCAGCCATGCTTTTTGAAAAATATGGCGGGCACCCGCATAGAGACGAGGAAAACCACCTCTACTGCTCCACAGGCAGCTTGGGTGCCGGACTCCCTATCGCTGTGGGAAGAGCGCTTGCAGACCCCACCAAGACGGTTTATTGCCTTATTAGTGATGGTGAGTGTGCGGAAGGGAGCATTTGGGAGAGCTTAAAATTCATTTATGAAAATAATATCAAAAACATAAAGGTATACGTCAATGTAAATGGATATGCAGCTTACGACACTGTTGATATCCAATATCTCGTACGACGGCTCCAGACGTTTTTGCCGACAATTAATATAGTATACACCGATGTGGGAGCGTTTTCGTTTTTGCGCGGATTAAATGCGCATTATCACGTGATGAGCGAAGAAGATTATCAAATCGCAATCAAGGAGTTGTCGGATGAGGCGTGATTTTGCAGAACAACTTCATTTAGAAATGGGCCGAAATAAGGACTTAGTGGTGCTCACGGGTGATTTGGGATATGGCTTGTGGGATCGCATTCGTTTGGATTATTCTGATAGATTTTATAATGTGGGTTCTTCGGAACAACTCATGATCGGCGCTGCCTGCGGATTCGCTATGGAAGGAAAAATACCCATAGTATACTCCATCACGCCATTTCTGCTTTATAGACCTTTTGAATTTATCAGGAATTATGTAGATCACGAGCAATTACCAATCAAGTTAATTGGTGGCGGCCGCGATAGAGATTATGGATATTTAGGATTCTCTCACTGGGCTGAAGAAGATAAAGAGGTTATGAGGTGCTTCAAGAACATCGCAATGTTTCACCCAGCGACCGTAGAAGATATGAAGAAGAAGTTTCAATATATACTGCAGCCAGATTTGCCTGTTTATATGAACTTAAAACGATGAATATATTAATAACCGGTGCTAATGGGTTCTTGGGAGGTGAGTTTGCTCGGCTTCTAAAAAACACGAATCACACAATTTATGCAACCACGCGCCAAGAGTTAAATGTGTCCGACAAAATTCAGGTGGAGGATTTTTTTGAAAATCACTCGATAGATGTTGTTTTGCACACTGCATTCAAAGATGTGCGCCATAGTACCGACGGCATCCGAGAAAATATGATTTTGAATATAGATATGCATAAAAATTTAGCCGCGCACCGCAGCAGGTTTAAGCTGATGTTTTCATTTTGTTCCGGCGCCGCATATGATAGGCGCGAAAAAATCGAAAACATCAAAGAAAAGGAAATATTACACAGACATCCTGCGGATTTTTATGGGATGGCTAAAAATATTATTGCTCGTCATATTTTAGAAACTGATGACAATATTATTAATTTGCGCCTATTTGGTTGTTTTGGCCCTTTGGAAGAATCATCTCGTCTAATTAAACAATCATTGCGAAATATAGACGAAGGAAAATCTCCCTTAATTTATCAAGATAAAAAAATGGATTTTTTTTATGTGGAAGATATTCTCCGAGTTGTGATGTTCTATGCGCAGCACGATGTTCGAGATCTCCCCAAGGATATAAACCTGTGTTATTTAAACAAAGTATTTTTGAGCGATATCGCACGTGAAATAATTAAGTTGACAGGATACTCCGAAGATGTTATAGTAATAAAGAATGACTATGCTGCGCCCTACACAGGAAGCGGCCTACAGCTGTCTGATATGGGCATTGAACTACAGGGTCTGAATGCCGGCCTAGAGGATTATATAAGGAGTATGCAACATGTATGATTTAATTGTGTACATTACCAGTTGTGGCCCAAATGTTAAAAACCCGGCCTATTGGAACAATCTGCTTGAAACACTTGCATCTCTTTCACAAACAATTGGAGATATCAATTATAAGTTTTATATTGTTGTAGACCACGAACCCCTGAAAGACGCTGTTGAAGGCATCTTTTCACATCTTCGATTTAAAGACATTATTAACCAAGAAGCACTTTTGGATGTGGTAGTTTCTGATAAATCATGGGCCACTTGTTACAACTCGTTTTTTGATAAATACAAGAATTCTACAAAATACATTTTGATATCTCATGATGATATTATTGTACAAACACCAAATTTTATCACTCATACATTAAAGCTGTTAGAAAACAAGGAAGAGCCGGTGGGCTGGGTCAGCTTCACCAACAATAAATATCAACAGGTCAATCGCATGCCGATGGCAAACTCTTTTAAAGATCCGTTTTCTCTTGACCGTAATATGCATCCGCGTCTATTTGAGTGCCATCGATATCCCAAGGATTCCTCGATAAGCAATGAAAATGAAGACTTGCTGGATTATCCTTCGGGCCCGGTTAAGACTTATGGACCTTACACACATTTAGTGTTGGTAAGTTCTGAAGCCATGGCTAAGATTGGGCCATGCTCAGATTGGACAGATTATACAATACTCATTGACGATGATTGGAATATGGCTGCCCTAGAAGCGAATTTGTGGAATGTTTGGATCCCGGATGTTTTTTATGCCCACCCCAACCCTAAATACAACTATTTGCGGCAGCCCGGCACCGATCTTCGATTTGTAAAAGAAGCAACTGAAGAATTTTATAAAAAATGGGGCTGGAAATACCCCGAAGACGGAAGCGAATTGGGCGCCGATACAATAGAATTTGTTCGGACTCGTTATAAAGATACCTTCATTCCTGCGTCTTCTTATCGAAATACTTACGATTGGGAGTACTTGAAGTGAGCAAAGTTGAACAAATCTTAGAATTAGTCCGAGAACACGCACAAGAACAGAATAACGTAGAGTGGAACTCCGAAGAAGATTGGGTTTCATATGCTGGGCACGTATTTGATGAAGATGAATACTGTGCCGCCGTGGAGGCGGTATTGAGTGGGTGGTTAATATTTGGAAAGAAGGCGCGACAATTTGAAACCACCTTTCCGGAATACTTGGGTCGACCACTTGGGGCCCTAACGAATTCGGGCAGTTCTGCAAACCTGCTGGCAGTATCGGCGCTTCGATCTAGAAACGGATTTAATCTCCCAGAAGGTGCAAAGATCTTAACGCCTATAGTATGCTTTCCAACAACACTGAATCCGCTACTTCAGAATGGCTTGGTGCCAGTTTTTGTTGATGTGACACTGCCAGACCTAAATTTAGATTTAGATCAAGTAGAAGCGGCTCTTAAGCGGGATCCTGATATTGCTGGTATTATGTTTGCACATGTTTTGGGCAATCCTCCCGATATGGATCGCTTGATGGCCCTTGTTAAGGAATATGATTTAATTTTTGTGGAAGATTGTTGTGATGCTCTCGGATCTTTTTATGATGGCAAGAAGCTCGGGTCATTTGGCCACATCTCAACATGTTCTTTTTTCCCGGCCCACCACATGACCATGGGTGAAGGCGGATTTGTTGCAACTAACAGCGCAAAACTTCGCAAAGTAGTTACCAGCTTGCGCGACTGGGGGCGCGCGTGCCACTGCAACAGCGCTAAGCCTGGGTGCGTGGTACAAGGTACAGCGTGCGGCAATAGATTTCGAAATTGGCTGACAGGCGCCGGCGATATTCCCTATGATCATCGATATGTTTTTGATGAAATTGGATACAACCTAAAGCCATTGGAAGTTCAGGGGGCGATAGGTCTTCAGCAACTTAAAAAATTGCCCGATTTTGAATCAGCCCGTCGCAAAAACTTTGATTTATTGAGTGAGATTTTTGCTCCATATGAGCAATATTTTCATTTACCAGTCCCAACGCCCAAAGCGGACCCCTGCTGGTTTAGTTATTTGCTAACTGTAAGGGAAGATTCCCCGTTTACCAAGCAAGATATTGTAAATCATTTGGAAAACAATCGCATCCAAACACGTTCATATTTCGGTGGAAATATCTTATATCACCCCGGATATGAACACCTGAGAGGAGATTATGGAAATCTGCGAGAGCAGTTTCCCGTCGCTCATATGGTCACAGCCAACAGCTTTTTTGTTGGAACATTTATTGGAATCACAGAAGAAAAGATGGCCTATATTAAAGGTGTTGTTGATAAGTTTTTTGAGGAAAGAACATGAAGTTAGTATATGTGACAGGGTGCCTTGGGTTTATTGGTTCATATGTGACTCGCAAGTGCTTAGAGCGCGGCTGGAAAGTGTATGGGGTCGATAAGTGCACGTACGTTGCCAATACATCGCTCTTAGAAGAGTTTGAACAATACAACAATTTCACATTCTTACAAAAAGACATAAAAGATCTTGACCATTTGTATGATTGTGATTATATTATTAATACTGCGGCAGAATCACATGTTGGCAATAGCATCATTGATAGCCGAGAATTCATCAATAGTAATATCACAGGAGTACAGAATCTTTTGGATCTTATTCGCCGTAAGCCAGAAAATATCAACCGTAGGCCTGTTTTCTTCCACTTTAGTACTGACGAGGTATATGGAGATATAGAAAGCGGAGAACACACAGAGAAAGACATCCTACACCCCAGCAATCCCTATTCTGCAGCCAAGGCTGCAGCAGATATGCTAGTGTTGGCCTGGTCGCGAACTTATGATATAGATTATATTATTTTGAGACCGACCAACAATTATGGAATTGGCCAATATCCTGAAAAGCTGATACCCTTATCGGTTAAAAATCTCGCAAGGGGAAGGAAAATCCGGCTTCACAACATGGGCAAGCCAATAAGAAACTGGCTACATGCCGATGACACGGCCGCAGCAGTGATGACCATCATTGATGCCGGCGTAGTGAATGAGATCTATAACGTTGGGGGCGGCTTTGAGCAAGCCAACATAGACACAGTCGTTAAGATTATAGAACATTTTTTTGGAAATCTGGACAATATGAAGGATGTCGTTGATTTCTCTTATTCTCGCGAAGGCCAAGATGTGAGATATGCTCTTAATGATGACAAATTGCGTTCTTTAGGTTGGGAACCCCAAAAAGTGCTTGACAAAGAGATGGCCTCTATCGTACAATACTACAAGGATAAATTTATTTGGTGATCGATGCACGCTATTAGAGATTTTATAAAAAATACAGATTTGAAAACAAAATTACACGATGAGCATGAGCCCATAAAAGATGAAGAATTCTTCCGCGCTCAGTGTCTCCGCGGCTTCGACCGACTGGTAGCTCTCAAGGATAAGTATAGAAATAAGCCAGCACTGGTTGCTGGTTTGGGGCCAAGCTTGCTGGAGATTGAAAAAGAGAAGTATGATTCATTTTTAAAAATAGTATGTAATGATTTTGATTTAGTGCCCGGGTTTTTTGATGATAATTTTAAGCCTGATTTTTGGTGCGGCGCTAATTCTTTATGGGCTCTCGAAAGAGTCTTTTCTGTGTGTATGGAAAGGGATATCGATTGTTTTATAACAATTCCCAAAAAAACAGAGTTTGAGGAACTGTTGTCGCGCTTTGAAAAGCAAGAAGATAAGATATTGCCTTGGATTTGGGAACATCGCGTCTTTCAACATATGCTCGCTTCCAAATATAATTTGCGTAGTATCTACTCCCATTGCAACACTATCACCAACCACATGATTGGATTTGCGCTATGGCTTGGCTGTAATCCCATCCACGTGACGGGATTTGATTTATCTTATGTGGCAGCGGTGGAAGAAACCGGAAGAACCCATGCTGGATTTACAATAGATTATGTCGAGAACGATACCCACGGAGATCTAAACAGATTTGATGATCACCAAGAGAAGACCCAAATTATGAATGATCTAAGACACATGTGTGCTATAGCCTATAAGAATGGTATTGAAATACACAACTTGTCTTTTGAAAAAAACAAATTACCTTACAACCTGTCCTACGAAATAAAAAAATGAAAAAAGCAATTTTAATAACCGTTAGAAGCAATTCTTCTAGATTATCCAACAAGTCCTATAAAAAGATTAAAGGAAAGCACACCATCGAGTATGTTATCGATCAGGCCAAAAAGTCTAACTTAGCCGATATGGTTATTTTATGTACGACTGAATTGCCAGAGGACGATATGCTATGCGAAATAGCGACAAACAATAATATTGCCTTTTTTAGAGGAAGCAAGAAAGATAAATTGGAACGATGGCGTGGCGCCTGTGACAAATATGATATAGAGTTTTTCGCAACTGCCGACGGCGACGATCTGTTTTGCTCCTACGAGTTAATGGATATGGCAATTGCACAGTTTAATGATGAGCAATGCGACTTCATCTATAGCGATGAAGTGGTATGCGGCTCATTCACATATGGCATAAAAAGCAGCGCACTAAGGAAGGCGTGCGAAATAAAAGGCACAGATGACACAGAAATGATGTGGGTATACTTTACGGAGACCGGCTTGTTTAAGCTATCTTTACTTAAAGATATTCCTGCCGTTTATCGGAGAAGTGATATTCGCATGACATTAGATTATCAAGATGATTTTAATTTCTTCTCAAAGGTTATCGAACAGATAGAACTTGCTGTATTTGATACACGAGATGTATTAACATTTTTAGATAAAAACAAAGAACTGATCAACATTAATTTTTATTTAGAAGAAAAGTGGAAAAATAATCAAACTTCCAGGACCGAGCTTGTTCTCAAAAAGGCAGAAAATGAATATGATAAAAGGCTCTAATGTAGTTTGGGCATCCCCGGATAAGGGAATGGATCTCTACAATGCGCGCCAGTATAAGGAAATGTATCGAAGCACTAAATTTATTATTGACTGTTTAGCTGAGTCTTTAGATGAAGAAAAAAATCTAAGCGTCCTTGATGTGGGGTGTTCGGCCGGAGCCAACCTTCTTTACATGGCGCGCCAGTACCCAAATTTTAGTTTTACCGGCATTGATATAAACAAACATTATTTAGAGGAAGCAAGAAAGGCGCACAACCACCTTGAAATAAAAAACACGACGTTTAAATATTTAAATATTTTAGATCTTAACGAAAAATATGATATAATTGGATCAGCACAGACGCTTTCCTTTTTAGATTTCGACAAAGGAGAGGGCTTTTATGAGAAATGCTTTCAAAATGCAAAAAAGGGAGTCTTTATTTTCTCTCTTTTCACCAATAGAAGACTTGAATACGATATAACAATTAGAGACGACATTTATAATAAAGCAGTTCCATATAATATACATTCGATCAAAAAAATAGAAGAATGCGCCGCGCAGTGCGGATTTCATCTAAAGCTTAAGAGAAAATTTGAAATTGATATTGACCTCCCTGATATCCACACAGGAAGGGGCACGTACACGATACAAGATGCCTCCAACAAGAGACTGATGTTCACGGATGTATTACATCTGCCGTGGGGATTTTTATATTTTGAAAAAGAGACGACATGAAAAATCCAAACAAATACTTAGGCAATGAACTGGAGTACGTAACAAAGGTTTTGAATTCCAAGAGTTGGAGCGCCACAGAAGGATCGTGGACTGGCAAGTTAGAGAAAGAATTTGCCAAAAAGATGGGCGCCCAGCACGGAATAGCATATAACTCAGGTACGAGCACCCTACATGCTGCTTTGGAGGCTGTCGGCGTACGCGCAGGAGACGAAGTAATCTCCCCAGCATTCACAGTTATAATGAACACTACTTCGACCATCCACGCCAATGCGGTGCCCGTATATGTCGATGTGTTAAAAGACACATTTACAATTGATCCGGCCGATATAGAAAGAAAAATAACCCCCAAGACAAAAGCCATCAGCATTGTTAATATTTACGGCTTACCTTGCGAGATGGACGAGATAATGGACATCTCGGTGCGGTATGGCATCCCGGTAATAGAAGACAATGCAGAATGCTTTGGTAGCACCTATAAGGGGCGCTTGACGGGCACAATTGGCCACATGGCCAGCTATAGTTTTGAAAACTCTAAACATCTATCATGCGGCGAAGGAGGCATTCTTATAACTAATAATGCGGAATATGCAAAGGCTGCCAGAAAGGTCGGCGGCCATGGATTTAAAAATCTTGAAGCCGATGAAGGTCGTGTAAAGCTTGACTTAGATGCGTTTCAAAGTCCGGACTATAAAAGGCATGACTCGCTCGGATGGAATTACAGGCTTTCAGAATTTTTATCTGCCATTGCTCTTGCTCAACTTGAAAGATTGGACTCTCTCGTTGAGATGAGGATTAAAGCAGCACAAATCTTTCTTGATGTTGTTGAAGAATGCGACTATCTTATCCCGCAATACACTCCCGACTACTGTACAAATAGTTATTGGAGCTTGGGCATTAAATATGTAGGAGAAGAGAGAATAGGCGTCAGTTGGCAAGATTTTCGAAAGCGATATTTAGAAAATGGTGGCGATGGCATTTATGGCGCCTGGTCAGTGCCATATCTGGAGCCGCTAATGATAGAAAGAAAGTTTGTGAGACGACTTCCATCTGTATATGAAAAGGTGCGATATGCCAGAGGCCTCTGTCCAGCAGCAGAAGAGATACAGTCTAAAATGATGGTCTTTAAAACAAACTATCGTAGCGAAGAGTTGGCGTCTCTCAAAGCTGCAGCACTACAGAAAACGATTATGGATTTTAAAAAATGAAAAAAGTATTGATTACCGGAAGCGAAGGCCTAATAGGCTCATCGATAAAACAGCACTTAACGAGTGTTGGATATGATTGTGCTGGCTTGGATTATAAGCTAGGGCATGATTTGGCTGATGAAGTATTTGTGAGTAATTTTTTCAAGGATAAAAAATTTGATGCGCTAGTCAACTTATTTGCTTTAAACCATCACATCGATGGCGATGGCCTAAAGACTAACTTGTTTAATATTTCATTGGAGTCCTTTCGAAAATATATGGAGACCAACTTAGTGGCTTTATTTTCCGTGTGCAGAGAATATGCTAGGAACAACAAGTCAGGGAGCATTGTTAACTTCTCATCTACTTATGGTATTACGTCTCCGCGAAAAGACTTATACGTCGATGAAGAGAAACATGTTGGATATAGCGTTTCAAAAGCGGGTGTTTTGATGTTAACAAAACATTTGGCAACTCATTTAGCGCCCAATTTTAGAGTTAACACCATAGTGCCGGGTGGAGTCTTTAATGATCAAAGTGATGAATTTGTGGAAAAATACGCGACCCAAACGCCCATGAAGAGAATGATGAAGACCCAGGAATTAGCCGGCGCAGTTGAGTTGCTCATATCAGATGCATCAACCTATATTACAGGAACAGAACTTAAGGTAGACGGAGGCTGGACAGCATGGTAGATTTTGAAAATTTAGAAGATGTATACTTTATTGGTGAAATTGGTATTAATCACAATGGTGATTTACAAATTGCTAAAAAATTGATTGATGCAGTCAATGCATGTAATTGGGCATGTGCAAAGTTTCAGAAGCGAAATCCAGATATTTGCGTTCCAGAACACCAAAAAAGTATTCCACGCGACACGCCTTGGGGTACAATGAGTTATATAGAGTATAAGCATAAAATAGAATTTGGAAAAAAGGAATTTGATCAAATTGAAGAGTATTGCATAGCGAAGCCGATAGACTGGACCGCATCTGTATGGGATTTAGATAGCTTAGAATTTTTAAAAAACTATAAAGTTCCATTTATTAAAATCCCCTCAGCAATGATAACAGATTTGGAATTAGTGACCGAGTGTGCAAAAACAGGATTACAGATAGTGATGTCGACAGGGATGTCGACACTCGAAGAAGTTGACAGGGCGGTAAATATAATAATGAAAAATGGTAAAAAACCTGCTATAATGCATACAAACTCTAGTTATCCATCGCCGATTGAGGAGCTTAATTTAAATTTAATACCGTTTTACAAAGAGCGATATGGGTGCACCATTGGCTATTCGGGCCATGAGGAAGATTTGCAAGCCTCAATGTTGGCCGTATTGTTGGGAGCAAAGATTGTTGAAAGGCACATAACATTATCTCATAACATGTGGGGAACCGATCAGAAGGCTAGCTTAGAAGTCCATGCGATGGACATGCTAAAGAAGAGGTGCGAAAATATTGATATTATTTTGGGAAGCGCCATAAAAACAGTCACAAAAAGTGAAATTAAAATAAGGGAAAAATTACGAAAATGAAAACATTACTTATATATCCAAATATAGAAGGGTATGGTCGCATACCAACTGGATTATCAATCATAGCTACAATTTTAATCAATGAAGGCCATGAGGTAGAGATATTTGACACCACATTCATGAATACATCAAACAAAGATAATGATATTCGTATACAGTCTGGGCTAGTAAAGACTACTGATGATCTTACCTATCTTTATGATGGAGTCGACTCAAGAGAAGATATCAAAGAGCTTCTCAGAGAAAAAATAACCGGTTATCAGCCGGATCTAATTTGTTTGAGCATTGTAGAAGACAATTATGAGTTTGCTGATGAGTTGATGGGATTTATAAAATCTTTCTACGCAAGGGCACCAATCCTATGCGGGGGGACCACCCCTACAGTAGCGCCAGAGGTGTTAATAGAAAATCCAAATATAGATTATCTCATACGCGGCGAGGGCGAAGGCGCGATAAAGGAATTCTGCCATTTGTATCAAAAAGGAGATCCCGTAGATAGTATACAGAACCTATGGTACAAAAGAGGGGGGCAGCCGAGATCAAATCCAATTCGGCCGCTGCTTGACATGAACACACTGCCTATACAAATATTTGATATTTGGGATGAAAGACACTTCGTAAAGCCCTATGATGGAGAAATCCGGCATGCCGGCCCATTTGAAACCTCTAGGGGGTGTATGCTTAAGTGCTCCTATTGTATAAATGTTACATACCAGGATATCTTTAAAGATGCCGGAAACTACAAAAGATTTAAATCAATTGACAATACGATAGCAGAAATTTCAGCCCTGAATAAAAAGTATAACTTTGATTTAATATTTTTTGCCGATGATAATTTCTTGGCAATGGGTAAAGAAAGGCTTAATGAGTTTGCTGAGCGTTGGAATAAAGAAGTGAATTTGCCATATTGGATTAATACAACAATTTCTAGTATTAATATTGCAAGATTGGAAGTAATGAGAGATACAAATTGCGCCGGCATTGGTCTGGGAATTGAGACGGGCAGTGAAACACTTAGAAAAAACATCCTAAAAAAGACCACAAAAAATGTTGATATTCTTAAAAAAATCGAGTGGATCCATGATCATGAGATTCGAACAACCGTAAATGGGATGATAGGTTTTCCTGGTGAAACGATGGAAGATGTCTACGAAAGCATCAATTTTATAAAAAAACTAGAAGCGGATAGTATGGATCTGAGCTTTGTTGCGCCTTACTATGGCACTCCCGTGCACACAGTAGCAAGAGAGATGGGGCTGATTGAGTTACATGATAGGCCGGGATTCAAGGGCTTGGCCAAAAACATAACAATGAGAAAAACCTCAGTTATAGATCTCCCGACTATCGACAACAAAGAACTAGAAGAGGTCTTTTATAAATTCGTAGACTTTGTTAACGACAAAGACGAGACCGACATGAACGCGTTCTTTAAAGACAAGTTAGATAACAGTGAATACACTAAGCGTCCTCATGTAATTAATATGTTAAATGGCATATACGCAACTTATAAAGATCGCAAGAGAGATTCCGCCCGGCGCCGACGGGAAGCCAAACAACCTGCGAATGCAAAATAAAAGAAAATTAACAGATGATTATTTACGTAGATATTGATGAGACTATTTGTAAGCATGGAGATTCGGATCCGAGCACTCCACGAGATTATGCAAAAGGAACTCCAACTATAGAAAATATTAATAAAATTAATGAGTTATACAAAGAAGGACATACGATTATTTATTGGACTGCTCGCGGATCAACTACTGGGATTGATTGGTTCGATGTCACCAAGAAGCAGCTGGACGCCTGGGGCGCACAATATCATGAACTAAAAATGAACAAACCTAATTATGATTTGTTTATTTGCGATAAAGCCATAAATTCGAATACATTTTTTACTGATGGAGAACAAGAAAATGAACCACCCCGATTATAGTAATATTTACTTAATAGCATACCCACGCAGTGGAAGCAACTGGCTGCGATATTGTTTTGAGCTTATTACTAGGCGCCCAGCCTGCTCCCGAGAGTCCGTGTGGAATACGGGCGCCACAGGAAGCGAGCTTTTGTTTCACCTCCATCGCGGTGATGATTATAGCCTGAACACATCCTTAGACGCCGTTTATCCTAACATTCTTTTGCTTAGAAACTACAAAGAATGTGTATTTAGCCACATGATAACAGCAGGATATATGGGAGGATTTTCACAAATGAATGAAATCGTCCACAAACATTGTGGAGATTATGTTGATCTTGTGAGGCTTCATGATCACTTATCCGACAACAAGCACAGTTTAGTAGTGTATTATGAAGATTTCATAACCAACCCAAAGACCACTCTGGAGGGCGTAATTCAATACTTAGAAACAATGAGGGGGCAGCTCCAGGGCACTCTTCCGACTCAAAAAGAGATGCAGAGTAACTTGATAGACTTGTTGGATAATTTTGCACATCATCGAAACGAATGTCTGGAAGGATACAGGGGCACCACACCTAGTACGGAATATAGTGGCCGAGCTTTGTCTTCATTGTCTCCGAACCGCAGCAACACTAGGTTTTATTCTGAACGAAGTGAAGGTTTTAATTTAAAAAAAGTAGACACATACGTGTATAATAGTATCAAGCACGAACTCTATGAGAACTATTTGATTCGATATAAGGAGCCAGCATGAAAACTTTAATTACTGGCGGCCGCGGAATGATTGGTCGCGCCTTTAAGAGTATATTGCCTGATGGGATTTATGTGTCTTCGAAGGATTATGATTTGCGAAAGCCGGAAGATGCTCTCAAAATGTACAAAGATCACAAGCCCGATCGGGTAGTCCACCTTGCGGCCAAGGTAGGAGGGATAGCAGCAAACTCAAATTACTTGGCAGATTTTTATACTGAGAACATTCAAATTAATACTAATGTTTTGCATGCAGCACATCTAACACAAACTCCAAAAGTCGCCTCATTGTTAAGTACATGCATCTACCCCGACAATGCGTCATATCCACTCACGGAAGACCAGATTCACTTGGGCGCCCCCCACAGATCAAATTATGCATATGCATACGCCAAGCGCATGCTAGATATACAGTCGCAGGCCTATCGTGATCAGCATGGGTGTAATTTTATTACCGTAGTTCCAAACAATTTATATGGTTCGCATGATAATTTTCACCTAGAAGATTCTCATCTTATACCCGCTATAATTCGCAAGGTATATGAAGCTAAGCAAAGTGGAACCAATGTAACATTGTGGGGCGATGGAAGCCCTTTACGAGAATTTACATATTCAGAAGATTTGGCCAAGATTATTGTTTTGCTTTTAGAGACATACGATGACCGTAGGCCAATTAATGTCGGAAACACCGCGGAATATTCAGTAAAAGAGGTGGCATTAACAATTGCAGGCATTTTAAAATATGAAGGCGAGATTATTTGGGACACAACGAGGCCGTCGGGCCAACTGCGCAAGCCATCTAGCAATTCAAAAGTGTTACAGTTAGGGTGGAAACTTGAAGATTACACCCCACTGCAACTCGGAATAGAACGAACCTGCAAATGGTTTATTGAGAATTATCCAAACGTACGAGGAATAGGATGAAAACAGCACTAATCACAGGGGTTACAGGTCAGGATGGCTCTTATTTGGCAGAACTTTTGATAGATAAGGGATATAAGGTGGTTGGTATCAAGCGCCGAACGTCCTTGATTAATACCGATCGAATTGATTCAATTTTTGACGATCATGAGCGCATGATGGCATTTGATTTGGCCTACGGGAACTTGATTGATTCAGGGAACATTCACCGCCTTTTAAAGCAGTATATGCCGGATGAAATCTACAACTTAGGCGCTCAGTCACATGTCAGAGTATCATTTGATACTCCGGAAGAAACCGCCGAAATTGTAGCAATGGGAACATTGCGCATGCTTGAAGCGATGCGCAACATGTGCCCAGCCGCAAAGTTTTATCAGGCGTCCTCCTCGGAAATGTTTGGAGATAATCCAGTGCACCCACAATCAGAAACAACGCGCCTCATGCCGGCCAGCCCTTATGCTTGCGCCAAAGTATTCGGACATAATTTGATAGCCAACTATCGCAAGAGTTACGGTACCCACGCTTCGTCCGGGATCCTCTTTAATCATGAATCTCCCCGCCGCGGCGAAACGTTTGTTACTCGGAAGATCACAATGGCCGCGGCCAAAATTCGCTTAGGCTTGCAAGACAAGCTTTTCTTGGGCAACTTAGATGCCAAGCGAGATTGGGGGTTTGCCGGAGATTATGTGGAAGCAATGTGGTTAATGCTGCAACAGGAAAATCCTGATGACTATGTCATAGCGACAGGAGAAACACACACCGTACGAGAGTTCTTGAGTGAAGTGTTTGATTACGCTGGCCTTGATGTAGAAAAGTATGTCGAAATAGATGAGCGTCTATACAGGCCCCACGAAGTGCCCCTCTTGCTGGGCGACGCGTCAAAAGCCAAAGAGGTGTTAGGGTGGGAGCCAAAAGTTAAATTTAAACAATTGGCCAGAATGATGTATGATGAGGACTTAAAGACACTCGTTAAATGAATTTTCAAATTGGAGAACTGGTCCGATGGACCACTGAATATAACGACCTCATAGTTAGGGATGCCGGCACGGGGATCGTTCTGTGCACGACTGACTATTCGTATGATAATACCCGACACACATCATACAAGATATATCGAAACAAGATAGGCGACACAATTTCAGTGTCACATAATAATATATTTAAATTAAAGGAGAAATAATATGCATCTATCAAACCAAGCCCTAGGGGCAATTATGCTAGCGCTTCAAGAATCGTTGCTGGCTCAATCGGATATCGTTCCCGTTCTTAAGGGTTTCGAACTCGAAGCGACCGATTCCGGCCTGGTCATTAAAAATCCGCCCACCGTGAGGTTTACAGATGAGACCGAGATTTCAGCAGGCGATCTTGAAAAAATGGCCAAGAGGTAAAGAGTGCCTCGATATCGCTATCAGTGCGAAAAGTGCGAAGAATTTACAATTGAAATTCATAGCTATAAAGAAATACGTACCGATTGTACGAAATGCGAAACCGAAAATTCTTTGAAAAAGATTATGAGCACTCCGTACTACGGAATAAAAAAGATACCCAAAGAAGCAAAAGCAGGCGAATTGACACAAGAATTTATTGAAGAAAATCGTCGAATTTTGCAACAACAAAAAGAAGAAACTAAGGAACGTAACCATGACGAGAGTTGAACTGGTTTTGAGCGCCCTCTTGTTGGCGTCAGTGCTGTTTAATGTTGGAATATTCGTGTATGCACGCGCCGCCATAAGCCGGCTCTTGGAGGTGGCCATTGAACTTGGAGATCTCCAGGAGATGGTAGATTCGTTTGCCAATCACTTAGAGCAGGTTTATGAATTAGAAATGTTCTATGGAGATGAAACATTACAAAATTTACTAAACCACGCCTCTTCTTTTAATAAACAATTAGAAACGTTTGAGCACATATATACGCTCACAGAAGAAGAGATGAATGCCCCCCAAATCGAGACAGAAACGACGTAAAAATCATTATTTTACTCAAATTCACGAAGACTCCATTGTACGATATACACAGACCACTTGTATTCGTGAGCGAACTGAACTATATGTAAATTGGATTCAGCCGGCTTTTAATGAGATGGTTGACAAAATTGTGTATACTTATAAGTTTAATAATTTGCCAAATATCGACTCATTGCGCGATGAGTGCAAAATTTGGTTAATGACCATTTTAGACAAGTATGATCAAAGTAAAGGCTCCAAGGCCTTTTCTTATTTTAGCGTCATTACTAAGAACTGGTTTATTCACAAGGTTAAAAAACAAAAGAAGAGAAACCAGAGAGAAATTGATCTTAACAATATTGCGAAAAAATACGAAGAAGAACACCTCTCCACAAGTGAATCGTATATAAGCATTCGTGAAGAACAAGAATTCTGGAATTCGTTTTATAATGAGATAAAATCATGGGATGAAACATCCATGAAAGATAATGATCTAAAAGTATATAGAGCGATTAATATCCTATTTGAGTCCAAAGAAGAGATTGAAATTTTTAATAAAAAAGCTATTTACTTGTACCTTCGCGAGATCACGGGCCTGAATACAAAACAGATAGTAAATTCGTTGAAGAAATTTAGGAAAAGATATCATTCTTTCAAAAAGGATTGGAACACCGGTGCCCTATGAGCAAGAAAAATATAGATAGTTTAATCAACGAAGCGTTGGATAACATTCGTAATGATCGCAAGGTAGCTCGCGAGTTTCTAAACGACATTGCCACCGAACTGGCAAATGATACAGAACAATTAAAGTATCTCAGCCCCGTAGCCGCAAAACACATCGAAACCCTACAGCGCTCGAACGAGCAGCTTGTCAAATTGATCGGCATTAGACAAAAAGATCAGACACAGAGTTTTGAGCTTTCTGAAACCGATAAGAATAATTTATTCGATCTTATTCAGGGGATACCCGGGGCAGATGGCTGAAGAACTATATGATTGGTCTGGGCTCACCACCGGCGGCGCATTGGATCTGCTGGGGAACCTTATTAGGTGGGGCCTCCGCGGAAAAAAGGCCCGCACAACACGTTTTACCGCCCAGGCATTAACCGATGGTATTGATGTCGGAGATCTTAAGGTGGTTTTTGGAAGCGCTCAAGATCGCACCATGTTTAAGGCGCGCGTAATCGGCCCAAATCCCCCCCATCAGCCACCAGATCCTTGCGATCCTGCATATTTTCATGATGCCGATTATGCGTATAAGTTGATATCTATGCATCCGTGGTTTGTTTCCACTAAAGACGCTTCAATTTCTTCTCCAGTCACGCGCGGCGATATTGTTTTGGTTGAACTTGAAACCAGCGGACCTCCAAATAATCCGCGTTTTAATATGAAATACGGACGTTATTTGAAATTAATGGCGGTTGAGGATCCGTCACCCGCCGAAGAAGAGCGTTGTGCGATACTTATCAAAATGTTTGGTGAAATTACGCACGATCCCCTCAGTGTGAAGAAAATGACCATTACTCGCGACAGCTTTGCTGGCCGGCGAGTTCGAGGGATTCAAAAAAGAACGATTAATTTTGAAAGCATTAAGATTAAGCCCGATCCAGCATGCATCCCTGGTGTACAAAGCTCCGAAGATGTTAGAAAATATTTTGGAAAGGATAAGTGGGAGCAATATCAAAAATCACTCTCCAAACGCGAATCCGGATCTGAAAAGGGAGATTATACAGCCACGAACCAGTGGCAGTATACCGGAAGATATCAATTTGGTATAGAAGCTCTAACGGCCGAAAAAGTACTCAAACCAGAGGCATTCAAAAGAATGAAAGACGGCGGATGTAAACGGCAAGGAGATGGTTGTGAATCTCTCGCAAAAACAATCCTAGAGGACGCCTCATACTGGGTCGATGTAAGCTCATGGGACGAATGGAAGAAGAACAAGGGAGACGTTCAAGAAACAGCTTTTTATACGTATACAAATAAAAACTTTCAGTGGCTCATCAAGAACAATTTAATTGATCGTGATAGTCCTGGCGATGTAGCTGGAATGTTGGCTGCCCGCCACCTACGCGGCCCCGCGGTCAAAGAGATGCGTAAAACTGGCAAAGAAAAATCAGACCGCACGGGAACTTTTCCTAGTCACTATTACCAAGAGATTGGGGGAGAGCAATGTTAAGCTTCAAGGAGAGAAACAATGGGGGATGATTTATACGATTGGTCTGATTTCTCCGCGCCTGGTGCAGCACTAGATCTTCTTGGCCACGCCACACGTAGAGCGGCCGCACCAGAAGGCACACAAGGCCCCTTCTACAAAGCCCGGGCTCTGACCGGATATCGAGAACTCTCTCCAGCGGAAGTTAGATATTATGGAATAGGAAATACAGGCGACGGCGGAACCTACTACGGATTCAACGCGCGAATCATGGCCACAGACGGGGGGAGCCATGGCTTCGACGCATTCTTGGAAGATGTGTGCGATCCCGCATACACAGAAAGCCCGGGGTATACATGGCGAATCATTGGTCTGCACACGATGTATATTGCGGCAGATCAGGAGTTAGCTGCAACGGTCACCCGCGGTGACATCGTATTGGTAAGAAAGGAAGATTTGACCCTGAAGCATGGCGAGTTCGTCGCACTATACAGTATTGAGGAGCCCCCCGCAGCACCTGGTGGCGAGTGTCACATATTAAAAAATTTGAACTATGCAGCTGGGACACAATTGGCTGACGGTAAGCAGCTTTACAACCCCGACAATCCGCGACCGGGCCTTACGCGCCGTCACCAAAAGTGCACGCATCAATCGACTGGCGATTTTTCTTCTTTGTTTGATTCTATTAAGCCAGTAAAACCCGGGAAACAACTTGGAAAATTTGGAAAGAATAATTACCGCCTTGATCAGCCAACCTTGGGGAATATGAAATGGTTTGCTGACAAAAAAGTTACAAAATTTTATCGACTCAATAATGACGGCGGCGCGAAGATAGGCGCAGGCGGCAAGATTAAATCTGGCGACCTCAGCCACAGCTACGATCCTCAAACTGGATTGTGTGTTGGTTCTGATTTAGAGGGAGCATTTGCCAAACATCTCAAGGCCGAGTTAATAGTTATAGATGCATCAAATATAACCGCGGTCGGGAAATATGTCGATGTTGCGCACGCTGCCGGCAACACGATGATTCACTGTACCCACGGAGAAGATAGGACCGGATTTGCAGTAGCACTAGCTCTGCAGAAAATAGGTGGCAAACTCCCCGGGGGATTTGGCGACGCCAAGAACCCTGAAGATTTATACAAATATACGATCAGCTTCAACGGCTGGGATCCCGGCGGCGCAGGTACCGGCGGCTCGATATGCGGAAAATGCAAAAATATGGGTTTCGCTGTATATTTAAACCACTTCTACAAGCTGAAAGATTTTTGTGCACAAAAAAATCGAATTAACACATGTTGCGCTTGTAAAACCGCCGCACGCGACTTTAAGAATAAAGGCAGATTCGCGAAATGGGGGGTTACTGGCGGCGGAAACACACCCCCGCCGCCAGACCCAGCTAAAGACCAGCAGACCGAAAAACAAAAATGTGAAGCCGACGGAAAGGCATGGTGGCCGACCGGCTGGGTAATATCTGGATGCGATCCAGACACATCCCGAACCCCCTGCTCCGGCGATCCGGGGTGTCATGCGTCTTAATAGTGCTAATATTTTACACATTCTCAACAAAAAGCTAATTATTAGTATACAAAACCTAAGCGTTGCCAGTACAATAGAGAGGACTTATGTTTATAAACGAATCTGAACCCGATGGCGTCCCGCTATCAGAAAACCCTAGCTCCCCGCAGAAACTCAAAGAAGCTAATCAATTACCCCCCAAAAGTGGACTATACCACACTGCTCGTCCCATGGGAAAATTGTTTTATAAAAAAGCCCCCAATGAGACCGTTTTTTCAAACACCGCCGGCGCATATATCGTCTTGGGCACGGATCGCCCAGCATCGGATCGCGATGGTTACGGCGCTTTTGGGCCCGATAAGGCGTCATCAATTGACTTGGTTGTTGGTCGTATGGCCTCTGCCAACAAAGGAGATGGCCCCGATAAGCCAGCATATGTAGATCCAAGTTTCGCTGCGGACGCGGCCCGTATTCATATTAGTGAATTGACTGATATCGATCATAACGCAGGACTAACGCAGGATAATTCTCCCCAATCAATAGCGCGCTCAGGAATTTTAGTAAAGGCGGATGCCGTTCGCATTGTAGGTCGCGAGGGGGTAAAGATTGTTACTGGCGTTGGAGAGGGATATTCCGGATTTGGAAACCACGGAGAGACACTGTCTACGGGCGGGGATATCTTTACGCCGTCACCAACCATTTCATTGATTGCCGGAAATAGCACCGAAGACCGCGTAGTGTGGGGCGGCCTATTTAATCCTCGCGAAAGGATTAGAGGACTACAGCCGGTTCCGCTAGGATATATAACTCGTGATGCGTTTGTAGAGGTTGCGGAACAGCTCAACACTTTAAATAGCGCAGTGTTGATGCTAGCTATGATTTGTGAAATATTTATCGCTGTTTGCGGAATTGATCAATTTAGACCTTGGGTCAGCGCCGCATCTATTACCGCATGCGCCGAGGGGATCACATTTGTAAATGATAATGTATGGCAACAGATGATCAATAATATTATGTTTATGTTTAATTATTGTATTCCTTTTGGGTACAAATATATCTGTAGCCGCAACGTGAGCGTCACTTAGAATTTAACTACTGAGATTATATTATGGCAGACGAAATAAAATCACAATTTTTACCATTTCAAGACCGTAATGGGGATATGTTTCCAGATCCTCAATATCCTGGCGATCCAAATGGGTGCCCAGAGATAGAGCCGGCGCCTGATATTTGTTTACCGTGCTCTCCAAATCCTTTAGCTTCTGTGCCGGATTGGAAAAAGCGCAAAAATAGAGATGCATTCTTAAATGAAAAGTTGTGCCAGTGGCAAGTGGTGATGCATACTCAAGAAATAGAAGTTATCAATATAGATGATTATTGGAGTAAATATGGGATTGAATATACTGACAAAAGACAGTACCCAAAAAACGGCGCCGTTAGGAAAATTTTACAAATTAACAACAAAGATCAAAGCAGCGGATCTCTTGATATAGCGACACAAGCGCTGGAACACACCGATTATTGGCTTGATCCTCGACCACGTTCATATCTTAAGCTTTTGTATTCTATAGATTTTGATGTTATCAATGACTTACCAGACGCAGAAGAGGAAGAAGAAGAGGGAGAGGAACCGGGCGACATCACCGTAAAATACGATGCACATGATATGTTAATTTGGAACATTCGTGTAAGAAAAGGATTAAACTTATATAACCGATATTATAAAGTATTCAGAGCTATGGAGGGCGCCAACCTTGTGTACACTGACTCTGGAAGGGTACTAGATCTTGAACGATATGGAGATCTCGCGATGGGGTTTTCATCATCTGCTGTGTACGACGTTATGAATCAGTTAGACGCGTGGCTCAACGGCCGCGGCCTTAACATAGCTAATACTGGTACCGTTCAGCTTTTTACTGCTAAATCTAAAGTTGTTGAACTTGAAATGGTTTTCGATGCTGAATATAATATTAAAAAATTAAAAGTATGGACTGAAGACTGCGCCGAACTACCAATAACTTATAACAAAAGTGATTTGCAAAGTTTGCACGCGTTGTCGGCGTGGAAAGACAAGACAGCCGTTGCGTATTTTGCAAAGCTCGAAGAATTCCAAAACGACTTATCAGCCCGCGAAGAACAGCCATGGCAGGAAGTATTGAAAAAGCATACATATCCCCCCATACATTCTACTGCTGTTGGAAATGCTGATGTGGAAGGAGACGAAACCATCGGCGGTTGCATTGCTGACGCACTAGAAAACGAAATGAAAGCTCTAGGCCAAGATATTATGGATGATGTATTCAGCATCGGAGACGCGGTGGCATATGCATTCCACAAGAATTTATGTCGACATGATCCTACAGAGGTATCGGCCGATAATAATAGTGTCGGAAAGAACGACGGTACCCCAGAAGTGGACGGCAACACCAATATGTGGTCCGCCGCAATCATGCAGGCGTACAAAGAGGTTGATCCGCGGGATCAGATCTTTGCGCACTTTTGCATAAGAATGCTGACGTTCAATACGGGCGGTTCGCCCCTACAGGCCCTCGATGATATGTGGGCCACAGGATTTGAGAGACTCAAAATTTGTGGATTATTGGATCTCTTAACCCAGGTTATGGATTGTCTTCTTGGGGGCTTAACCCTTGAAGAAGCAATTAGAAAAATGCTTCAGAGTGCGTTGAAGGCCATGGCCTGGGATGATTTCGGGGAATTATTTGTTGGATTACCCCCGGCCAAGCAAGAAGAACTCAATCAAATGGTTCAAAAGAACCTCCAAAACGGGGTTATTAGCTCTCGTCTGGTAGGCCAAGGGGAAGGTAATTATGACACAGAACAAGAATACGAATCATCAAATCAAGAATTGGTGGAAGGAAACAAAGAGCCGTTTTTTGGAGGTTATGGGATTCAGAAGCCTTGGGAGAACGAAAAGCTTGTCGCGGCACAAAAGGAAACCATGCGCAACAATAACGGCACCATGGTTCCGACAAAAGCCCCGGGATTTGGAGATCAGGATCCGACAGTTGTGCGCCGCTCGTTGTCAGAGAAGGCACTTCTGTCCGATCAAGCCCGAGCAACCGGCGCCCTCGATCCGCAGCTTATACTTGATGCATATATTTTGGCATTGTTGGATATATTTCAAGATGACTATCTGTTTTTACTCGATCAGCTTAATAAATTTCCTGGTGCTCAGATCGTGTCCATTCTTATTGCCACGGTGGAATGCCCGCGCCCCCCGCTGTTTAACCCAGGGTTGCCTGAATTTATTAAGAGCTTAGGGTTTCCTTGGTGTCGCGGCAAAAATGAAATTGTGATGCCGCGTTTTGAAAACCCATTTATGTATATTCCGACTCTTAAGGATATATGGCAAGCAATCAAAAAGTTACTTAAGAAATTAATAATCGAGCTTGTTATCAAGATTATTGTATTGGTTTTAGTTAAAATTTGTACCTTAATAGGAGACGCAATTTGCAAGGCGTTGGAAGTAACGGGAGACCTAATTGGATCACTCCCGGCCATGGCGACAGGTAGGCAGAAATTTAGTGATGTCATCAAGGATTCTATTTGTGGTGACGACGCAGATGAGAAGGAGGTCAATGATACAGTTACTCAAATCATGAGCGATCTGGGCCCCGGCGGTCAAGCACTTGCAAACCCTGACCGAGCCCGCAGTTTTATGGAAGATATATCCGCTGCGATTACTCAGGCAGAATTGTTAGAGGCACTTTCCGGTAATACGCCCATAGCTATGCAAGACATCATAGAACAGATTGTAGATAATGAATATCCTGAGTATTCTGACGCGTTCCCGAGTGGTGCCGCAATCGGCGATTTCTTTAAGAATGTAGGAAATCTAATGCCGGCAAATATTCGCAGCGATATGAAGGATGCCCTGCGCGCCATAGATCCGGGCGCCGAAACGCCAGTCAATCCGACTCTCTGCGCCACCCCGGAAAAACTAGAAGATTTCAAGAATTTAAGATGTCAACTTTTGGAAGGGCGCGCCAGCCCCGAACAGTGTGATGAAATGTTTGACAAATGGCGCGGAACAATGCTGGATGATTTAGGAGAAGTCGCAGACATTATTAACAAGGGAATCGGGCCCACGGTGGCGGATCAATTGCCTCCAATTTTTTCGGATCCAGGTTGCGATAATGGAATGCTACCTCGCGAAACCGAGGAGATGGTGGCCACTGCCACATCGGTGCTCAAAAAAGACATGGAAAAATTAAAGGTGGCATATTCCACCGATATGTTGGACAATGGCCCGTGGATGAAACGATGGGGTCTTATTAACATGATTATGTCAGATACGCTCGGGCGCCCATTCAGTACTCACCAGCGATTAACTTTTAACAACAAGGAGGATGTGGATTTTTATGTTAGGCCTTCCTTGACTATGGATTCCGACGGCCAAGACGCCCTTGGTCGTAAATTTGCACCCTTGCCAAGACAAGAAGGAGCATATCCCATTTATGTATCCGAATATCTAATGTATCAGTTTCAAAATGCCGGCTCAGAACATGAATCTCCAGAAGTCGGTGGAGCATCATTCAGCGCAGTTAAGGATCTCCAAAACTCCATGGAGTTTGATAGTAACAATAACTCTCAAGATTATAAGTTTTATAGTATTAAGTTTGACCGTCTTGATATTTCAGCCACAAATCTGAGCATTACGAGTATTCCAAACCCTGGATATAACACGGACACGATCCCCAATATTCAAACCGAAAGGGTTCAATTTATTAGGAATCCGCGCAAAAAGTATGAGACGCCAGATGTTGAATTAAAATTTAGAGATAACGCTAAGGGTATGAACCGCGGCCCTAATGGTGGCCAATCTCCCTTTGCCTACGGGTTTAATCTTAAATGTTATTTTTCCGATTTGTATGAATTCAACCCAGACGATGAATCTAACGCGATGGCCATCACATACGCCGGCCAAACTGCGGCCCCCTCTCTCAAGACAGCTGGGGAGGATTCTGTGACCGACACTGAAGGTGTTCCAGTTGTCCAAAGCCCGACCAGGACACCTCCTGCTATAATAGCTAATCGACCTACCGATAATGTAAGAATATATATTCAAGATTTATTTAATCAAGATTCACTAGCGGCCGATCACAACAATGCTCTTGCGCCCGAAGACGATGACGATCGAGAGAAAAAGCGTAAATCAGAAACGGACTATGGCATTCTGCGTGATAGGAAGTTTGAATTCTTGGCTGTTGACGATGGATTGGAACCATTGCGCGCCGAAGACGGACGGCTAAACCTGTCGCAATATCCAAACTTGGCTCAGAGTTTCGAAAGAAAGACCTCCGGCGCTCCTCAAGTGTTGGCGCTTTACGATATGTTATCTCAAGAAATTCCGTACGGTACTCTAAAAAGAGTGTATGATGATTTTATGGGCTCTCAATTTAAGTCCGTTGCTGCCGCAATCGGACATAACAAGAAAGCATGGGAATACGGCGCCAAGTTTGACACACTGTCCTTTAATGATTTTCAGTACGTAGTTCCACGAGGCACCAGCTTGCAGTCCGGAGCGCCCGGGATGCCAATGTCGGATAATGATGTGACAGTTCCTGATTATAATTCCCGCGGCGAACGCCTGCCCGACGGCCGCCCAATTAATAATGAAGATATGATTTTAGGAGTAAGTTTAAATCAATTTAATGTTGGAGAGGGAGACTCGCGCGTTATCTATCTTGACCCTGGCAAGTATGGCGGAACATACATGAATCCCCCAATGTACGTACGACCTCTGACGGGCTCCGGCTGGATGGGAATCGTGGATGTAATGTTTCCAGAAATTTCTCCCTGTAAGCCAGCCAGCACGGAGGTGGTAGATTTCGGGGAAATTCAAGATAAAATTGATCAAATGTATCCCCAAATACCTGACGATTCGCGACTTAAGGGAGACCCAGATTGCGTGGTCGAGGTTCCCTATAATCGAATTCTAGATCGCCCGGCAAAAGCAGGCTTAATGGGTGTTATTTTATCAACCATTAGAATATTTGTAGGAACACATTTCCTTAAAACGATTGCCACTTTTAGCAAGTTTGCGCCCACCTTCCCCACCAACTACAGTAATGTGTATGCGGCATATATTATCGAAAGAATGGAAGAGACCCTCAAAGATGCTGGAAGCAATTTTCTTAATCCCTTTAAAGACGATGAATTTTGGTATGCGTTTCTTGAGCAGTCAGTTCAGCTATATGCGTATAGAATTCGAAATGGCGATATTCCAGGTGTTCCCCGAAATGGAGAGCCAGTAGAGGTGCCGTCTGATGTGGAGGCTGCATTACAACGACTAGATGACCTGCAGGAAGATTATGATTATCCTTATCGCGACGATTTGAATGAGGCCATCGCCCAAGGCAAGGCGTCGTTTATCGACACAATCAAGAATTATCGGGAAGAGAAGAATCTTGAGGCGGTATTTCACAGCGCTGACGATGCAAAAGTCGTTCTTAAAGAACTGGTGCTGGAACAATTGCGAGAAATCGGTCAGAAATTTACTGACAATCTTTCTGCGGCCGGCCTACAGCCCGACGTATATGATTTAGATTATTATTTCCTTAACACTTTTGCGAAGGGCGCGAATTTTAATCTTGACTTTAACCCTAAGAGTTCCAAGCTTGTAGAATTTCCAGTGGGCCTGCCAACTAAAGAATCTCCAGATCCCGCAGGTCAAGATTGGGTATGGCCCGGGCCATTCTATTCTAATGGAAATGAATTTACTACTGTATCGGATGATACTTACGTGGGATATTATCATGCCATGATAGATTCAGCCGACGGCGCACTTCTATATTTTATGGGAGATGCTGCAGAAATGACAGGATCCGATGGCAATCCGCCATCAATTTCCGTTGATGACCTGGATATAGAACAAAAGGGGATGCTATTGAGGCCTTTCGCAGAGAAGGTCATGTTGGGCATAAGCTCTTCATCGGGCATCGTGGGCATAGGTGATATTGATCCCACACAGACGCACAACACAGCAGACACAACCTCAGAACAGCCATTTGTCTTGGAGAAGTATATTAAAGTTAATGGAGTAAAAATGATACCAGACACAGCAGTGGCAGCGGTGCGCCGGCTCCCAGGTGGATTGATCTCCGAACACTATCCGGGTACTATGCGCCTGGTTTATGATGAAGAAGATAAGCCAGTTGGCGTAGAGGGGGAGTTGGGCGTCAGGTACGGATTACAATTGAAAATGGATGTCCTAGGCAACTCAAAAACGTTAACAGAAGTAGAAATCAACGCCCTCGATACTCCAGTTACGGCATTCACAGGAATTGAATCTGACAGTAAGCTTTTATGGTGTTTGATTGGAAAACTTAAAGAAGATGGCAAATTCCGCCTTCTTGTTGATTACATTTTCTCGCTTAAAAAAGTTTTGGGAATCATGGCTATCTATAATGATATGGCGTTCTTGCCTTCAATTGGAGAGTGGACCGTTACCGATAAAGATCTTAATGGAGGCATTGGGACTTCTATCTGGGGCTCACCCGCCAACGCCTGGCCCGAGGCCGCATACGAAGGCTCAAAGCCGGGAACATACGCGAATATTACACTTGGTTCTGAAGTTGGAGAAGTAATGGAAATTGATGGAGAAGAGTTCGACTTTATACACTCGGTGAACCTGATCCCGGGCGCCCGCGGATGGGCGGCCATTAACTCTCGGGCCGGCCGTAGTCCGTTTTTTGTAGATTATGATCAGTGGGATCAGCAGTTACTTCGCAATTCCGCACGCATCTTGAAAAAAATGTTTAGAGTTTATTACCGCTCTCGCGAGTGGGGCAAGGAAGATTCTGACTCTGGCGCGCTACAGTGGCTGCAACAATTGCGAGAGCGATTTAAAATATCCCCCGGCGCCCAATTTCTACCATGGTGGAAGAAAAATCGACTGCGACCCAATCCTTATAACAAGGATGGAGAATTGTGTGATAAAAAAGATTAAGCAATACTTATTTTAGGAATAAAAATAAATGGCACGTTTAACTTTAAAGGTACCTATATCGCAAGATTCGATCAATGGGTTTACCACACTTACCAACTTCAAAGAAACAATCAAACAAAATTTTAAAATGTTACTTTTGACCAATCCTGGCGAAAGAATAATGTCACCTAACTACGGAGTGGGTCTCAAAAGATATCTCTTTGCAAATTTCGATGAGCAAACCTTTGCCGAAGTTGATGCAAGAATTCGAGAGCAAGCGCGTATATATATGCCGGTTATTGAAATACAAGAAATAGCGTTTGATTCTTCCGGAATGGATAGCAGCGTCTTGCGAGCTACTATTAAATACGCAATTCCGACCTTAAATTATAAAGATTTGATGGAATTTACTATTTAAATTGAGGATTTTTTTTAATGGCTGATCAGCAAAAAAAGATAATGCCTATCGATTATACTCATCGAGAGTTTGAGACGATTCGCGGAGATCTCCAAGAGATCGTTGAAAGATTCTATCCTGACACTTTTCGGGATTTTAGCGAGGCTTCTTTCGGGGCGATGATGCTGGATGCCATCGCATATGTCGGAGATCAGCTTTCGTTTTATCTGGATTATAACGTTAATGAGGCGTTTTTAGACACGTCGTTTCAGTATACAAATGTTGTGCGTCATGGGCGCGCCCTGGGGTATAAGTTTGGAGGCCGCCCATCTACGTATGGTGCCGTCGCGTTCTTCATAATGATACCTGCGACCCCCTCGGGCCTCGGGCCCGACGCGTCTTACATCCCCATTTTAAAACGCGGCACAACGGTATCGTCAAACTCAGGACTACAGTTTGTATTAATCGAAAATATAGATTTTGGAAAGCCAGAGAATATCACAGTAGCCGCCAGAATTGATAGCGATACTGGCGCCCCGACTCATTATGCAATTAAAGCATATGGCAATGTTGTGTCGGGAGATTTTGGATTTGAAACCATTCCTGTCGGAGGGTACGTAAAATATCTTCGGGCCCCGTTAACGACTAAAAACATTGCTGAAATTATTTCAGTGTTCGATTCTGAAGGGAATCAGTATTTTGAAGTGGACTATCTGGCTCAAGATATGGTTTTTCAAGAAATTTCAAACTCAAATTATAAAAATGACAATGTACCATCCATCTTAAAGCCAATGCTGGTCTCGCGTAAGTTCGTGACTGAGATGGGAAGAGACGCGACTGTGCTGCAGTTTGGAAGTGGGCAATCCGGCCTATCGGACGCAATAGCGCAACCGCAGAACATTGCCGTGGATGTGTTCGGAAAGAAGTATATAACCGATACGTCATTTGATCCTAGCCGGATTTCTAAAAATGAAACATTTGGTATCGTACCCTCAAACACAGAACTGACCATAGCGTTCCGAACAACAAACCCACAAAATTCAAATGTGGCAGTCGGTGGAATCACGGACATCTCCAATTCTTTATTTGAATTTGAGGAGCGACCTTCTTTGGTAGAAAACAAAGTGCAAGAAGTTATCCAATCTGTAGAGGCAACAAACGAAGAGCCGATTATGGGCAGCGTTTCGTTCCCGACTACCTCGGAAATAAAAGCCAATATTTACGATACTTTTCCCACCCAAAATCGTGCCGTGACGCAAGCGGATTATGAAAACTTAGCATATCGGATGCCACTGAAATATGGCTCCATTAAGAGATGCTCGACTCAACGTGATCCCAACTCACAGAAGAGAAATTTAAATATGTATGTAATCTCAGAAGGTACCGATGGAAAACTAGCACTATGCAGCGCTGTTATTAAAAACAATTTAAAAACTTGGATCGGCCACTATAGAATGATTAACGACACGATTGATATACTGGATCCATTCATTATTAATATTGGAGTAGAGTTTGTAATCAAACCCAGAGAAGGTTCGGACCGTTATCAGGCGTTCAATGATGCCATGGCGGCCATACGAGAGCATTTTTCACAACCGTTTTTTATCGGTGAGCCGCTTTATATTAGTGATATTTATAGCAAACTTAAGGAAGTTAATAATATTTTAGATGTAACAAAAGTCAAAATCACCAACAAAAGCGGCGGATTATACGCACAAACTTCAATCGACATAGATCCGAACATTGCCCCAGACGGATCATATTTGGTGGTACCGAAAAATGCAATTCTAGAAATTAAATTTCCAGAAGTTGATATTGTAGGGAAGGTAATTTAATGGCCATAAAAAGATACGTAGCAGATGCAGACAACACTATTGTTAACGCATACAAGCCCGATTTGGAAACCCGAGGCACGGGCTCGAATACCGGCCGCTCAGATATCGTGGAGGCATACTCTATTTATGGGAGACAGCAAGCTAGTAGTTCGACTTATCAAGGTTCCCAAGAATTATCTCGCATTCTTATGAGTTTCCCGGTTACTTCAATTTCAAAGGATAGAACCAATTCGGTTATCCCAGCTAGCGGCAGCGTCAGCTTTTATCTCAAACTATTCAATGCAGAACACACACGTACTGTTCCTCGCGATATTACCTTGATGGTTTATCCCATCTCTCAATCATGGCAGGAAGGTGAGGGGCTAGATCTTATTAATTATGAGGATCTTACCAGGGGTCGTCCAGGATCCAACTGGATGTCGGCATCCAATACATCGGCCTGGGATGGTACCTCCGGCGGCACCTACATCACAGCATCAAATCAGTGGAATCCAAATGTATCCCACAGTGTATCGTCTTTAGGAAGCCCCCCATTCTATAGTCAAAGCTTTGCAACGGGCCTAGAAGATTTGGAAATCAACATAACACCACTGGTTGAATTGTGGGTGTCTGGTGCGATGAACAATTATGGAGTAGGAATCCAACTAACATCTAGCCAGGAAGCTTATTATGACACGTCGGATGCCGCGATTGCAGCTTCAGGATCAATACAATTTAATAGCGCAATCGCCGCTGATTACGACGGCGAAACCTTTACAGTTGAGTCAACTGACGGAACAGAAGTTGTCTATACACTTGACGACGATGCATCATCGAATACTTATGGCGCCTCCACAACAAATATAGGAATTCAAGGCATGGCCGAGGACGCTAGCAAGGCCGCCGAGCTAGTGACCGCGGCCGGCAACAACTCTAGCAATGCTCATTATGGCAAAATAACATTTGTAGAAGGCGCCTCGGCTACCGTTGCCCTCACACAAGACACCCGCGGCAACGCCGGTAACAACAGCATATCAACATCCGACTCTACTGACATAACTGTGCTGGGGTTTGGCGGCGGCACCAATGCGGGCCCCATTTTGCCTATTACGGGCGGCGCCATGCAATCATATTATACAAAGCGCTTTTTTGCTCGCGGCACTCAATATTTCTTCAAACGCCCCATCATCGAGGCGCGCTGGGACAGTGCTAAGCGAGACGATCGCGGAAACTTCTATTACAGCAGCTCTTTGGCGCCAGCCGAGGACAATTTAAATACAATTTACCTATACAACTATGTCCGCGGCCGCCTGAGAAACATTCCGGCGATTGGCTCTACGGGCTCCATCATGGTTAGCCTGTATTCTGGCTCTTCCGATGACTCAGCACCTTCTGGGTCAAAGCTCATCCTATACAACACGACTACGGCCGTCACAGGCGGTTGGAAGTCCACAGGCATATACACAGCCTCGATTGCCGTTACAGCGGCTGCAACGCGCGTGCAGACCCTCTACGATGTATGGTGGAGCGGGTCAGGCGCTGGTGAATCCCTAGAATCAGGTGTTACCGAGTTTGTTACTGGGGCAATCAAGCCCGATCTGGATGTCGGATTTAAAGATATTCGAGATCCGGTTTATTATCTTAATATCACTAACTTAAAAAACAAATATACCACACAAGAAACAGCGCGCCTCAACCTGTTTGTTCGGAGTAAATTTTGGAATCCAACAATACACACCAAAGCAAACGCAACAGTGGACAATACAGCGATTATCAGTGCATCATACAGGGTGTTTAGGGTGCTCGACGGATTAGAGGCCGTGCAATATGATACTGGAAGCACGTTTGGGACCGGCTTATCATACGATGTTTCCGGCAATTATTTTGATTTTGATATGGGGCTGCTCAAGGGTGGCTATGCATATGGATTTAAATTCGCATTTTATGATCCGGAGCTATCAAGCTGGATTGAACAAAATAAAGTTTTTAAGTTTAGAGTAGAAGAATATGAGTATTAAAGATTTATTTGGGTCAACTGACAAAACAAGAGAATATCTAGGCAGCCAAACTGAGAAAGATGCGTTTCAAGAAGTTGAATCTTCTCGAAATATGCAGGAGATAGCACGCAAGCAAGATACGTATCTCCCTGATGTTGATTATTCAAAACCTGAATCCTTTGCTAAGTTTGGTTCTGCATATCTCTATTACAAATCAGCAATTGAAAGAATTATCAATTTCTATCCTTATGACGGATCCGACGCTGAAATAAATCGCTTCTACAATCAATCCTTAGATATAGAAAAATATATCTTTAATAACCTGTACCCACGCACGACAGGATATATTCTTCTGAGTGCAGATGGTTATGGCACCGTAACAAAAGTGACTGGCTCTGGATATAGTGTGCCGGCCACCAGCGAATATATAACATTCTTTGCCGGCCCAAATGTGACTAGCGCAGATTTGACTTTAAAAGAGATGATCCCAGATTTCTCTTCTAGCAATTTGCAGTACAACAACGTTTACGATGACAGCATTTATACTACCGCCGGCCTTATTTCCACTTATGGCAAAGGCACTCGCGAATCCAACTTAAAGAGCAATTTTGATACCGGTGTTACAATTGAATTTTGGGCCCAAACTGGCTCTGTGGGTGCAGATCCAACCCAAACCACCAAGCAAGTTATCTTTGACATGTGGAACAACGCCAACTCTTCGAGTGCCGATTATGGACGCATTACAGTTGAGTTGACAGGCGGCGTGGGCGCCGGAAACCCTCTTTTGATTACTGTCCAATCAGGATCTGGTGGCGCCTTGGCAGATGTAAGCGGCAGCACTTTGGCAGTCGTCACTTCTTCAATTGGGCAAAATTTAGATTTCGGAAGCTGGAAACAGTATGCCATTGCGGTGTATAATACGGGAAGCGATTTTCAAGCCAAGCTTTACGTTAATGGTGATCTAAACGCAGTCAATACCTATTCTAACTTTAATATAGGGGAGCTTCAATCTAAGAACATGATGGGCCGCGTGGGCGCTCTTCTTGCTGCCCCGTCCGCTAGCGCAGTTGCTTCTGGAATGAGTCATGCCGGATCTGATGCATCCGACTGGTCAGGCGCCGGTAAATTTAGTGGGTCTCTTGATGAATTTAGATTTTGGAAAGTGGTCCGAGACGCCTCACAGATTGGCCGTCACTGGTTTACACAGATTCGCGGCGGCGTCAATACTGACATTTCTAATACATCGCTGGGCATGTATTACAAATTCAATGAAGGTATCACTGGCGATAGCACCATTGACAGCAATGTCTTAGATTATGGCGGCCGCCTTTGCAACGGTACGTGGACCGGATACACCACCAATTCACGCAATACAGGGTCGGCCATTGTTTTGGCTTCTGCCGCAATCAAAGAGTATTTGGATCCGATTATATATGAAAGCCACCCTGACGTTTCGTTGCTTAAGACAAATTTGTTAAATTCTGGATCTTATCATGATGGACAAAACACAGGGCTCTTTGCAAATCAGTTCCCAACATGGATGATAGAAGAAGAAGATGCAGTTGAAGATGATAACCTCCAAAAGTTATCACACATTGCCGGCGCATATTTTGACAAATTACACCTACAGATTTCTGCTATCCCGCAGCTGAAACATCATGCGTATCCCAGCGCATCCGCCGATCCTCTCCCTTTCGCGCGCCACCTCCCTCAATCATTGGGGCTTTATACTCCGGATTTGTTTATTGACGCCACGCTGCCCGAAAAATTCTTAAATAGAAGTGATACCGCGCTTTTTGAAGGCGATTTGCATGAATTAAAGAACTTAATCTATACCAATCTTTATAACAACTTAGCCAACATTTACAAAGCCAAGGGAACGGAAAAGGCTATTAAAAACATTTTTCGCTGTTTCTATCTTAGTGATGATTTGGTGAATTACAACGTATACTCAAACAATCAACTTTATGAATTACGCAACAATCTTCAACAAATTTTAAAGAAACGAACTTTTGTAAACTTCAATGATCAAGTAAACATTCATGGAGTGGTCTGCCAGGCCCCGGATCCACACACGGATTCGTCACGTGGATATATAAGCAGTTCGGGCACAGGGCCCGAACCAACCTATGGTATGACTGCCGAAGTGGGAATCGTTTTTCCGCGATTTATTCGTTCACTCGATTCTTTCCGGCGCGATTTTACTCAAATATCCTTATTTGGAATGCATTCGGCTAGCGCACACGAACCCGACAATACCGCCATTTATTCTTCCGACGTCGCAAACTTTCAGGTATACGCAGTCCGCGATGCTGCATATTCCCCCAACGTTTATTTCAAATTAGAATCTGGAACAGATCCATACCCATTGCCCATATTGACCAGTTCCACTTTTCTTAATGTATACAATAATGAAAATTGGTCTTTTTCCGTTCGAATCAAGCCGAATAATTATCCGGTAAGTACTCTGGTGTCTTCCTCTAACGCATCTTCGTACGATGTTGTTTTTGGGGGATACAACAATCAATTAGGCACAGTCCAGAACTCATTCTCAGTCACCGGCACGATTAGTGTGGCTAGCGCCTCAAACTTTTTGCAAGCATCAAAGCGCTTGTATGTGGGGGCGTATAACACCAATATTACTGGCGCAACCAATCTTTATCCATCCGATGTTAAAGGTAGTACAGCTAGGTATTGGTTGAAATACCTTGATAATTACGCACTGCAACAGCACGCACTAGATCCAGAAAACGCAGGAATTTCAGGTTCTTATATGCATATTTCTCCTCTTGATTCTGGCTCATCGGTTCGTTCTTATAATTTCAATGCATTGGCTTTGGATTGGTATTTTGGAAATGTAACGGGCTCGGATAGCGCCGGCGCCTTTTATGTATCAGATTTAAGCTCTGGCTCAGCGTTGGTGAGAGATAATTTTGGCTGGATGGGAGAAGTTGGAGGACACCTTCACACCGGTAAAGCAGTCGGGTTTAAAACATCTTCTGAAGAAGTTATAAAACGAGAATTGGTTAATGAATTCAAGTTTATTTCTCCCGAAAGAGTTGTTTCGTCCGATCAAGTTCAAATTCTAAGCTTGGATGACGAAGTTTTTGGAACAGCAGAACAAATTCCGGACTACATTTACACACTTGAAAAGAGCATGTACAATGTAGTATCGGAGCAGATATTGGACTTCTTTGCCGGCGCCGCAGATTTTCATAATCTCATTGGCGAGCCAGTAAACCGTTATAGAATGCGATACAAGAGTATCGAGCACCTACGCAGAATCTTCTTTGAAAAATTCCAAAATATTCAAACGGCCGAGCGCTTCACCGAATATTATAAGTGGTTTGATGATGCACTAGCTCTAATCATAAAGCAATTAGTTCCAGCTTCTTCCGGATTTGTTGGCGATGTTTACAATACTATTGAAAGTCATGTTTTGGAGCGAAACAAGTATAATTCCCAATACCCTACTTTAGAATTTAAGCCTCCTGATATTGAGACCCGAATAATGGGCCCCTGGTCGAGCCTCCACGGCTACTCGCCCGTCCCCGACTGGGTGGCTGATCTGTGGGGCGGTCTGGAAGAATCTCCGCGAGACACCAAAGAACATGGAGAATATTGGAAGCGCCGCGCAATCCCCGCCGGCAAGGGCACTGGGTCGTATGAAATTGCTACTGGCGACGTTAACGTTGATCGCGCCCGCCAGAGGATCAGAGAAACAGGTTATGCTTTGCCAGTTAAAAGTGGCTCAGCCCTAGTTCTTAAAACAGCCGCCGGCGTCACATACCGACCAAACAAGAAGCTGGCAAATCAATTAGGCGGTACGTATTCTCTCCGCGTCTCTAAAATCTTATATCCGATTAAGGGTGGTGTAAATTTTGATCCATCCAAGCGAATTGGGTACGCGTATTCAGCATTATATCCCGCCGGCCCCGTTTACGCCCCATCGGGCGGAGTGTTCGTTCCACAAAACGTAATGGTTGGATTCACGGAAGACCTTGTCCCTCTTGAACCACTTAAAATTCGCCAAGAGCGAAAGGGCCCATCGCGATACAAAAAAGCTAAGCGAATTATGACCGTCAACATGGGCCGAGATTATGCCCGCGGTACGGGCTATACCGAGGTTCTTAAAAATACGGCTGTCTTCCCCTTTAACCTGGTAAGCTCCTCAGTTAAGAGCGGATACAGCAAGCAAGTTATAACACGCGTATCTGCCAATCTTGATATCGTAAACCTTCACAATGATGTATATGGCGACGATATGGAAGTGCCACTGCAGGGTCCGTTCACAAATTACGCTGTCGGCGGCCATCAGTCCCGCCACATCCCACTCAATAAAGGTTCGGACTCTTATCTCACCCGCCCTGAAGCGTGGAAACTGCTGCTGGGCAAGTGTCCAGATACTTCTGGCGCAATTGGCCTGGCGTCGCCAGATTACCCATGGCCTGAAGCTAACGAAGTGGGTAAGCGACCATATCCGATGACGGGATCTCAAAAGGCAACGTACTATCGCGATATGACCGCCAAGCGTCCGGTTAATATTCGCAACATTCGGCTGCGCTCTGGTTCTACAATTTTGGGCAACTATCGCAAGAACTACGAGATTGTACACACAGTTGGATCATATTCTAACCCGCGCAACTTTGTCAAGAGCCAATCATCTATCTCCTTCCCCCCACCGGCGTTCCAGAACACAGCCACTTCCTCGACTCAGCTTCGCACTTTCTTAGACATTCACAGAGGAACCGGATGGCTGCGGGCCCACGATACAGATGCACCGGCATACACCGGATACACTGGCAGCCACTTTGAATTCATGGGCGATTATTCGATAGGATATTTGACGAAATCGACAGGTACCTCGGTTATTCGCTCTAAGTTCTCCAACCCTGGCGGCTTGGACACCTCCCCAGCCGGATACCGCGATTTTCGCGGCAATGAGTTTGCAGTCTACAATGCGACACCGTGGAGAAACTTGTCAGTTATTAAGCCGTCTCAGGGCCCGTCAGGGACGCTCTCAGAGGCCACAGGCGCCGGCGGACCCGGCATTCGAGTATCCGATATTCACGGGTACGATTATGGCCTTAGATCACAACTGGCGCGCCATACCGCCCGCTTTGGCCGCGACTCACTCTGGGTAACTGGTACCACGGCGGTATTCCGAGCTAACGATCCTCGCTCTGGCGCGCCAGGAGCACATTATAACCAGCTGCCTGGATTCCACAAAGTGCATCGCAACAACCTCACAAGGCCACGAATTTGCGGCACTGACACTACTGTTATTTGTCGTTCAAATGAATACGACAATTTCTTTGTTCAACATCAAATCCCCAGATCAGATCGTCAATACGCATGGATTACAGGCGCAATTTCTCAATCTACAGATTATAGATATTACGGATTCATGCCCATTGAGGGACCCCTAATGGGTCGTTACTCATCTTCTATCGGCGGAATTGGGCCATATTTCCCGTTCTTAAGTGCAAGTGATTTCGGATCGTATTGGGCTGCCGGCAATCGCAGCTGGGGAGTCGATAAGAGGTACGCGGTTATCGAGGGGGTTGGAGCAACATATAATCAGCCAATCATAGAGACACCCGCCGGACTGAATACGAATCTATATGAAAACGTAACAGGCGCCACCAACACAATGGGTCCTCCTGGCGATTCCATTAGACAGATACGAAATACAAAAATGATTAGTGGAATCAACGCCCAGGGTTATGCTTCGTTCTTTAATGGATTAATGATTCACCGTGGCAGCAATTATGGTTGGGGAACATTTAACCAAACCAGACAAGGCAATCATCCAATTCTGAGACATGAGCGCAAAAACAACAAACTTTCAATGGTTGTGACTGGGAATGTGTTGAATTCTTATGATTTGCGGCCCCTGTCGTTGAAAGGCCGCGCGGCATACGTTAATTATGATTATGATACAACAAAAATCGTTGGAGGCGTAACAACAACCAAGACCGACAATGTTACTGTGCGCACGTCCTATAATAATGAATTGATATACTTTAACCAGCCACAATTAAATGCATACTTAAACATCAATCCTCATACTGACAAAGAAGTTACTTCTTTCGAGCAATTGATGGCATTGCGCACAGGCCCAGCATACAATTTGAATTGGGTGCATTATCGCGAGTGTGTATACCCTGCACTTAGGAACGAATTCGCAGCCCGCTCCGCATTTAGGAGCACCTATGATAACAAATATTGGAGAAACTCATCCGCCAACCGCATGGATTTAGGCAACACTTTGAGCAATTCGCTGGGAATTTGGTGGGGATCCGGCAGTACCCCAGAAACACATCGCTGGCGCCTTAGTCAGAGTTCGTGGCCATTAGACGCACCCACAGATTTCCTTACACGCACAGGACCCCCCATTGTGCGGCTAGATGGTGTCGACAACACGGCCCTGCAATGGACACTTAAAGCTTCTTCAAGTGGGGGCGAGCTACAAAACACATATGGCTGGTGGCATGCAAGTGCTAGCACGGGCCCGGGCCTGAGCCCATCGTGGAAGTGGGGCAAGATGATTGCAGCCATGGCCCCCGGGGCCCTGTATGCAAGAAAGCACACGCTCACATCTCCCATTTCTGTCATGTCGCCAAACCAGATAAGTACACGGTACAATGTTGGATCCTATGAGCCCGGGTGGGAATTCCAGAGTATATTACATGGAGTGGTTGCCTCTACTGGTTCTGGCGAAGCATATTGGGACGCGCCGGCTGCAGCTGGATATCTTACCGGTACCATAGATGCGAATAATGTCACAACAATTGGATTTGTGTCGGCAGCATCTGAGCCATGGTTCAATAGTTATGATGATTTCAAGGCAGATCTTAAGTTAAAAGCGAAGGGATATTCCGTTATACCTGAATTTAGAATTAGTGAAAAGGTAGAAGATTATTTGCGATCGAGTGTGAAAAGAACATTCGACACCTTTGATATTCCTGGTACCGACTTTAACAGTTCTCAAGAAGATTTCTATTTGGACTTTTCCAATTCCGATTTTATGAAGAACTTCTTAGACGTAAGAAAGATGTCCGATCTTTCAGCTACTGAATTCAAATTAACATGCCGCGCAGCAATTCGCTTTAATCCCTATAAGGGTTTCTATCCGGCCCAGCGCACGCTGGATTTGGTAAGTGAATTTTCTCGCTCATATGCACATGCAATCTCTACGGGTAATCCTAATATTTCCGGAGAGGCGGATGGTATTGATACTTCTTTATCTGGCGCACAATCCGCTCTTGCTCGTGCCGTTTACCAACCTTTGTTCGCGCCCGGTATCCTATACAACTCAATTAAGGCAGGTGTTGCTTGCGATTGGGCACTTGTAACTGACCCGTCTAAGATTGGACGATATGCTTATTCGGCATCCGTAGATGCGGGAACTGGATCGATTCCCGCGAACTGGGCGCTGTATCCGCGAGTTACAGATTTCGCCATGGCCGCCAGCTACTCCCTTCCAATTTCGCCAAGTGCGTCTTTCTTTAGCCGAATTCCCTTTGAAGCGATTGTCGAGCCATCTAAATATATGGCAGGATTAAACTTCATTGATATGGAAGCAGATCCATACGCTAGATTTGCGTGGCATGAGGGCAATTCCTCGGTACCCATTCAGGCATCTTTTTCGCCAAAGGGGTCTGGTCTTTATAATTTAATGGCTAGCAATTTTGTGGCTGAGGTTGGAAATTTCTTCCTTAAAGATTCAGAATATACAAAGTTAGTTCCACGTGGTTATGCTAGCGAAAAGGCGAAGTTCAAAGAAGGCGAAATCTACGCCGCTCGCCTGCGCATGCGCGCATCTCACCAGGGGCAAAGAACCTATCAATTTGAATCCGGCTCCGATGGCAGCAACCAGTTTTATACAATGTACGGCGCAAAAGCATTTTGTTCCTCTTCGGAAAACCTAATGCCCTACAGTTTTGACGGAAACCCAAGGGGATTCTCCTGGCATCTTCTGAATGCCAGCCAAAGAAATGGGATCCCGGCATATGTCGTTGCTACTGGCGGATTTGAGATTCCACAAGATCCCCAATATAACCCTGATTTTAAACGTAACTTTGTGATGTATAGTCGAGCATCGGCCTTCGGCCCTCCTTTTTCCGGCCGCCTTACTCCATCGCAATCAACCGGCGCCCCCGACAACGTCTACGCGTATGACTATGTAAGCGGATCGGAACGAGGGATCCGCGATTGTTTCAATGGGCACAATTGGGCATATACGCCGCCTTATCAGCATGGCGAGGCGTGGGTTGATTTTGTCTTCCGCCCTAGCGGTTCGACTGAATACGATCTGGAACAAATTCTACAAGAAACTGAAACCGTTAGGTGGCGCTTTGATCCGGGCCCGAGAATTGGGATTGAGTCCGCAATAAATAAAACTTCCTTCCGATCTTTGGTAAGCTCGACATGGGCAACAAACGGCAGCAATGTAAACCAGGGTGTTTATAGTGGGCGTAATACGAATATTAATTCGATGCAACTTGACGATAGTTTGAACCTATTTGGTGTTGAAAATGTATATCGTGAGCGCGTCGATAAGTTTGGAAACAAAGTGTTTAATGAGAATGAAGTTGTTGGAAAGCGTTGGGTTATTCAGCCGAAGTTTGAAACACCAATGCTTAATTTTGCAGATACGGGAGTTTGTGCAGTCACTGGCAATTTAACATATAATGATCAAGCAGCGCTCGCTGGAGCAACTGGAACCAAGACCGTCCCATGGCAAACTAGCTATGGTCGCGACACTGCCGCTAACGGAATGTGGCACCAATTTGGTATTCTGCCTGATACTGTTGATAAGGGGATCTTCTTGGAGATCGCGGACATTCCCGACACTTGGCTTGACAATCACTACTTGGCGATATCAGAAAGTAGCCCATACAATGCCGGCCTTATAGCCACAGGGGCAAATGGCTCGGCGACGGGCAGTTCCGTGCAAAATCTGTCTAAGAAAATTAAGTCCTTCTCTTCCTTGATGGGTTTTGGCCCCGAAGATTCCTCCGTCCGACTAGGAAAAGTTGCTCCCAAGAAGGTCATCAAAGAGGCCGTCGTGGTAGTGCCCTACATTATCGATTATATAGATCCTAAAATCTCTAATAAGTCGACGTTGGGCCAATATGCACGAATCGAAAAGAAGAAATTTATTACTATTCCGACGAATCGATATGAAGCCGCACTAAAGGAAAAGCAAGGATCCGCAGCTGGAGACTCATTAGATGCAGCGGGTGTCTCAATTCGCAATCTTGTGCAGAAGATGGAACAGTACGTCCTACCGCAGCAGTTTGATTTTCTGCAGAATCCTCTTGTGGAGCCCATTGTGATGTATATTTTTGAATTCAAATACGAATTAGACCAAGATGATTTGTCTTATATTTGGCAAAATATCGCCCCACGCGATTATAAGAAGATGTCATTCCAAACCGAAGCAGTTGCCCATGAATTATTTAATACAGAGTTGTTAACCGAACAAAACTTAATGGAGAATCCAGATCTAAGGTGGATGGTATTCAAAGTGAAGCAAAAAAGCCAAGCAGAATACAAAGATGCGGTTGTTCGCCAGGCCTCCGAGGGTGGGAAAAAATTAATTATTCCTCCAAAAACGGGATATCCTATAAGATATAATTGGCCATACGATTATTTATCTATTGTAGAGTTGGTAAAAATAGATGCAGAAGTATTATATAAATCAGCACCGCCAAAGGATGTAGGACAAGCCTCTATGATCGATTCATCAGCACCTCTTCGCAATAATCTGGCCAACAATATTCTAAGCCGACGTGTCCGAAATACGTCCGCCGTGTTGAATGTTAACATCCAGAACGAAAGGGCGAAAATTAAGACCAAGAAGGTCGAGAAAGTCATGAAACAAGTAGAAATAGACACAGAGGCCCGGGCCATCGTTGAAGCGAAAGTGAAAAAGAATACTATGAATATTGATAAAACAAAAGCAACCTCTGAAAAAAGAGCTAAGATGATAGAGCAAGTAATGAAAAAGGCTACCGCGATCATAAAAAACCCAGGTAAAAAGAAGTAAAAATTCATGACTAAATTTTTAGATAAAAAAGAACAAGTAATTGACCTAAAGCTTACCACCTACGGGCATTATCTTATGTCAATAGGGACATTTAATCCCGTTTATTACGCATTTTTTGATAATAACATTATCTATGATGGGGCCTGTGCGAGCATTAGTGAAAGCCAAAATGACATCTTTAATCGCATCAAGCACGCAACTCCGTATGTAGAGGGGCAGACATTGTTTGTTGACTTGGAAGCACGAAAGTCAAATGCTCAGCCAGAGGTCAATTTCTTTGAACTCGACATTACGCCAACAAAAGAGAGGATCCGCCCCAACATGTTTAGATATGATAAGGCAATTGGCGATGCTCATCTTAGCGGCCGCGAATTAGATATAGACGCAGCTTGGAAGATTGTGCTACTAAATGGCCAAATTAAGGGAGTTCGTGACCGGGATACCATAAATCAGATGTCTATTCCACAAGTAGATATAGAGTTGTATTATAAAAAAACAATTACCGACGGCACCCTTGAGGTCGATGCATCCGAGGTGTTTGGAGTAATTGATCAAACTGATACTTTTGTGGACGACAAGGCCGTGGCGCTGAGAGCAGACGATGCGGTGGTATATGTGGAGGAGATGAATACCGATATTTTAACTCGAAACTTTGATATTGAAATATTTCAAATTGTAACCGGATCATATTTAAGTGCCCCCGGGAGTACTCAAGAGGGCACAAGTAGCTTCATGAGGAAATATTTTCAAAAAGATGTTCCTCAAATTGTGGATGGAATGATGATGATGCCCAGACCAATTGAAAATGTATATGAACAACTTCCCTCTTCTAGTGTAGAATATTACTTTGACCTCTACACAGACGCAGACGTGGATCGTACCATCGCGTGCACAAACGTCAGCAAATACAACAAACAAAGCTACTATATTGATTTAGATATAGATTGCGAAGGAGTGTTAGATGCTGAAGAAAATCTATATTTTGATATATACGGAACAGGAGCGGAGCCAGAAATATGTCTAGATTAATTTTAAAAGGCGATACGGTAAGCAACTTTGGCAAGCACTTGCCCACACCTTATATTGAGAGAATAGAAATTCACCCTGTATCTCTTGAGGAAGCATCGGAGTGGTTCGAAGGAGAAATGCGAGAACGCTTCGATACGGCCCACGCGGTGTCTGAATGGAAAAAGTATTTCCATTCAGACACGGGAATTCATACGTTAGGTGAAACTCAATTTATCCGAATACACATTAATCTATCTTTACTATTTAATACTTCCGATCAGTTTTTATCGGATGAATTTATTCAAAATATGCGTGACAATTTATATATAAATTTTATGTTTTTGAGAAATGAACAACAGATTAAAAATCTTAAAAATTCCAAGAAAGCACTTTTGAGCGTTTTTAACGTGTCTCTTTTTGATTCTGGCTTTTTAGAGACATTTAGGACATATCCACTTAGTGATTATACAATACCGGTGGATTGGTCAGTTGAAAGAGATGAGAACTATAATCAAATTTTAAAAATACCCAATTTAACCGCAGAATTTATTGTTACTGAAGATGTGTTTAATGCGGAACACAGCGCTGTGTTTGCCGCATCGTCGGCTATGGATCCAATGGGCGGCGTGTTGCTTCAAAATGCGGGTGTACTCTACGCACTCAATTTTAGCGATGTGGCTTATGAAGATTTGGTTTTGGGTGGAAAAGTGGCATATCGCACAGGCGAAGGATATTATGGCATCGATGGCTCTTTTTATACTGGCGCCCCCATTATGGGGCTTAACAATCGATATCACAAAACCGACAATTTCGGAGCACAGGACATAATTGATGGAATCAGATCAATTACCTCAGATTACAAAAAATATCAAACAAGAAACAAAAAGATTAATTCAGCGCTCGAAAACATTGAATATGTCATAGCTCGCTTTGGGGAGACGACCGAACTAATAAAACAACTTAACAAATTATCTCGCGTATTCCCGGGAGCAAATACTTCCACACCAATCGGACGCCTATATACGCGATTTGCCCGGGCAGTAATAAATGCGAACTCAAGCTTGATCGAGCAGCCAGAAGTCAAAAAGCGTTTGATTCGAAATGTTAAAATTCAAGATTACCGACCATTTCAGTTTGTTTCTGATTATGAAGGTACGTACAATAGTACCCTCAACGACCGCGATCTTCTTTATAGGCTATATCTTCAAACAAATCTGGCAAAATACATACAAAAACCCGAAGGCGCCGAAGATTCGGAAGCTCCATATACTTCGGCGACGGCCACTGGCATAGTGACTGAGGCGATACAGACAATTATGCAGCGCCTGCCGGATTGGAACCCGAGAAGCAACGATATATATCCGCCTTTAAAGCGCCAGTGGGCGAGCTTTTTGGGCGGAGTTCACGGAGAGATATATGGCCAAATGAGCGATTTTGATAAATGGATTAAGCGCACCATCAAAGTCTATCCCGGAGAAGACGACACTTACGTCTGGGATCCCTCCGAAGAGTACTATCGTGGCAAAGACACCCCCGGCGGCCAGGTCTGGGTGACCTGGCCAGACATATTTGGCGTCGCGATCGGCCCCGAAATGGAATCGGACGTTACATTTAATCCCGTCGCCGCATTCCGCGAATGGTTTGGTAAGAACTCCACAAAGAGCGAGCCACCAACCACAATTGGCAAGTGTACTTTTGAATATGGCTTCCGGCTGCTTGGGTGTGATGAAAATTCATATGGTCTCGATGCCGGCGGCACAGCCGATTGGACCTCGGGGCCCTATAGGTGCTTTCAGCGATTAGCAAAGTTTTCAAGAGTGGCTCGCACCCGCAAGTATAATGAGACGCCCAACGGCCCCTCCGCTCCGCCCGATGGCCGCTCCGTCCTTCGAATATTTACCTACGGCGCCCAGGCCCAAGATGGCTACACGAGCGGCGCGAACAAAAGGCTCTTCCCAGTGCTCGACGAGCGCTCGGTCGGATCCGCGGGTACCTCTGATGCTTTCCAGCCGCTCTGGAGAGCTGAGGAAGTCCGTGACCATCTTGACAGCGTGTTCGGACTGAGCGACTATGACACCAGCACGTTCTCCACCGATTACGACGGTCTGAGTGGCTTTGACCGTAAAATGGACATCGGTGACGGCGTCCAACTGGCCTGGGGTGATGGATCGAACTACAGCTGGTCGTCGACCAAGAATCGATTTACGACTGACGTCGTAAACCGCGACGAATATCCGGGCTCTTATTTACATGCAATGTGTAGGGTCATCCACCGATCGATTAAGGGCATCTTTGGATCAAAAGGCGCCGACACAGGGCGAGTCAATGGGGGCGATCTTTTGGAAGCCGCAACAGATCAGGCCAAGTGGGCCGAGATCGTGGGCCGGATCGTAGACGTCTTCCCCGACCAGTCACTATACGCCTCCGATGGTTCTGTCAACACGGACCTAATAGCTGAATATGCCGAAAGCCTGATCGCGAGGCTAAAGACCGACATGCTGGGAGACCTGTCGGACTGGTTTGACGGAGAATGGGGCCTTACCGATGACCTCTACAGCGAGCACCGCGATGGCAAGCTGACGTGGCGATGGTGCCCATCTTACACCCCGGGCTGGTCCTCCTGGCCTTCCGAAACAAGCGCGGCCACCCAGGCCAGGCCCGAGTCCACGCAGCCAGCAATATTGAACACTGTCTACGTCGACGGCAACGATCCCTTCACCAGATCAATTCGCAACGACCAGACCCTGGTCTGGGATGGCGGAAACGCGGGCACCATTTTTGATTATTCAAAATTCCAAGACGGTGACTCTGCCTTTGCCGGCGGAATAAGCATGACCCGGAACTACAATATCGGTGTTTACGAGAAGTCGATCAAATCGAGTCTGAGGGATATAATGTCGGAGTTCTGGGACGCCAATTTTAAATTCCCCCTTCAGGGCGCAATTAGAGATATTTTGACACTTTTGGCCACACTTCACGGGATATCTTATGATAACGCCGAATGGAGAAAATTGGCACATGTTAATATTGTTGTTCAAAAAAATGGGTGGTTTTTCTTCGACATGCAAAAATACATATATGAACAAAGCGACATATCTCAATATTTGGATCCAGCCCGGATAGAGTCGCTCATGTCAAATGGCCGAGATCTATTAAACCACTACATCCGACTGGATTCGGCAGAAATAACAACAAATTCGAGCTTCGATAGCCCCGCTCCGGAGCTGATGATCCCCTATCACCTCTCTGAGGTTAGGCTTGGTGCCACATATTCGAACTCCATGGAACTAAGTACGGCCACCGCGCTCCCCTATGTTAATGAAAATTATTTTAACGCGGAGAGCTACCTCGGCGAACAGGTCCCCAAAGCAAAGATCAAAGCAATTGATGCCGCCGGTTGGGAAGACTTTAAGGCCTCAAAAACTGGAAAGATAAAAGTTGATGGGGAGCTAGCCAACAAAATTGGAATTAATGCATATTTGATGTTGAGGAATTATGACTTTCCTTTTGAAAATATATCAAATGATTATAGATTAATGTCGTTCAATTACAATTATTTTATTGATGATGACGAGTTGATACCACCTACGGAATCGTTGAAATATGTCGAAGCTTATAAGGCAAAAATTTCAATCGGGGACGGCTCTTTGCGAATCTTAATTGGATTTAACGACCTCCTGCACACAGTAGTGCGAGAAGTTGAAGAATACCTCGAAGAGGCTCAGCAAAATTGCGCATTTAATGAATTTGATTCCGAATTCAATACTTTCTTTAAGAAACAGATGTCGGTGCGCTATGAAGGCGATCCCAAATCAGCGCCATGGATCCGCGGCCCTATAACTTATGTCATATTTAGAGATTTGTTTGAGAATGCATACGGTGGTGATTATTATGCCACGATGGAGGCCGCCCGTCAATTTATGGATGCTATCAATCCCGAGACAGGGTGGCTATCCGGCCTCGAAGAGTTTGTTGGACTGTTGAGAGCGTTAGTGGACGCATTCGAAAACCACATCCAGGACGTCCTGGACATCATCCCCGGGGGAACACCAATTGAAGGAATAAGAAGCTTCCGCACATATGAAGTCAATCTTCCCGGCCGCGATGACATAGGTGTCGTTGACTATGTAAACGATACAACGGGAGACTTCCCTGATTTTGAGGACCTGCTATCATAATTTAGCTTTGAACAAGGAGAGAAAGAATGTATATACCAATTGATATATTAAAAGATGAAAATTCTTTAAGAAATTTTTCATCGAAACAAGAAAGTGTAAAAATATTTAAGGGAATGGCGGTATCTGTTAGGCGCTCTCCTCTTTTGTATAATATTGAATCCGGCCTGCAAATAACAGATCTGACACTGGACGGTGTCGCCGCGCGCAAAAAGATTAAGATGAGATCGGTAAATCAGCGAAAACGCGCAAAAAAATTGTTACACAAGATAAATGTTGTTCGAGCAAATAAACCAAAAGAGTTTTCGCTTTTGACAGATCTGGCAGAAAACATGTCTATTGATAATCCTGCAATCGAAAATGAGCACATTTTTGAGAACACTTTCAACAAGTATATTGTGGCCACAGACAAGTTTCCATTTGCCGAAGATCCGTTTTATAAATTTGACAATGGAAACATCAGCGCACTCTCCTATGTTGAAGAAAAGAGCGAAGACAACAAACGCATGCGGCCAGTAGATATGTCGAAGATAGCATCTGGAATGGTATCTTTAAATTTACGCAGCAATTATGCTGGAAAATCAAAATATTTTAATATTCCACTGGAGGGTCTATAAATGCCTGAAGTCGTCGATGAACTATTCTCCGAAGAAGAAGTGGATCCATTCACAGACCGAAGAGACGGAGTAGATACCTCGGTCTCCGTGCAGACTCAGTTGCTAACGGTAGGGAGCATAGAATTGAGTGGTGCAAACCTAATTAAGACCGACACTTTCGCTAATGGCGAGCCACCTCTTTACGGCTTTGGTTCGATAGCAAGCTCTCTGGTTTCGCTGGACCAGCTTGAAATGACTGTTGGAACCGCGGACACTGGCTCGATTGCATCATCGATCTCAACGGCATCTGTGGAGATTGTTCAAAATTCATTAAGTTTGGGATTCCTCCCAGCATATACCTATGAGAATGCCCCGGACCCGTCTTACGGCGCCGTACTTCCCTATGCAAGGGGGGGTCAAATATTTTTTCATTATTCCAACAAAATTAAAGAAGAGCCAAACTTCGCCCTGGGCTGGGGGGATATAAGCGATACCGAGACTGTTCGGGATTATCGGATTGGAGATCCTGTGAATTATGATGACGGCGAGGCAACCGGATTAAAACTTAAATTTGGTGTGGATCCCACCATTGTACCAGACTCACACGGAGACATAACGCTTCAAGTATTGAGTGCATCATTCGATCAACTAGCTGAAGATCTGCTTACATCTTATGCTATCAGCGAGAAAGCTTTCCCGCGTACACCTCCCCTGAAAGTCAAGAAGAAAGAGATAGGCAACATTATAACAACCGAGCGCACCGAAAGCGACACGGGCGCACCCACAACTACCACCGTCACACCCGACCCAACTTATTAAAATACTAATTATCTAAGGAGTTCCACCATGCCCCTCACCCCAGCCGACGATCCCACCACTTCCCCCGGCTCGATGTCCGCCGATCTGTCCGCCGAGGAAGTGTGGGCCGGCAAATCAATAGAATCATCAGACGATCCTCAATCTCAGAAAGTATGCCAAATAATAGATTTAAATTTGTTTGTAAGCTCTTCGGATGCTTTCCGACATGCCGCTGGGGGATATTTTCACGCTGTATCATCAGAAGGTGCCACGCCAGAAAACCCAAATACCACAATGACGTTCGTTCCGTTTGAGTGGGATAACCCTATAAATTCTCATCTTGCCCAGGTCACGGGCTACGCCAGCGCTCACATCTCCGTAGAATCTCTAGAGGGGTTACCAGGCAGCACCGGGTATGGAACAATTATTCCAAATTTTATTTTTGTTGCTGCCGTGCACGGTGATTCAAACGTTATCGCTGATGATAAACATTGGAAGATTGTTTGGACCGGAGGGACGATAGATGGTGTTAATTATCGCCCCATATTTATGCCCGGCACTTACGAAGATCACTACATGATTATTAATCGCCCCTATGCAAAAATTGATTCGCACCTTTTGAAAAATCCAGAGACAGTCACGAACTGGGTGGATGTGTCTTATAAGTATAAACATCATCTCGCAAATTATCAATCATATGCCGACAACGTCACGTCCGAATTGTATTTGCCCAATTGGTACTTGCTTAAGCACGCTGGGATACACTCCAGCACCGGCTCGGGTGATTTTGCCGCGCCCGGCCAATATGACTATGTTTCAAATGATGGGAAGTTTCCAGAAGCACATGCATATTTTTATAATGGCGCGCCCGCTATAGTTCAATATAGGGAGGACGATCCAGACACTCAGCAAAATGAGAATTTAGATAGCGGCCAATCGATGGCTGGCGAGTACCTAAATACTCTTTTAACATCTTCTCTAACGACAACAACGCAAGAATATGCAATGAAAAAGTTTAAAAATATTATGTTTAATAATAATTTTTACAATGATTATCAAGATTATGCCGAAGGAATAACTGGCAGCATGGCATATTATAATACAATTTCATTTGAGACAACATCCAACACTACCAATGAAAACAATATAATATTTTCTGCCATGGCAGCAGAATACGGAATGGACACTCTGTTGTTGCGTCTTTTAAAGGAGGCGTTTTTAGAACAAGCACCTTTAAAAATTGCACCCCACACATTACAATATAATAAATATCTTAAGTATTTAAGTTCGTCTGTTGATTCTGATGTGGATAGTGAAATAAAAGAATATACGAATGTAGAATATCGCGGAGTTAATTTTATAGATTTGATGCTTTACTCATATCACCAAACCCAAGACGCTCAGGAAGATTTCGCAATTATTGATTCAAATAATTTACAAACCCGCGCAACATACGATACGGCAGGAGCATATCGACACTATAACACCACAGCTATAGCTAAGATGTTAAATTTGGCGACAGGCATATCACAATTAAATATGAATGTGACGAATATGTCTTCGCTGTTAAACGGAAAAACTCAATCATCCGAATATGTCGCATACGAGACCGTTTACGGCGGCCCCCCCGTTCCAAAATACAATGAAGTTATAGCGTATCGTATAGAAAAAACAGGAATAGCGAACCCAGGCTCCCCCACTCCAGCAGCTCAAAATTTTTGGTTTTTTAATTCTACAGGGATAAACTCTATAGATCTTTTTGACACCCAAATAAAATACGACAAAGATTACACGTATAAAATTTATTCTTATAATATAGTGATAGGGTTGAAGTATCGATATTCTAATTTGCAGCTTAGTAGGGTGATCGGCCAGGCTTACGAAGATGATGGATATCCCGGCTTGCTGGGCCCAACTGGAGAAAAAATAGAATCAGGATTTTGCATCGAGTATTATGATCCGTCCACTGATGACGCGATTGCAGACTTGCTGACAGAGGATACTTACACCGGGTACCTGCCGGATATTTCTGATTTGGCGACTGAGGCCCAGCGCATTGCCGTCGATATTGCCTCAGACACCGCGCGCCCATATAGGGCAAATTTTCTCGTAACCATTCAACCCTCTATGAAAATCATGGAAATTCCGTTATATGAAAAAACACAGCGAGTTACAGACCACTTGCCGAGCTATCTTAGCATTACTCCTTCGTTTACTAAAGATAATACCAACAGGTTGTCCTTTCTTGGTTCTTATCAGTCATTTGTCCCACAGGTGTACCCAAACACAATAACTGCCGAAGACACTAACGTAAAGGCTCATTATTTGCATGCAAATAATATAATAGACACAACCCTGATAGAATTACCAACTGTGTCGCGACAATCCTCGATAGACATATATCGTATTGAAGAAAAGCCAACCTCGTACGAAAGTTTTGATGGTCATTTCCTCAGATCGGTAGATCTGACGGTGTCTGGATTCGAGTCTTCCTATACAGATATTTATTTTTATGATATAGTTAAATCCAACAAGACGTATTATTATCTTTTTAGAGCGTCCAACAATCTTGGGATGTCCGGATATTTTGAAGAGGTGCTGTCTGCAGAATTGGTAAATGATGGTGGATATAAATATGCGATTTTCGATACTCTCTTTGAAGAGGGCTTTGGAGAAGATTCGTTTGTTGAAACATCTCGACCGGCTAAAAAGATTTTTCAACTTAGCCCCTCCGCCGCCCAGCGAAGCGTCAATGCAGAAAATGTAAATTATGAAGAAAGCGCAGCAGAACAGTTCGACAATGTGACGATTGGCGAAGCAGAAGATCTTATCTGGGATAAAACTTTTAAAATTCGTTTAACATCCAAAAAGACCAATAAGAAAATTGACTTAAATATCAAATACCTTCAAACGGATGATAATTATTAAGTAAGCTTATTTAGAGCGAATAAAAAAAACACACACTATTTACGAGAGAGAGGAAATTAAATGGCATTTTTAGACAACTCGGGCGACATTATTCTAGACGCAGTTTTGACAGATGTTGGCCGAAGAAGAATGGCCCAAGGAAATTTTAGAATCACAAAGTTTGCACTGGGCGACGATGAAATTGATTATGGAGTTTATAATCCAAATCACCCTTCCGGATCCGCATATGCCGATTTAGAAATCCTGCAGGCGCCAATTTTGGAAGCGTTTACCCAACAAAATGCTAGCATTAATTATGGGCTGGTGTCGTATTCTCGAAACGACTTGCTTTACTTGCCTGACATCAAGCTCAACCGCAAGATGATAAATTCCGTAGTGTACACCGGCGCCCAAAATGTTATTTATATAGCCGATACAAGCAAGTTTTCTGGCACTGAAAATACATATACCCTGCTAACAAGCACCACCGCGGCTCGCTCCGATGTGGCTTCGGTACTAAAGACCGGCTCCCCGGGAGATCGATTTGTTTTGGTGGAGACCGGACTAGATAACAATGAGATCTCCCCAACCGCAGGGAACCAGGGAACATATCTTTTAAATGTGGGCCTTCAAGACCGCCAGTTTGTGGTAGGATATGATAATAGATTTATTGAGACCGTATACGGTCCTTCCGGTACCGGTGTTATGTTTTCTGCGCCATCTAATCAGGCATCAACTGCGACAGTGAACGCGTCCTTCGCCGGCCCAAATGCCTCACAAGGCGCGCGCAACATAATAAATTATTCAGAAACACCCGTTAATGGGGCCGTCAGCCGTCTCTACGCGCCCAGTACTGGAACTGATACGACCAATCGATTTTCTGAATTCACGGGCCCTCGCGGATCCTTAACTGCGTTGGGGTTTGGGATGAGACAGGACCTCACCACGGACCATTATAGTCGCTATGGCTCCACCAGTCAGGATATATTTGGATTAGCTGATGGAATTACGTTTGACTATATTGATACCACTGTATACGTCAAGGGTGTTACCACCAACGTGACGCTACAGATCCCCCTTAGAGTGATCAGGGTATCATCATAACAAGAATTGGAGATAATTAATGGCTTTAACATATGAGCGCTTAAATCAAAATACCGATGTAACAACTACGCGGACACTACTTCACGAGATCATCCCCCTTACTGGTACAATTGTCTCTGGTACTTATGGAACTTTCCCGGATGAGGAAAACATCAAGAACTATACACACGGCATGTTTCAGAGTGTGTATGACTATCCTTATTTGAGTTCTTCTGCAAACCACATCTTTGACCTGGCGGTTGGTTACGATGAAACATCTGAGCTTTCTGGCACGACAACAGTGCAGAACGCAAAGAAGATCAACATCTATAATCAATTGTCACAAATCTTATTAGGGTATTCGGCATCGACCAATACGGTTGAGATATTTGAAAGTGATTTAGATTTCACTGACGATACCGTTGCGAATCAAATGAAGTCCTGTATGTTCATTTCTTTTTCGCGACTCATTACGAAAGACCAGGTTAAAAAGGGAACATTCACTCTTTCACTTGGTAATGGAACCTGGGGCGCCCCATTTGACACCCAATTGACTCTGCAGGATCTGCGCGCCAATGTTGATGGAACTCAAGTTGGCAATTGTGTGGGTGGTGAATATGGCGTGTTGTTTGATGCGACAGCCAGCTTGTCCACCGAAACTCCCTCTTCCAGTTATGGGTTGATTTTTTATCAATCCGGAATTGTTGCCCTTTCAGCATCTGCTATTTGGTCCGGCGTAACCGATTTTGCTTCGGGCGCTGCCACTCTGCTGAGTGGGGCCATTGGCGAAGGCGGCCCCGCTCGCACAGTCGACTATATGCAATCAAGCGCCTCCATCTCTGCTTCGTGTGATGCATTGCGACACCGCATATATAATATGTCGTACAACAACACCACAGAGATTAACTCAACAATCTACTTCTGTAGAATGCCTGTTAATAAGTTCAATTATAGTTCAAACCCCACGTATACAACCGGCAGCAAGATTCGTGTTAAGAATGTGGCATCAGATCAGCCAGTTGCATATGTCACCACCATTGGCCTATACAGCGCCAGCAACGAGCTTTTGGCGACTGCGAAGCTTTCAGAGCCCCTGAGAAAAGACCCCACTAACGAGCTTACTCTAAGAGTTAGATTGGATTACTAGCCATGGCCCTGCGTAAATTTGGGCCAAACGAAATTGTCCTAAATACGATGAGGACATATCCATACGTAGAGTATACCATCTACGACGGCGTGGTGTACTATAATAATAGACCAAGAATATCTGGCGGCCGCGGCGAGATTGACGGCATCGCCACCCAGCCCAGCATTTATGCATCAAGCGGTGGGATTAGCCTGTATGAATATAATATTGATCGGAAACCAACAGAAACTGGTCGCTCTGTGCCGGAAAGGTATAACCCCAGTACTGATACCTGGTTTCCCGATGGAGCAGGAGCAGTCGCCGATACGGGAGTAATTTACCCATGGGTCACCAAAGATTCTGCACGAAGCTCTTTCAAAACGATTAATCAAGTTTCATTTACTAATGAGTTCGCGAATCACGCAACTTTATCAGCTAGCTATCCTCTTAGCGGCACCATAGCCCGCGAAATAATGTGGCATCCAGAACTACGTCAGAAAGAAATCAACGATGGAGGATCTCCTGATTATACTGGGCCCGTACCTGCCAACTCTTTCTATAAAGGTGTTCCAATTTATCCTCATTTTTATGCGCTCAAGAACCGCTTAAACCATTATGGCTACTTAAACGAGAACTATGCCATCAGCAAGCCACAAGTAACAGGCGCATTTGAAACTCCTGTCTGGGATAAGGGAAAGCAAGTGCTCAATCTTATATCTGTTCCTGCCATCGCTTTCGGATCCAAAATACAGCCCGGAACCGTCTCTCTTAAGTGGTATTATACTGGCTCTCTTATCGGAGAACTTAGGGATACCAATGAAGACGGCGCCCTCCTGGAAACCATCGGTTCCTACAGTGGAAGCGTGGGAGGAGTATGTTTATACGAGGAAGGATTTATGGTCCTGACTGGCTCTTGGTCAATCCCGGGCGGCGCCACCATGTACATGGGCCCATCGGGCTCTTCTCGCATTGACTCCGCAGCAACTGTGGAAAAAAAGGACGTCCCCAAATGGATCTACTTTGGCGCCGGCGCATACGATGGAATTAATTCGGCGAATGGGGAGCCAAACATCACCGCGGATTTTGTAAGTGCATCCTTTAATATGAGCTTTAAGGGGCAAACAGATATTCAAGTATATACCCTGTTTGCAAACGCAAAGCGAGGCGAGGTCAATTATTCTAACAATCCAACGTGGATAAAGCAAGGACAAGAAAGAGTGGCATTAAGCTCGTCCACGATCTATGAAGAAAACTCGTCACTAAAAATCAAAAACACAGTAAGCTCCAGTTACCTTGGGTATGACGCACCATTCAAGAGGCAAGTATTTATTTCAAAAGTTGGCATTTATGACGGTAATAAGAATTTAATAGGAATTGCCACATTGGCAAATCCAGTCTTAAAAGAAGAACATCAAGATTATACCTTTAAAATAAAGCTCGATATATGATAAGATAGGACCATGATTCTCGGAATAGATATATCTACCAGCATTACCGGATTTGCTGTTGTCGGCGACGGGCAGTTGTTACACTACAGCGCAATTGATTTGCGCAAGCACAAAGGCGT
>Ga0080013_1000382_pt1 | contig 62870 bp, 98 predicted proteins | sample ETNvirenome_6_85_FD_69236 | JGI IMG/M metagenome (GOLD analysis project Ga0080013, IMG submission 69236) | Marine viral communities from the Pacific Ocean - ETNP_6_85 (SPADES assembly) (version 2) | ecosystem: Environmental > Aquatic > Marine > Oceanic | place: Pacific Ocean | collected 2013-06-19 | reverse complement strand
CTTCTATATCTTTATACTTATTCATTCTTCCTCCACTGTCTGCAATACTTTTAGTATATTAACAAATTCATTGCTCTTTTTAAACAGCCCTACAAACTCATCACCTTTCTTAATCGATGAATTTAGCTCGCTTGACCAAGACATGATGGGATAGAATATATCATACAAATTAGCAACTTTGTAGAGTGAATATTTTCTATTGTTCTTGCTAACCCTATCTTTTTTTTCTATAACTTCTACATAATCAGCTATAGCGTCCATAGTTCTTGGTGATCCAGTTTCATAAAATGATCTCAAATCATCAGTCAATATTTCTTCTACCGCTTCTCTAATTTTTGGAAGCCGTTGAAGCTTGTCAAATGAAACTCCGCAATAATCATTTTCAGTTTCCTCAACGCCCTTCTTACCAGTTATTCTTTTGACTGTAGACTTATGAGTTTCATTATAGAAGTCAATCATTTCATTTCGTTCGATATTAAGATAGTCTAATGCTCCCGAATATACTAATGATTGAAATACTTTCTTACCCAACACTAATGATCTATTGATATTCCCAGTTCTTCCTGGCTTATCATATTTTACTTTTATCAATGTTTCAAAATCAGCCATATCTTTTGAAGTCAAGTTGTTTTCAAGAACATCAAATGAATCTCGCGATAGAAATTTGATCTTACCAATTCCATAATCTATACTTTTTCCATCATCACAAATTTGAAAATCATAATTCATTTTTCTCAAATCAGGCTTGTTGAGTTTGATGCTAAATTCAGACTTAACTTCACCATTTTTGAATTCCCTTGCTGGGAATAGAATCATATTTCTGATGATCATTGGAATGTGATCTATCATTTCAACATTCAACATTGCACAATAGAACTCAACTGGATAGAAATATTTTTGGTATAGCTGTCTCCAAGATAGAACTCCATACGAGTGACAATGTGAATAGTTGAATCCATACCTAGCGAATGATTCGATCAATCCCCATAGTTCATGTGCTTCTTTCAAACTCATATGATCTTCTAAACCTGCAATCAGTTTATCTGAGAATGATTTGACTTTAGCTCTTCTAACTTTTTCATGTGCTTCAGATTTCTCATACTTAACTAGAGCTTTTCTAAACACATTATTTTCTTCAGCTGTAAAGCCAGCCAACTCAGCACAGATTCTCATAATCTGTTCCTGATATACAATTACACCGAATGTTGGTCCTAGTATATCTTGTAATGCTGGATGAATCTTGTATCTCTTTTTCTTGTTCAATCTATCTGAGTATTCAGTATGCATATTCTGATCTAATGGTCCTGGCCTCAATAATCCTGATGCGGCTATGAACTCATTAAATGTAGTTGGCTGCATTTTCTTTAGGAAGTCAACAGCTAATGAAGATGAGTACTGGAATATTCCATACGAATCACCCTTATGAGTTAGAGCATAGATTTCAGTATGATCATCTTCATGATCTTCCATTTTATCCCAATCAATTTCACTTCCAGTTTTAGCTTCAATAAGCTTGTTGGTTTCATTGATAAGAGCTATGCAAGATAAGCTCAAGAAATCATACTTAACAAATCCCATTTCAGATAACTCATGATAATCTCCACCCTCAGTATTTGCAGTAACAAACTTCTTAGATGATGTTCTAGAAAGAGGAACATTCTCAATCAAGTTAATACCGGAAAGTACTATTCCAGCTGCATGAGTCCCGATACTTCTAATTTGATCTCGAATGCCCTCAATAATATAGTGAGAATCTGGATGTAGCTTTATTAGAGCATCAATCTTTGGGTGTCTGTCTCTAATATCACTTAGAGTTTTATTCTCAACATCTTTGTCTCCGTCTAAACTTTTTGTAGCATTCAATACGTCTCGATAGTCTACATTATAAGCTCGGAATACATCAGCTATAGAACTCTTTGCTTTGTTGGTTCCATAGTTTCCAATAGACATAACTTGATCAGCACCATATTTTTCTGTTACATAGTTTAAGATGTCATCCCTAATTCTTGGATCAAAATCAGTATCAATATCTGGATCATCTTTTCTTGCTCTATCTAGAAATCTTGAGAACATCATGAAATCATATTTGAGAGGATTCACATCTGTAATTTCCAATAGATAGTTTATCAATGAAGATACAGCCGATCCTCTTCCAGGGCCAATACAATATCTACCATATTTATCTTTAGCATATCTAACAACATCAGCAAGAATTAGAAAGTAGTCAATATATCCTGTGTCAATAATTACATTCAATTCTTCCTTCATTCTTCTGAATATTGCATCATCAGGTTTGATGCCTCTCTTTTCTAATCCTTTGATCATCAAGCTCTTTAGCTCTTTAACTGAGTCATCGGAAACTTTTGGCATTTTTATTGAATCATCTATTTCGAAGTATTTTATTGTTGCAAATAGATCATTCACATTCTCGATTGCTTTGTCAATTCTGTTTTCGGGAATTACATCAATATTTTCTCTAATGTCTTGAGCAGATTTAATGAAATAATCTTGGTCAGTAAATACCCAGACATTCTTGCTTTCATCATTTAGATCTTCATATGTTGCATTGTTTCTTGACAACAACAGCATTTCATGAATTTTTGCATCCTCAGGATAGATATAATGCGCGTCATTTGTTACAACATATTCTATGCCCATTTCATCTGACATTCCCAACAATTTAGCATTGATTTCTTTTTGCTTTTCATATTGAGAACTCATAAGTTCGATATAGAAATCCTCACCAAAAGTAGCTTGAAATAATTCGGCTTCTTCATAAGCTGGAGTATCATCAAGCCCAATCAAATATTGAGGAATATATGCTCCAGCACATCCACTGAAAACATAGATGCTTCCCCTTGCTGATTCTAGTAATTCAAAATCAATCAATGGAAATCTGTAAAATGATTCCATAACGGCTTTGTTATTGATTCGTATTAGATTCTTATACCCCTCTTCATTCTTAGCCAAAACTGTTATATGATAAGTTTCTTTGCCAAGTTCCACACGTCTAGCATTTTGCTCCTTGTCTTTCTTATCTTCATTTTGCAGAATCTCCATAATTTCATTTCGATTCTTGTTGTAGTAAAACTCAGTCCCAAAGACTGGCTTCAACCCAACTGCATTTGATTCCTTGTACTGTCTGTAATGACCATTGATATTGCCGTGGTTGGTTAGAGCAAATCCAGGGCTTCTAAGTTCTTGCAGCCTCTTTGTAATTTGAGTTTCAGTTCCATATCCATCCCGAACTGAAAACTGATTGTGATGGTGCAAGTTAACAAAAGTTAAGTCTCTAACTTCCTTTAGATCTGTTTTGAGATGATCTAATTGATTAATGTATTCCTCTTCAGTTATTCCTCCTCGAGTGCAATACGACACATGATAAATTGGGATGAAGTAACACTTGAATTCTTCAGAGTATGTCATTTTTCCTCTGGCTCTGTCATCCAATCCCATTTGCTTTTGAACAGCACCTCCCAATAAAAATATAACTTTCGATCCAACAAATTCAATCTCATCCCTTAGAATCTGGTCTCGACAAGTTTCCATTTCTAGATAGTTCTTATCATCATTGTTTTCTGGTCGACACTTCTGCAAGTTAGTCTTCCACATCGTATGAAAGTCTAGTCCTACTTTCTTGAACATCGATTCAAGCAAGTTATAGTTCTTAGTGAATGTTGGATTGGTGTTAGAATAATGGAAGAAGAATTCACTTGAATCTTCATCAATGACAGAAGAGGGGCATTGTCCAATCATCATAAACATTGATTTTTCATAGCCCCACGGTTTCAATCTCTTCTCATTTGCAGTTAGTTTGTGCAACTCGCACGAATTGCAAGCATCTATTTTATCATATAGTTCTTGTCTATTCATCCTTAATCCTCTGGATAGTGTAATGATCCTACGTCAATACTAATATTAACTTTTAATTCATTTATATTCATTTTTAAATCTCTATATTCGTAGTCATTAAAAAATGCAAGTATGCTCCCAACTGATTCATATACAAATGCAACATCAACTGGAAAGTTATTTTTTATACTGGCCGATCTCATATTGACTATAATATTGATAGCATCATCTTCTAATAATACTTGAAACGAAGACATGCAAGAATCATTAGTTGCTAAGAATCTTCTGCTATTTTTACCCTCTCCATATTTAGACATTTGAATGTGAGAGTTAAAATATAGATCATTTAAAATCTTACATTGCTCGTATAATTCTTTTTCTTGTATTTCATCAACTGATTCAATATTATAACAGTGCGCGAAGGGCCAAGGTTTTCCGAATACTTCATACAGCATATCATTCGACATATCCGACTGTCTAATATTATTCAAGATATATACTGGACTATTATCTTCCTGAAAATCATCTGCATTTTTGTAGTGCCAGTTGAATCTATAGTTGTTGATGTTCTTATTCGGATGATTATAAACTGAATACATAGCTACGATTAAATCTGCAACTACTTGACTTCCTCTTGAGAGAAGATCTAATTTGTCAATTTTATAGACTAATTCTTTGCAATAATCTTCATGTTGATGGAGCTTGAAAACATTTCCATAATCTAAGTACTGATTGAAAAAATTTCTATAAGCATCATTCACTTTTCTGTGAAAATCCATATTTTCTTCTGGGTATCTATCATCACCTCTCTCTTTCATTCGGTTCTGAATTACTTTGAATGGAGTATCTAGAAAGAAATAGAAATGACTGTTTGAATGCAATGTATTTTCAAATGCTTTTCTCAAACTAAAAATATCAACCTCCTTTTGACCCAATGCCTCTGGGTATATTACGGATGTTGACATTCCACGATCTTGAATAAATGTATTCTTGTTGATCACACTTGCTCCATCAAAAGTATCATGCAATAGAGTACTCTTTCCAGAACAGTCTGATCCTTCTATTACTAGAAATTTCCCTCTATAAAACATTAGCTCTCCTACTTATAAAATTGTTCTATGTCGACTTTATCTTCTTTGATCTTGTTCAAGTGTTCTAGTGGATCATAATCCTCATCTTTGTTCAACATCATTTGAGACAAGAACATTTCGGCTCCCTCTCTAACTGATATTATTGGATTCCATTCATTATCTACATAATGTTTAAACTTACCATTGAATGCTAAATGGTTTCCTAGATAATCTGTTTTAGGAAACCAATCAATATATTGCGATGAATTCCCTCCTAAAACATGATCTATCTCGTATGCAATATCTTGAGTCCTCATAGGATTCATTACAGAAATATTGAAATCTTCATTTGATCTATATAGATTATTTTCTATTGCAACTCTAATTGCCCATACAAAATCAGAAACATGCATGTAGTCTTTGCTCTTATATGGATCAAGAAAAATACTTATTCTATCTTCTGTATCATTGTCTTTATTTTTCTGGTAGTTGAAAATAGACTTTGCTATCAAACTATTCATATCGCCAATCCCACCATAACAAAACAATGGCCTCATTATACAGAAGCGAGAGGGTTTACATATATCTCTAACATAACATTCTCCTTCGAACTTAGTTTTAGCATATAAAGTTCTTGGAGCTATTTGACTTTCTTCTGAAATTGGAGTTTTTTGATAAGCATCAGTGCCATAAATTACTGTAGTTCCAATATAGATAATTGGTGTATGAGTTTCTCTACAAGCCATCGCTATATTATAAGTTCCAAATACATTCGTGTTAAATGTTTTTTCAGGATACATAGCACAAACATCAGTTCCAACTATAGCTGCATTATGAACTACAACGTCTACGTTATTATTTTGCAACAACGATTTCCAAGTAGATAATTTATCAGTAATATCTAAATTAGATCTATAAAATCTTGTTGTAGCATTATTTCTTATAAGATCATCATCGCCCAAGACTGTGTGGCCGTGATCTTTTAAATCAGCTACTAAATTTCTTCCAATGAATCCTTTAGATCCTGTAATGTAAACTCTCATCATTCTCCTTTTTGCATTTGACTCTTAAATATTCTTCATAATCTAATATGTTTGCTACATGAATTCCTCTAAAGCTGCCAAATAATAGAAGCTTGTTGAATTCATGATTTTCTAAATTTATTTCAGGAAATTGCAGTTCAATCAAGAAACGAGAATACCCCTCATCAAACATTGCATTTGGGCAGCAAGCTATTACTTCTTGAGAATCATTTCTTGGATTCATGTAATATATTCTAAAAGAATCATTCTTCATGCTTCTAGATTTTATATGAAGATCGAATCTTTCTTCCCAGTGATTTAAGTCATAGACAGCCGCTGGGAACTCATAAATACAAAACGTCAATAAATCTTTCATAGTTTTATTTCGTCAAATGATCTGACAACCTTTATTTTATGATCTAATCTATTCATTACCTTGCTCAAGCAATCTTCACCATTTCTGTATAGTTGGTTATTAATCATAAGATGTACATTTTTAAACACCTTAGCTAAATCATTTGCATTATTCATCTCATCATCTATGCATAATACAACCTCATGATTTGCTAAATGTTTAACAGCGTATGCAGCTTTCCTACTTTCCCATATTATTGCATCGTATACAAGATTGTTTTCCTTAAGCCAAGTAATCGTGTCGTGATATATTCTCAAGTAGTGTCTATAAGGCCTAGCTGTTAATAGGACGATTACTATTTCTTGGTCATATAGTTTATTAAGAAAGTTCATAGCACCAGGCTTGACCTTTAGAGTTTTCTTGACTCCAGTTGTTCTATACTTGTGCTTCATGTCTTCATATAATTTGAAGTTGCATTCTCTAAGTTCTGGAACTGATGAATAATTGTGATAAGGAGGATCTACATTTACCATCTCTAAAAATGATTTTGGATAATCAGATAGAACTCCATCTATATCTATGATTGCCAACCTCATTGCTTTGCAACTTTTTATTCTAGTAAGAACGTCTTCTTGTTGATATTTCTCTGCTACTACATGAGATTTTGAAATGAATTTGTCATAAATATCTTCAGCTGAATATCCATTTATAGTGTATAGTGCGAACAAATATTTCATCACATCTATAGAGTTTTCTAAGAAATTATCTCTAAGCTCTTCTTCATTCTTTTCTGAATGTGTCTTCCAATCTATTCCATCCAATAATTCAGAAGATTCTTTCATCAAAGCTAGAATGAATTCTTTATTCCACTTCAACAATACTTCAGGATTCTTTCTTATATCATCTAAGTTCAATCCTGTTTTATTTCTCAAAAACATTTCTTCGAATGTTAATTGTACTTCAAACATTGAATCTAATTGATTAATTTTTTCTGACTTATCCATTAACTGCCTTTCTCACTCTCTCTACTTCAGCAAGTGAATCATTAAATTTAATTCTATGAGACCATTGTGCATATCTACCAAACATTGGAATTCCTTTAGCATTTTTGATATTCAAACTCTTCTTTATTTGAATCGGGATATTCTCTATCTTTTCTATTATTCCAGCACCATTTATTGTAGCTCCATTTACAGTTGGAGATTGATGAGGTTGAACAGTCTCATAAATTACATGATCATGTTGAAAAGTTCTTCTTGTATATTCTCCATCTACTGAATAAATGTAGTAATAATCTTTTGCTAATTTTCTATCTTCGGCAGTATATTCGGTTACATAGAAACACTTTAATTCTGTTTCTAATTTGTCTTTCCATAATTGAGTATTATTTACTAATAATTTTCTGAAGATTTTAAAATTGAGTGTGTTTACGAGATTATCATAGTTATAAACTATATTGCTTGTGTGAACTGTTCTATCTTTTATATCTATTTTTTCTACATTTCTATAGATGAATCTAGAATTATTTCTAAGCCTTTCTTCTATGATACGGAATAATGCACCATAAGAATCATCTACTCCCTTGAAAATATAATGCTCAATTGCATTTTGGCCACTGGATAAAAAACTCTGCTCATAATCACTATGCCCTCTAGTTATAAGAGAATATTTCTTCTTAAAATCATGATCAGGATCTCTTGATATTTGACCATCACTCTCATAACCAACATATGCCGTTGCAACATCCAATGAATAAGACATAGTAAAAGTATTGAAGAATTCTTTTGTGTACTCATCTTTAGTAATGAGTCTAGGGCCAAGAATATACTTACTATTCAGTTGGCCCATAGGATTAGCATCAAAAATTTTAAAATCTTTTAAGTAGAGTGCAAGAGTCATTCCAGCAACTCCTCCACCCAAAATGTAATTCATATTATACTCTTGTCAATTTAATTCCATTCTGTCAATTTAATTCCATTCGAACTATAGACAGATTCATCCAGTGTAAGATCAAAACATCTTAGCTTTTTTCCTTTAGCTATCTTTATATCTAGCTTCTTTGCTTCTCTGATATCTAAAAATCCAACGAATGTATATACATGATCATGATCTATATAGCCTAGAGCATACATTTCTATTCCTAATCTCATCTGATATTCTATACTTTTATCTGTGCCTATAAAAATTCTATGAAGATCACGTATCAATCTCATTCCCTTATGATCATATCTAATGCCAAGAAATTTTCCATCATATTTAAATTTCTTATCTTCTTCTCCATATAGTTCTGTAGGCTCAACACTCCCTGCGAATAGCTTCTCAAATGATCTTTGACAAATTCCTCCTATCTGTGCATACTCAAATTTAAATTTCTCATTGCAATACATATTGCAAAGATCATCTATTTCATCTAATTCACTGTGATTCAATGTACACTGTCTACCATCTTGCCAATCTTCAGAAACAGGCTCTCCTTCATAAGCTAATTGAGACCAATCATCATCGGTCATTCGGTATAACTCAAATTCGTTGTTGCTCATTTATCTCCCCCGTGTTAGAATCATATATCAATCCTTTGTCTATGTGATATATACATCCATCTTTTTCTGTATGTTTGCTTATTTGACCTAAACTCATATGTCTGAAAATAGTTTCTAAATCTTTATATTTTGCTGCCAATTTTGAAACCGTGGCTTCGAACTGGAGACCTGGCTTGAAAACTTTCTTTTTTGGTTCTTGGATGTCAATGCTTGGTTCTAGTGCTTGCCGGTGGATTTCACTATCATTCATATAATTCTCCTTTGGATATATAATAATAAATCTGAATATAATTTTAAATTAACTACACTTACTATAACCACAATTCATACACTTATTGCAACCTTCTTCAGATATATAAGACATGTCGCTACACTTTGGACATTGTTCTGCATGATCTAATGTATCTTTTTCACTAGTTCCATTTCCTTCTTTTGGCTCAACTCTATTCATGAATTTTTCTAAAGCAATCGCGACAGCCATTGGAACAGAGTTGATGAAATATCTTCTCTTATCTTCTACATCATGCCAAAATGTGCCTTGCTTTGGAGACTCAATTTTCTTCAAGTGATTAATTATGAATGAAGGATCATCAACCTGTCTAAGCAATGAAGATAATAATACTGAAATTGTTTTTAACTCAGTATCGTCCTTTCCGTATGTGTTTAAGAATATCTCGAAAGGCTTATTTGGTTGATCTTCAAAACCACCAATTGTAATGTAGACTTTTCTTTCGGCATCAACCGGAATCTTGTAGGTTGGACCAAACAAAGTCAACGGCCTTTTCTTGTTTACCTTAGGCTTCTCTTCTTCAGGCTCATCAGGAATTAAGATACCTTCTCTTGATCTATCTCTATATACTGTTAGAGATTTTAATCCTTGTTTCCAAGCATCAAGATATACATTCTCTACAGTTTTTGTAGTTACATTTTCAGCTAAGTTTATTGTAGAGCTAATAGAATTGTCTATGTATCTCTGAATTACAGCTTGTAACTTAACTCTACTCTTAGGATTTACATCGTGAGCAGTAACTACATATTCAGGAAGATCTTCATCATTGTCAAATAGATCTTCTATGATTCGAGGATAAGTTTTGAATTCTTTGAATGTACTTCCATCTTGTTGCCTTACTCTTCTTGTATACGAAGTTGCAAACAATGGCTCAATACCTGAAGAAACCTGGCCAATAATACTACCACTTCCAACAGGAGCAACAGTTAGAAGGAATGAGTTTCTAATTCCATTCTCATAAAGAGCTGCATTTTCTTTTTCGCTATAGGCTGTTTCATCTATCCATCTTTCTACAAATTTAGATCTCATCCACTTTTTGCTTTCGTACCAAGGAAATGCTCCTTTTTCTTTTGCTAAATTTACAGAAGCATCATAAGCAGCATTTCTAAATCCTGCCATTATCAACTCAACCATTTCTCTAGCTTTAGCTGAATCATATCTGATCTGCAAACGGATCAAGGCATCACCTAAACCAGTGATGCCAAGTCCTATTCTTCTTTCATTAAGCGCTACTTCATTTTGCTGAGGTAGTGCATGTCTTCCATTATTCCAGTCGATACAATTATCTAAGAATCTTACAGCTACTCTAACATCATCCCAAAATGATTTATAGTCAAATACCCAATCATCTTCAGTTATTTGCTCTATACTATCTTTAAGATTTTTTACATACTTTGCAAGATTCATATGACCCAAAAGACAATTGCCGTAAGCCCCTAAAAACTGTTCTCCACAAGGATTAGTAGTAACACAAGGATTGCAATACCAAAGGGCATCATCTTTTTTATGATTGTCAATAAATAAGATCCCTGGTTCTCCATGTTGGTGAGCGTTCTCAATGACGGCATCCCAAACTTCTTTCGCATTTGCCTTATGCTTAATTTTTGCTTTGCCTTCAACTGGCCATCGTTGTTCATATTCTTCTCCATTCTCTAAAGCTTGCAAAAACTCATCTGTTATTAGGACACTGATATTTGCATGTTCTACAAGCTTGTATAAGTCATTATAACCTTCACCTTGATTTTCAGCGAACTTTATTTTACCCAATATTTTTTTAATCTTTATGAATTCCAATATATCTGGGTGATGGATATTCATGGTGATCATCAGAGCTCCTCTTCTGAGTTTTTGATGAACTGTATGGGTTGACTTAGACATAAGATCCATAAAGGAGAATGATCCAGGAGTTATACCTCCTGAATTCTTAACTTCCGAGCCTTTGGGTCTTAATACTGATATATCTGTTCCAACGCCTCCTGTTGCTCTGTATGTTAATGCTGATTCTTTAAGCCAATTATATATTCCTTCTATTGAATCTGCTTCTATTGTATATTTATCTTTATCTGCTATATCAAAATCTGAATTGTCATTCACTGATTGCATCCATCGTTCATGATCTATAGTTTTCCTAATAGGTATCACGTAGCAATTTGTATTTGACACATTTTCTGTTCTACCTAAAGCATAGTTAATTCTCCCACCCGGGATGAACTTCCAGTCCTTTAGTACTTCATTGAATTGCTTTCTTACATCTTGTCTGATTTCTGTTGATTCTACTGAAGCTGCTTCCCTTGCCAACCTCTTCCACATTTTTTCAGGAGAATCTTCATCTTCCATTAAATATTTTTCACTCAGTACACTTGCTGCTAATTTGTCACCATCATACCATTCGGTAAGCTTATCGACCTTTTCAGACATTTACCATTATCTCCAAACCTCTCGTTTATTTTTCAATTACGTGTATAGGCTTATCACCTGTCTCCATAGATTGTTCGGCTGATTTTCTCAGCCACAGTTCTACTCTAACGTGTTCGTTGTATTGCTTTGATGCTTCTTGCAGAATTTTTGTGCACATAGATTTCATTTCATCCAATGTATGATCAGTAGTCTTTCCTGAGAAAACTAAACTGGGCATTGCATATTCTGCACTCGTGTTGATTCTAAAAATATTATACATAGTCGCCATACTCATTTCTTTCTTTATATTCTTTTCCGAAGAAATTATCCCAAGATCCACAATCATAACAAGCCATAGATATTATTCCTCCGACTATTAATGAAAGTGCAAAAGTCACAACAAGCCCTTTTAAACCTGCAAGCAATACTCCAATTATCCATACTCCAAAAAACATAGATAATATGCTTGTTAAAATAACGTGTCGTTTCTTAAAATTAAATTCATATCCGAAAACACTAACGTCTCTATTATCTTTGTTTACTAATTTAGCCATCATATTAATCCTCTATATCTGTAAAAAACGAATTATAATCACCATCACTCCAGCAGCATAGATTGATGATGCCTCCTATTATGAATATTATACAATTTGTAATAATGAATGCCATCCAGCCTCCGGTATATGCAGCCAGGCCTATTGCTCCAAAATAAGACATTAATCCACTAGCCCATCCTATATGTCTAGATCGTATTGTTAATTGAATAGCACCTATCTTAATCTTTCTAACCTTTTGCATCAGTAACCTCCAGTCTTCTCCCATTTTCCAACAAATTTCAAGTGAGTTTTGCCCGAATATAATTTAACATGTTGGTTGCTAAAATGATCACATTTTGGGCACATTAAAAATTTATTTTTTATTGTATAAGATTCATATTCTTTGAACGTTAATATTCTATCGAAGACTTCTTTACATTTTTCACACTCGAACTCATGAATAGGCATAATTTATCTCTCATCTCTGAATTTTGTGAATAAATCGTCCAACCCTCCGTCTGTTTTAATGTTGTGAATAATATCAGATTCAGCATCATCACTCATTTCTAATATTCTAATTTGAGCAGTTTCAGGATGAAATTCGACATTAAACACCTTACCATCTAATCCAATTCTGTTCTTGGCTATATAGAGCTTGCCTTTGTTGGTTCCCTTTTCCACTAAGTTTCTAGAAAATGTCATAATGAAATCAGTAACCATAGCTTTTGAATACGCATCGGCTATTTTGTCTAATCCAATTATGTCTTCATCCAACCCACCTCTATTAGTTTGAGAAGCTGTCCAGATTGGAGTTTTTGTTTCCATTCCATAGCCTCTAAGCTCTTCATAAATTGCTTCTAATTCCCAAGTTCTCTGTTCATAAGCTCTTGTACTTCTCATAAGATCTGCATAATCTAAAATTATGAGATCTGGAACAAAGCCAGATGAAATTAATCTGTCTATATGAAATTTAATCTTATGAATGTTAGCTGATCTTGTAGGGAATTCTTTGATGATGAGTTTCCCGCCCTTGTAGTTAGCCAGCATCTTTTCTACGTCATCATAATTTTCTTTCAGATTCTTTGTAGGAATTCCTGTGATTGCTGAATCATATCTCTTACCAATATTGATTTCTGATAATTCGAATGTATAATGAACAACATTCTTGCCAGCATCAAGAGCTCCCTTACCAATAGCGGTCAGCCAAAAACTCTTTCCTCCCCCTGTTGGAGCCATTATGACCCCCAATTCTCCACCAGCTAATCCACCCTCCAAATAATCTATGTGATCCAACAATTTGAATCCTGTTGGGATAGTTTTTCTTGGATTAAGCTTTGTTCTTTCTTCTAGCGCATCAAAGTATTCATGCCCAGTATCTATGACATGGACATGTTTCATTGCTTCTTCTATTCTACCTTTTATTGCATCACTCTTGTCTGATTTTAATAGCTCAACGGAATCTAAAATTGCTTGTTCCATTTCTTTATTAGTGCAAAATTGTGCTGCTATATCTTTGGTATGATTCAATTCGATTTGATTTACATTTGTTTCTATTTCCTTTAACAAGACCTTAACTGACTCAACTATATCTGCATTTGTTTCGTTTCCTAATTCTATTCTAATTACTTCATATGTTGGTGTTGAATTATACTTGACAAAATAATCTACTATGATATTCCACAATACTCTATGTGTTTCTGAATTGAAATAAACAGGCTTACATATAAGAATAATCTGTTGAAAAAACTTATAGTCGATCAATGCTGCTTGTATAACTCTATTTTGGAAACTTCTTCCAAACTTCTCAAATGAATCATCCCTCATCGTTACTTCTCCTATTCGAAAGATATTTTTCTAGGTCTAATATTAGTAAAGCCATCCACCCAACGAGTTATATTGCGTGGCGACATACTATCTGTTATTAATTTAATTCTAAATTGAGTTGATTTAAACTTTGGAGTAAAGTTCGTAAAGGTACGTTCAATGTTTTGGATAGCTGCGTTGCTCATATCAGGGGTGAGAAGTTGCATTACCTTATAATTCTTCTCGATGAGCGCTTTATTTGATATATATTTTTTGTACCTTTTGACTCCTTCAGCTAACTTAACTGAAGAATAATCCAGTAGATCCTGGATGTTATAAATATCACCTGACTCTTTCAGATCGACGACAAAAGGAAAGTCTTTTGTAAAAGTTTTTTGGCCAACACCACTAATTCCTATAATCCCATCAGATTTGTCACCACATAAACACTTATAAAGTATATAGTTACCAGGGTGGCATCCTGTTTCAAATTTGACAAAATCTGAGTCTACGATTTGCCCGGTTGGTGCTGCCTTAGTCTTTACAGGTCGAAAGACTTTCGTTCTGTCTGAGACTAATTGAAAATAATCTCTATCTGTTGATACAATGACATTTTCAAATTCCTCATCATCAAATATATTCTCAACACAATAAGCAATGAGATCATCAGCTTCTAAATATTCTATTGAAGCTTGGTAGAATGGAAGGTCTTTGATATACTCTCTAACTCGATCTATCTGACCCCAGAAAGCTTTCTTTTCTTCTTCCGGATTTCCTTCATAGCTTCTATTGAATCCCGTGAATGTTCTATCCTGTTTATAGCTTTCCATTATAGCTTTGCGCCTTTTGGATGAGCCTCGTCCTTCCCAGGCGACCAGAACTACGTCAGGATTGAATTTGTTTATGACAGAGGTATAACTTTGTAGGCATCCATAGATACCACTTACATTGTCACCCTTGTCATTGGTCAGATTTAATGCAGCAAAGTTTCTTATAAACATATTTAGCTGGTCGATATACAATACAGTGGTTTTCTTTTTCACATTATTCTCCATTCTTTATCTATTTCATCTTCCCAAATTCTAATTAATCTGTAGCCTTTTCTATTTGCCAATTCATTTTTGTATACATCATTTTCAATATGATCTTTTCTAGAATGCCAATATCTTCCATCAACTTCTATAAGAATATATCTATAGGAAATTTAAATTCAAATAAACAACTTCATACTACTCCAGTGTGTTTATGACTACTTCTACATTTTCCTTGCGAGCATAGTTTATAGTATTCCAAGTTCCACCTTTTTTTTCTCCTTTGAGAGGATTCTTATTTGGAAAAGCATACACTATATCTGAATTATCTACCATATACTCATTTCTAATTTGATAAGATTTGTATCCGTCGTTTCTAGTAATTTTATTTCCTAGTTCTATAATTTCATCTGCATTCTCTTCTATAATTCTTCTAGAAAATGAAGGTTGATGTTTTATTGAATCAGGAACTACTACTATTAATTTTTTAACGTACGCAGTAGCTGGGAAAGAATTAATCTTAGCACAATTCATGAGCATTGCAGTGTCTACTCCCAATGCTCCTCCAAAATATAATGTTTGATATAGATTTCTTGATACAAGCAAACCCGCTATCAAATTCATGACATCAGTATTCTCTTGATTCATCTTATATTTTCGAGTTCCTGTAAAGCATGCTTTCATAAGGTCTCCTAATTTTTATCGTATATATTTTTAATAAAAAAAGCTCAGTGAATAAACCACTGAGCCCGATTAATCAATACGTTGACTAATCCTCCTTATCCTTAATCTCATTATGATTAAAATCTAACCACTGAGACTTATAAAATCCTTCTACTACTTTCATTACATCATACGAATTTACTGTACCAATTTTTTCCATCTTTCGGTCTTGATGACTCACCTGTCCATATAAAATATATTTAGACATGCTAAATCTCCTGTTACACTATTGATGTCATCTATGATTTAAGTTATCTTTCCTCCACAAAGATTGCTTCATGTAATACTCTAACTACATCCATAATTAAACTCTATGGAACGGGATTTTCTTTAAAATATCATCTTCAAGCCTTGAGAAATTGTTCCTAAAAATGTGAATAAACTTCTAGAGAACATACTATCAATAGCCAAGCCCACTCAGCTACTTGCTCTCCTGATTTGAAGCGAATTGTAATTCGCTTATAAGTAGACCAAAAATGCATCCTAACAAAATAGAATATTCCATCTTCATTCTCCGGTGTAAACAAAAAAATATACCCTAGCTTACAGGATATATTAATATAATTCTTGCCATTTTTAAACTCGAATTTGGATACTCGGGTGAGGATCGAACTCACAACATCCTGGACCAGAGCCAGGTGCACCGCCGATTGTGCTACCGAGCATCATGTTTTCTATTTTTAATAAAAATAGCGGAGGAGGGATTCGAACCCCCGACCTCTAGGTTATGAACCTAGTAAGCTGACCGCTGCTAACACTCCGCATTAATGTGTTCTAATATACTCCATTAACCAATCAACTTCTTCATCTGTTAAGCCAATTGATAATAGTTCTGGCTTAATAGTTCTGTTTACTACTCTTTTTGTCAATTCTATGTATCTTTTATTTTCAGCAAGATTATGATCTATTGTATCATTAGGATCTCTTATATCGAAATATTCTTCAGGCTCTCTTATATCGAAATATTCTTCAGGCCTATCACCTCTAGGACCGCGGTCAGGCCTATCAGATTCATGCTTTCTTCTCCAAGCATTTTCAGCTCTACGAACTGAATCTGATTCAGTGTGATTGATCATCTTCTTCCTTTTTGAGTCTTAATAGAATTTCTTGGCCTGATATACTATTTTTATTGCAAGCCTTCAATGCTACATAACGCCAGCCTTCACTCTCTTCTTTATTTCTTTTTTCTTTGCTCCATTTATTCTTGAGTGCTTTCCAAAATGCTCCAAAATGACTTATCTTAGAAACTGTAATTACCAATGTTCGCTTGAGTTCGATATATTTTTCTTCACTTATATCTTCTTCAGCGTACAAAGTATCTAATATGACTTCTTTTATATTATTTGCTTCATTTTGTAAATCGTGTGCTGACATGTTAAAAGTTTCTAACAACATCTAATCGCCTTCCAATTTCACGTGAATTTCAAGTGTTGATTCTAACCAACTAACCTTATTGTGAAGCATAATAACATACAATAATAGTATAACAACAAATGCACTCAAGCCGATAAACATATACTTCGAAAAGGCTGCGAATAATACTAAATCTTGAAGCTGCTCAACCAACCTGGCGAATGCTTCCATTTGCAAAACAGCGATTTCAGCATCTTCTGCTTTGCCTAGCAAATCTTCCATAAAATCAAATGCAACAAACATGAAACCCCCTTAATCCCAGAGATGTTCAAAATACTCTGCGAATAGTTTTAGTCCTTCTTCTATTGCTTCTTTTCTTACCTTCATATATTCTTCATAATCTGAATAATTAGCAGCATGAATGCTTTGTAAATAACCGTCTTCATCGATCCACATTTTTTCTAATATTTCATCATTATAAGAATATTTTCCACCATCTTCATCGCATTCTTCTGTTGAGAGATATTTGAAAGCTTCAATCATTTTATCAAGTATTTCATTCCATATTACAAACTGTAATTTCCATGTATCATCTGTGGTTTTTAATTCATATGATTCAGGAAGTAAACCACCAGGACAGCTATGATGATTATTTCTGAATGCTATCAATCTTGGAAGAATGTGTTCGGAAAGAGGAACGTATAAATTCCATAGTTCTGTGTTATCGAAACCTCTTGTTCTTCTTTGCCAAAACCACATGATTCGACGATGAAGATCTTTTCTATCCCAAACTTCTCTCCAAAGCCAATAGTAGATATGTTCCCACCATTTGAGCTTTACAGGATTCTTAGCATCGTATAATACAGTGACTTCTCTTTTCTCAGACATAATAAATCTCCTTGTGTAAGTTTATTACGTCATAGTACCCTCCTAGTCTTTATGGTTCTGACTGTATAATGGTTTTTAGATAGCTCCACAACTTCTGATCTGTAATCATGATCCATTATGTCGCAGATTGCTAGTCCAATTTCTTTGAACTTTCTCTGTGTTTCTTCTATGCTTTGTTTCTGTCTTAACATAATAGTATGGTAGACCGGGTAGGATTTGAACCTACTGTCTCCACCTTATCGGGATGGCGTCTATACCAAGTTTAGGCTTCCGGTCCATTATTTTAAAATGTGGCACACCCCCGGAGAATCGAACTCCGCCACGAACGTTTGGAGCGTCAGTCGCCTGCCTTGGAACATTGGGATGCATATTTTTTAATCAACTTCAATTTCATCAACGAAAAATGCTGCTAAGATGAATATTCCAAGTGCAATTATTCCAAGTACAATTGCAATCCCTAAAGAGATTATTGATGGAAATAACACCCAAAACCATGACCAGGCTATACTTCCTGTTAATTTCAGTATCACGAAAACAACTGTCAAAAAATTCAATAATCCGATTTTCATTTTGTAACCTTTCTAATTTGCAGCTTTCTTTGCTTTAGCAATCTGTGATTTTGTCATACTACTAGTAATTCCATGACCACATTTTAAACAATGAAGTTCACCATGCATATCATCTTGAATTCCTGTTTCACCATATTTCCCTCTGCAGCTTTTTCGTAAACATTTCTTACCCTTCATATCTGTTTCATCGAATTCGGAAAATCCAATGTCACCTTGTTTTGCTGCTTCTCTTAGTTTCACAGTAATTCTCCTGAATATTTGGTACCTAGGGTGGGACTCGAACCCACGATAATCTGTTTGTAGGACAGACGCTTTAGCCGCTAAGCAACCCAGGCATAATTTTTTGGTAGGCGATACAGGATTTGAACCAATCACATCTTGCACGTCTCTTGCACGTCAAGCCCTCGTTGTATCCTCAAAGTGGTGGGGAGAATGGGACTTGAACCCACTATCTGCACTTTATAAGAGTGCGGCATATACCTGTTATGCTTTCTCCCTACAATTTCCTGTTCTCCTTAAAAACCTCTTTAACTTGTTCATACTCTGGTTTATGTCCATCTACTGGAACAAAATCCATCTTGTCCATTTTTGCTTTTACTTCATCGAAGTGAAGTGGTTTGTAATCATTAGCATCTACACCAACATCAAAACTTCTGCCAAGACTAGGAAGTGTATCGTGTGAATGACCATACAAATGCCAATTTCCCCAATGCGATGCATTCCAAACTCTCATTCCATAATGACAGAGAGTCATTCTCTGACCATTTATATTTACTTCTTTGTACGAATCGGATATTGTGTCAAAAGAATTTGTTCCCCATCCTTTATTATTTATTAGAGAGTGCCTATTCTTATAGAGATATTTATCATGATTTCCTTTCAATAGACTTATCTTACCATTCAGTCTATTAGCAAGTTTAGCAATCTCTTTCCAATTTCTGCTAAATATAAAATCTCCTAAATGCCACACAATATCATTCGGCTTAACTCTCTCATTCCAATTATCAATTAGAACCGCATCCATTTCGTCTATATTAACAAACGGCCGATTGCAATATTTGATTATATTAGCATGATTGAAATGTGTGTCAGATGTAAACCATGTTTCTATCATTCTATAACCTTTTAGTTTATGGTCGGGGAAGCAGGATTTGAACCTGCGAAGTTTCCTGCTCCCAAAGCAGGCGTCCTAAACCTAACTAGACCATTCCCCGATATGAATATCATTTCTCAATTCATCTATCTGTCTTTTAAGCTCTTTTCTTTCACGTTCAGCATGTATTCTAATCAATTCTCTTTGAATTATAGATTCTTTAGAAAGATCATTTAATCTATCGAGCATTCTGAATACTTTAAAGAATGTTCCAACGAAACAGATTGTGACCATTAGTAACATCATATTAAAACCTCTTAAGTTATTGTACTGTTATAATATAACAAATCTAGTGACGATTGTAGACCTAAAACCAAAATTAATCTGTTCTAATGTATAAAATATTATCAAGCATTACTGAATCTTCACTAATTTGATAGAATAACATTGGAATCGCAATCTTCTGTGTCTTTAGAAAGTTGATCACTCGATTCTTGAAAATCACTCCGTGCTTGGAAAATATAACACTTCGTTCATCTTCATCTAATTCGTATTTTCCAAACCATCGCGTAAATTCACCCGATGATCTTATTTCAGATATTCTTTCGAAACGACTACGATTCTTGATTTCAAACTGATCATTTGTTATAAGACCTTCATGAAACCAAGTTCCTTGAAAATTAGAATTTAGTTTTGGTGCTGCACATTGCGTTAAAGTGATTATCAACCAAACTGTTGTAATTGTAAGTATTGAATAAAACCACTTAAACTCTGTGTTCATCCTTATAGCTCTCCTTGTTTATAATAAATATAATTCAAGGAAAAATGGTACCCGAAGTGGGATTCGAACCCACATTGTCCAAAGGACACGGTGTCTAAGACCGTCGGCTAAGCCGTTCGCCTACTCGGGCATAATATTTGGTGTCAAAATATCTCTAACTGTTCTCATAAATATTGGTAAGTGATTTTCATCAACATGACATTTTCTTGCAGCATCTAAAAATTGATTTGCTGATCCTACCAATCTATGTTGATTTCCATTTTCTAATTCATCATCGATTAATTCGCAAAGAGCTTCAGGATCATCAACGCTTATTACACTCTTGCATTGAATAACTTCTGGTTCCTCATAGCCCCAATCTTCTAATTCTCTGATTACTCTATTTTTGAAACTTTCAGGCTCATTGTCTGGAACTAATCTATCTGGTGTTTCCATATAAACCCAAATAGTGCTAATTGCTTTCATTCTTTTAGATTTATCTTTTGTTTCTCTGAATGTTACATAATAATAATCATCCATTTTTACGGCCTTTTCAATTTGTCCAATAAGTTCTTAATCTTCTCGAATGTGCTTCGGCTATTTTAACTATTTCTTCTGATAAATAACAATTATTTGAGAGAGCATCACATGGGCTACGATCCCATTACCTCCTCGTTGGCAGCGAGGTGTTCTACCGATTGAACTAGTGATGCATTAAAATGTGTTAAATCTCTTTGGTTCACCATTCTTATCAAAAACAAATTTATCATTCACTTCACCCACCCAAGCCTTCTTCTTGCCATATCTAATGAGCAAAACATTTTTCACTATAGCTCCATTATGAGTTCTATAATTTTGATCAGCTTTTACTCTCTTATTTGACTTTGGCATCTGAAACTCCCGTATAGTTACATTTTGGACAAAAACTTATATTTTGTATGAAGTAAATGAAGCCACAAGATGCCCGCATCTTAATTTTTTCCTGTAGATCCAAATCCGCCGGATCCTCTTTCTGTTTCTTTGAGTTTAAAAACCTTTTCGAAATTGAATTGTTCTACTGGTGAGAAAACTAATTGTGCAATTCTATCACCTTGCTCTATGAAGAAAGCTTCAACTCCTAAATTCTGCAGTATAACTTTGATTTCACCTCTATAATCAGAATCAATAGTTCCCGGAGAATTCAAAACAAATACTCCTTGCTTAGCTGCTAATCCTGATCTACTTCTTACTTGTCCTTCATAACCTTTTGGAATTTCAACATGAATTCCTGTTGATATTATTCTTCTTTCGCCGCAAGGAATTGCTAATTTGAATGCATCTAATTCTTCTGCATGGTGTGGTGTCAATACATCAGCTCTTAAATCAATTCCCGAACTATTCTCTGTCTCGTAGGCTGGATCATTGTTGCGGGAATTATTCACTATCTTTATTGTCTTATAACCATATGAGCGACCAAAATTCCAATTGAATTTCATCTTGTCTTTCTAATTTGGAGGTACGGGTGAGGATCGAACTCACGATCTGAGGGTTGCAACCTCGTGCCTTAAGCCTCTTGGCTACCGCACCATTATAAATATGGAGCTAGGTCACGGACTCGAACCGTGGTGGAGATTTACTCGTCGCCTTACAAGGGCGGTACTGTCGCCGCTGAGCCAACCTAGCTTAATTATCAAATTTACTAATTTCAACATCCAATTTATCAGCAACTGTCATTGACTGATCTGGATCGAAATTATCACAAACGTATTGTCTTGATGCATCTAAAATTTTTCCAATATCTATAGAAATTATAACTTGCCCATCTTCTAACAAGGGACATCTAAATTCCCAGAATCTTCCTTCGCTTAAGAACTCTGCATATTTGCAAGTGTTACAAGATTCTCTGTGATGTCGGAAATTAACATCTTTTTTAGCAAGCATTTAATAACCTTTAGTTAATGGAAGGTAGGTAGAGGAATCGAACCCCTGGCTTTTGACACCCCCTCCGGGTTCAAACCGGATTGCAGACCTTTCCGCAGTACCTACCTTAAAATGGTATATCTTCATCCGGATTTGGATTATTGAAAAAATCAACTACCGGATCAGCTTTTTCTTCTGGACTTCCAACTCTGCATTGCTGTGCAATTTCTTCATGATCCCAAGGATCATCAACTCTTACTCTTTCAATCTGTCCTTCATCTGTCAGAACGGTAACCTCATTAACTTCTGGTCTTACATAATCAGGTGATCTAAAGCAATCAGTTAAATTATGCGTCGTAATCATATTCTGTACTGTAGTATTATAAAGATTACAATCTTCATATGATCTAAGAAATAAAGCTTGATTTTTTGCTGCTTGCGTGTCACACGCAATTCCTGCTGGTCTGAATAAAAATATTTCGTGTTCATATGGCTCAGGCCAGGGACCTAAGATGTTCTGATCATCGGATTTTTTTGTCTGATATGATAATTCTAAAGCTTCATCAAATAATCCCTTAGGAATAATATATCTTGATGCATCATTCTGAATCATATAAGTTCTCTTACTACGAATGTATTCTGTTTTTGATCGAATATTTCTATAACCTGTTGCCAATCTATCTATTCTACAATTGAGAAATTCACCGGACTTAAGAGCTCTATAGTTGAATATTTTAGTTGCTCCATTATCAGATTCAGATCTCATACATTTTACTGACAAATTCTTATACATATTCTTCCTTTCGTGTATGGTAGCCAAGAAGGGATTCGAACCCTTAAGGAGATTAATCGTCCAGCAGGGTTTAAGCCTACCGCGTTTGCCGTTTCGCCACTTGGCCATTAGTTTTTATAAGCATATTTCTTTATGAAACTCTCTTGCCTCTTCTTCTTTTTCAGTTCTTTTATGCAATCACAAATTCGTCTTCCACAATCTCGACAATATTTGAACCCCGCCACCAATGCTATAACCAATGCAACTTCTAATCCACAATAAATCATCAATCTAATCTACTTTCTGCGTGTGCTGCAATCCCTGCCAGCTGGAAAATCTCTGCCATTTTATTGGCGTGAACTTTCTTCCTCTCATAGCTTTGATTGTGATCCGAAATCCAGATATATACGCCACCATAGTAATGTTTCTTGGCTAAACCTTCATTTTTTAACCACTTAGCGAACGAAGAATTGCCCGGTTTGACGATTACAGATGCAAACCCACAGAGCCCGTCTGGGACGACATACTCATTTCCCTTTGGATTCTTATCACAGAAGCTTCCTACGGTTGTCAGAACGGTCATGGGCTGTGGTGTGTGTGCCCTGGCAGCTTTGAAGCCTTCATCATAACCATTCATAAACAAGCGTTTCCATTTTTCATCATTATTTACTGGCATTCTATCTCCTTAGTCTAAAACCATTTAATTATATTCTGTATATAAATATAATCAATCTAGAGGCGATTGTAAACCTAAAACCAAAATAAAACTAGGGTGACCCAAAGTTTTTCAATCTTTATATTGTGTAGTTCATTAAAGTGGACCCTTCGGCGAGATTCAAACTCACATCTACTTGATTCGTATTCAAGCGTTTTGTTCATTAAACTACGAAGGGTTATAATGAATCAAAAGAAAATCTAGTAGAGTAAAAGCCCCTAAAGGCATTCCCCTCATATGGTGGGGAACATCGGAATTGAACCGGAAGTAACTCTTGTCTATTGCTATCTAATTTTTTCCGGGGCGAGCTAGACGAGTTTGGTATCTAGGCGTGATCCTCTGCTATTGGTTATTCACAGACATCGTCCTCAAATGTGGTAGGGGCACAGAGAATCGAACTCTGGTTACCGATTTAAAAGACCGGTACTTTCTCCACTAAGTTATACCCCCAAATTTTTGGTGGACCGGGAGGGAATTGAACCCCCATACTCTCGCTTAAAAGGCGAATCCTAAAGCCAGTTTTTGCTACCGATCCATATTTCTATGTGTAATCTCGCCAGTCGCTATGTCGTATTCTTTCTGGGTCTTTGCCCATTCTAACTGCTAATTTTGCTCTCGATCTTTCTTCTCTTCTTCTTGATCGTTTAAAATCTGAAGGAACTGACAATACTGACTTTCTAATATCTGGTTGATCTTTTCGTGTATTGCTCATTATGTTTTTATCTAATCCTTGAAGGTCCTTGTTTCTTCACCTGGGTTTCTAAATGACTGATTCTAAGTCGTAATCGATCAATTTTTTTTTACACTCTTTTCGTGTTCAGATTCTTTGTCTTCATACAACTTTATTTGACCTTTTATTTCATCTATAACTGAAGTGACTGCTGCAATCTGAATATTCTTAAATGGATTATCTTTGACTTTCTCTTTCTTTAATTCTCTCTTCCACAACGAGAAGTTTTCTAACCACTTTTTCGATTGCATCAATTGTTTCTTATTCTTTATTAAAACACTCATTCCCATCAGATTATCCTTTTATTGGTCAGTGAATAAGGAATCGAACCTTAGAAACACGGGCCACAACCGTGCGCCTTACCACTTGGCTATTCACTGTAAAAATTTACTCACACATATTATCCATACAACTTAATCAATCTATTTATTTGTCTGCTATTTCTCGTCAAAACAGGAGTGCTGTGAACACCCACGACTTTCATTACTCTGTTCTTATTTTTCTTTGGAACCAATCTTTCGACTGTGATAACTCCTCTTGAAAAATCTGGAGATGTGACGTAATCAACTTTCATCGTATTACCCTCCTATGTTTGGAAGTCCCGGTCAGATTCGAACTGACAAGCTCCAGAGTCAAAGTCTGGTGTCATGACCATTAGACGCTACGGGACAATATCTTAATTAAGCTCCGGAGCCAGGGATCGAACCTGGTTAAACCTTATAAGGGCCTCTTGGTTAACAGCCAAGCGCTCTGCCAATTGAGCTACTCCGAAACACTTCATAAATATATTTGAATCCTTTTTTTACATTATTTTACAACATTTTGTGTATGGTAGGAGGACAGGGAATCGAACCCTGGTTTTGGGTTTAGAAGACCCGTGTTCTTTCCGTTGAACTACCCTCCCATAATTTCAAAATATCCGAACGTATCTTCCCTCGGCTAGCCGTGGCCTTTTACACAACACCACTTTTCTTCTTTTGCAGTCCAGATATAAAGATAATCAACTGAACCAAATGTATCATTGATTGCTAGTTTAAAACTTTCTACACAATATTTATCTACTGTCAAATCTGTTATGCTTAATTCTTCTCCTCTATCTCTATGATAGGCTACCGTATATCCTTCTACAGGATCTTTCCAGGTGTGTCCTTCTGGTTTTGTAATTTCTACATCGAGCGAACTTAAATCTCCAAGTGCAATTAAAGCATCAATTTTTTCTTGATCAGTATAGTGTTCTTGAAGAATCCTGCCAACATGATCTGGATAACCGTCATAATGACAATAAATTGCTTTTACTTTTCCATCAGATAATTGAGCTGCTATAACACTTCGTGTAGACATTTGAAACCTTTCTTAGAGTTTATTTGGCCAGGGAGTTTTGAACCGGTGTGCAATCCATTACACTATATGTAAAATTTCATTGACTATTTTTTGGTGGGCAGTGAGGGATTTGAACCCCCAAAGTCCGAAGACAAGAGTTTTACAGACTCTCAGCTTTACCGTTTGCATAACTACCCATATGTTCCTATTAATGATTGTGTATATAATATAACAAATCTGAGACCGATAGTAAACATAAAACCAATTTTATTTCAATCTTTTTTGCCTCATTATTTCGTGATATTCCTTATCATCTTCATCATCCTCGAATTCGATGTTTTTCGACGATCTTCGATCTCTTCTGTTTTCATTCTTTCTTTCCGAACGAGTTAACTTGAAATCTTCTTCTTCCATATCACGACTTTTGCTGCGGTTCACTTTGTACTCCTGTGTTAATGTGGTAACCCGGAAGGGAATTGAACCCTCGTCATTAAGTTGAAAGCCTAATGTCCTAACCATTGAACGACCGGGTCATAAATTTGGTGACGGTGACGAGATTTGAACTCGCAGTTACTTGGTTGAAAGCCAGGTCGGGTGTACTTTCCCTACACCGTCATATAATCTTTTTATTGTCGTATACTTTCTGAGTATATTCTGTAAGGACTATGTAGCATGAATCTGTCTTCATTTTGTCCATTAACTTTTTGCCTGATATTACTGATTCTGGTATTCTTCTATGAACTATAATATCATATTCATATTCATCTCTTACTAGTTCAATATTTTGATACCATTCAGATGTAGTGAAAAATTCACCATCACTATCTTCACATAAGTATTTATATACCGCAGTATTGTGTTTCATTACAACCTTTCTAAGTTTTGGCCCAGGGGAGGGGAATCGAACCCCCGATTCGCTTGGTAGACAACCAAGTGCATATTCCTTCTTGCTACCCCCAGACAAATTGGCGGTGTCGACGAGATTTGAACTCGCTATCCTCAGGTTGACAGCCTGGAGCATTTTCCGATTATGCTACGACACCATTTTTGTTTCCCCAATTCTCAGTTTATCGTTACATCCTCTGCTGGAGTTGAAATTCTTTCTACTGTAGTGACAACTTCCACTTCACCCAAAATATCTGGATAAGTATTTGACGAATCTACTAAGTCTACATATTCGCAAGAAGCTCTGAGTAAATCATCATAATCACCTGCCATTGACTTTTCGAGATATTTCTTGGTCAGACCAGGATCAATCTGATTTAAAACTCCTCTTACTGCTCCCATTACTGCAAAAGCATTTCCATCTGGTCCTGATAAATCTAAGACTAATTGATAACCTGTTTTACTCATGCCAATTCCCTTCTTACTCCGTTGATTGGTACACAAAACTTATGATTCTCAATCGTTACGATTCTTCCATTCACATTTTCAACCTTCAACTTTGTTACTAAGTTGTCGTAAGTAGCTCCAGGATATCGTGGTTGTTCTACAATTGCTACCACTGTTCCTGCCTTTAAGGTTTTTCCCATTGGAGTAATTCCCATATAAGCAATCTTATCTCCGGGCCTGATTATTGTTCCTAATCCACCTTCTATACAACTTACATACTTAGGCATTCTCGAAACCTTTCATTATTTCTTCTACGAATGGAACTCCGTCGAACAACATTCTTTGCTGAATCTCAAATTCAATCTTTTCTGTATCGTTCTTGAAATTCTTTGTTTCTTTGAGAACTTGGTATCTTTCTCGAGTCATTCTATTCTTTCTAATATGGTCGGGGAGAGACTTGAACCCTATCTACCTGAGTGCAAAACAAGTGCTCTCCGTTGAGATACCGGCCCATAAATGGTGGAGCGTAAGAGATTTGAACTCTTAACCTTTTCCGTGCAAGGGAAATACTCTCCCGTTGAGTTAACGCCCCATATTTCTAATTGCTACTTTTTCCTTTGATCGATTGTACTTTGCACCTTTCCCTTTCTTTGGTGCAATCACCATTCCAGCTTTCTTTGAAAGTGGAACTCTTACTTTGTCTAATTTGATCTTCATCTTATTTCCTTCTGTTCATATAGATTGTTTTCTGACCTTATTGAACCCATTGAGGTTGCAAGCTGTCAAGAATCTTTCTTCAGATTATCGACCTCGCAAGCTGTCAAGAATCTTTCTTCATCAAATCCAGTATTGTGGCGATTGCAGAAGCTGGCAAGTAAAAGAGCAATTTGTGACCGTTCAACCTCAGTTAAAAAATCTAGTTCAAGTTTTACGATGTCGGCTAAGTTTTGAAAATGAATTCTTGTCATTCTATCCCTTTTGATGTTGATACAGATTTCTAATGTGGGCCTAATCGCTCTTGAATGTGAAAGCCTTCTTACCAACTTTGTAGAATCCCCCAGTTTTCTTTTTCAAGATAATGGGGAATTTGTGATTCCGAGGCTTAATTCCAGCGATTGTGCAAACCTCACCATCAAACAAATTAACTTCTTTTCCCAAATCTTCAGGATCCAGATCGTATCGGAAAGCGTATCGAGCAAAATCTCTCTCAATTTCAGTTTCGTGTCTGGTCTTTCCTTCTTCGACTTGAACCGCTGTGAATTTACATCGTAAATCCTTTTCACTATAACTAATGGTTCCAATCTTGACATCAACGTCCCAATCCTTAGCCCATTTTTCTAAAGCTGTTTCCAATTCTGTCCGAGCCTGCTTGATGTTTGATTTGGTAAAAGCCATTCTTTTCTCCCTGATTTGATTAACAACGCATAACCTTTGTAACATGTATAATATAACAAATCTAGAGGCGATATGAAACATAAAACCAAAAAAAATAAACTTTTTATGCTATTAATTAACAATAACTTATGCATATGCATAACTTGTTGCTTACTAATAAGTTAGTATAAGCATAGCTAAAACGTTCTGCAGCGTATTGTGTGATGTACCACCCAGCTTTATGCTGAGGAACGCAGCACAGACGATTTTAGCTATAACTTGTTCTACTGTAATCGATTGTCGAAGATCAAAAAATAAGGCCCATCAACTTAAGTTGTTGAAGGGCCTATAGTTAGCGTAAACTATGTGTGAATCTTAAAGATCCAGCCCCTCCTGATAATTACCTTCTGCGAGGTCAATTGTATGTCCTGTAACAACTTGTCTCAATGCTGTCAAATTGTTATCATAATATTTGACTCTATCCTGAGCTGCGTATTCAGAATCCGACCATATCGGTTTTCTGGCTCTACGCTTTCCGGACTTCTGTTGGTCAATAAATGACCTTAAGGTCTCTAATGCATCGTCGACATCATTTGTAAATCGTGGTGCTGGCATACTATTTTTCTCCTATATTAAATATAGCCCTAAAAAAAATCTGTTACGTTCCTAGTAATTCTTCTTCTGGTACTTCTTCGATCGTAATTTCATCCTCTCTCTTATCTGGATCCTGTTCTATATAAAGATCATCTTTTATCATTTGCTTGATCTTATTCCTGAACTCTTCAGTTTGACTTCTCATTAATTTCATGAACTCTTTGTTCTTGAATTCAAATGTTTCTCCATCTAATGTTAATTGTGATTTCTGAACAGTTAGTTTCTTAATCAGCTTTTTAGCCTTTAGGAAATCAAACCAAGAATCTTCATCAATTAATCCCTTATCAAAGTAGATATTCAGTATAGCTTCTCTATATGGAGGGCCAAATCTATTCTTAATGATCTGTGCTTTTGAACTTACTCCAATAATATCCTTTGCTCCAGCTTTTATCTTACCAGCCGTTCTCAATCTTACTCTAACATCAGCAAAGAAAGGAACTGCATTTCCACCTGGAGTTGTCATAGGATCACCAAATACTACTCCGATTTTTGCTCTTAACTGATTCAAAAATACTAGAGCTATTCTTTGATCACCTATTAGCCTTGATACTTTTCTACATCCTTGTCCTAATAATCTTGGAACCATAGCTACTTGCTGGTTGCCCACCTCTTCTTCCATTTCCTTACGAGTGGATGTTCCAGCTATTGAATCCCAAACTATTGTTACAAGTTTCTTTCTATCATTCTTTCGAACTGATCTGATTACGGTTTCTATTGTTGCAAATACATCCTCAACAGTATCAACCTGCACATATGTAAGATTTTTTCTTGGATCTAAACCTAACATATTCAAAAATTCTATATTGGCAGCATTTTCAGTATCAATCAATACTGATATTCCGCCTTTAGCTGCACAATCTTTTAGGATCATATAAGCTAATAATGATTTTCCTGTACTTGGATCTCCATGAATTTCTGTTAACCGACCAACCGGAATACCTCCATTTCCAGTTGGATTATTCGAAATTACCATATCTAAAATAGTACTTCCTGTTGAGAGCCACTCCGTTACATCAGCTGGAGTATCATCTTCGCCTAAGACATAGGCTGAGCCCCCTATTTCAGATTTTAATTCGTCTATTAATATGTCATTGAGAGTATTTGGTGATGAATTGGAAGAAGTATCATCAAACTCTTCCGAAATCACTGTTTTTCTCTTTGCCATTTATTCGTCATTCTCCAACATTTTCTCAAAATCCTGTCCTATCTGGTCCATATCTGCTGCTGGCTTTTCTTCTTCTTTTTCGGAAGAACCACCAAACTTTTCAGTTCCAGTTCCTGGATTTTCCTTTTGACCCTGTGGTTGAGCATATTTTTCAAGAGACTCAATCAGTTCACTTTCAGGCTTAAGGTTATAAATTTCACTAATGTCTGGGCATGTATCTAAGAGCTTACTAATCTTACTCTTCGAGGGCGCACCTTTTTCTGTCTCTACCAAAGCATCAATCTTTGCCGATACTCCGTCCATTGCAAAAGCAACATCAGTTATCGGATAAAGCTTGCCAGATTGATCTGGTGAAACTACATGAACTTTAATATCTACTCCTCTTTCAGGATCTGTAATATCAATATCTTGTTCACCAAACTGAACTGCAATTTTCAATAATTCGTGATGAAGTGTTGGACTATATCCCCAAAATCTAACACCTGCCTCCTCTTCTCCTCTAATTACTACTGGAGAATATACTCTCAACTTTGGTAGTAACACACTAAGAGTTAATCTTGTTTCTTCATTCTTAGTTCTCTTATACTCTTCTAATACTTCATATCCAAATTTGCAGATGACACATTCACCATCTCCATGTTTTCTTGGACAGAGATAATTTCGTCCTGCAACTCCATAATGGAACCACATTTCCAAAAACGGATTGTCTTCATCAAACTTATACGGAACAATTCTTGCAAGAGCTTCAGCTTCTGAATCGCCTGCATCCAAACGCCATAGCTTATCGCTTCCTCCACCTCTTCTTTGATCTGGATTATCCTTCTCTTGCAATGCTGCTTTGATTAAATCTAAATTCATCCTTCTACCTCCTTAAGTGTGTATACTCCTTTTTGCTTCCTATACTTATAATCATTTTTTATTGACTTTGTAAACTATCTCCTCTGATAAACGTAACTTTTATCATCTCCATATATGATCAATGTAATCTCATCTTTCAGCTCATATGTCATATCCCAAATAAAAGTATTATGTGGTTCATATTGCTGAATAACAGTTCTACTTATATTGGCATATCCTCTTACTCTGAATTGTAATTCAGTTGCATCAACATTCCAGAATCCATAATATATAATATCATTCGGATCACCTGTATTTACGAATCTTTCAAAATAACTAGCATCTACAAGTGATAATTTTTCAAATCCTTCTTGGAATTCATATACCCAATCGCCTATCAGCTGTGCGTGGTACTCACTAATTTCTTCTTTTGTTTCTTGTGGTCCTACTAAAGTATCTGGAATCTGCCCACAAGAAACAAAAGCAAGCAGAGTTACTAAACAGATACATCCAATTTTATTCCCGGATGACATTCATAATCTCTCAATTCAAAGTCTTCATAAACAAAATCGTCTATGCTTTGACCCCTATTATTAATTATCATTTTCGGCAACGCAAACGGTTTCCTCTTAATCTGTTTTTTTAACTTATCAATGTGGTTATTATAGATGTGTATATCCCCGCCTACCCAAATGAATTCTTCAGGAACCATATTTACGACTTGAGCTACCATCATAGTTAATAGAGCATAGCTAGCTATATTGAATGGAACGCCTAATCCTACATCACAGCTTCTTTGGTATAGCTGACATGATAGAGCTCTTTGTGGCCCTTTCTTCATTAAGTTTGTAGTTCTACCTATTCCATTATTTATAAATTTTGGAAATCTTTCGTATATTAAATCATATTTTTCTTGCTTACTCAATTCTCTACTCCAAAACTGAAACAACAAATGACAAGGGGGTAATTTCATGTCTTTTGCTTCGCCTGGATTCCAAGCTGAAACTATCATTCTTCTATCATTTGGATTTGTTTTCAATGCTTCTATGACTTGTGCTATCTGATCTATAGTTTCTATAGTATGCTTGTAAGATTTTCTATTCTTTCTTCTTACTATTTTATCTATAAAAACATGCTTCCATCTTCTCCATTGCTTGCCATAGATTGGCCCTAGATCTCCATCCGCGGATGCCCATTCGTCCCAAATAGTAACTCCATTATCATTCAAATATTTGATATTCGTATCACCTTTCAGAAACCATAGCAGTTCATATATTATAGATCTCAAATGCATTTTCTTTGTAGTTAAACAAGGGAAACCATCTTGAAGATTGAATCTTGCTTGATATGCAAAAAGAGAGATAGTACCTGTACCGGTTCTGTCTCTCTTTTGAACACCCGTTTCTAAAATATCTTTTACCATCTTTTCGTATTGCTTCACTTGGTCTCTTTCTCCTTTGTCATAGCGATGTTCAAATTCATTACTTTATAACCAGCTGAAACTATTTTAGTTTGTTCTCTTCTTCCTTCTTTAAACCAATCTCCCCAATTCATCCATTTTGTAGCTTTAGTTTCAAATCCAGGCTTATCGAATGCTTTTGGATCTTTCACTTCTACTACAAATAGATGTAACTTGCCCGACCAGAAATTTCCTAATGCGAATAGCTTTTTTGTATTAGACATTCTCAAACCAAGCTCTTCTTTAGCCTCTCTAACGGCAGCGGTTGATGGAGTTTCACCCTTATCAATTCCACCTTTGCATAATTGCCATCTTGTTCCACCAAACTTAGGATTAGAGGGTTGCATAAACATCATGAAAATCTTTCCATCTTTTATGTAAAATGGAATCATTGCTGCTCTTACAATTTTTTCATCTTCTTCTTGGTATGTCTCTTTTAGTTTCATGAGCTCTCATCATTTTTAAAGTGTCCAACAATTCCTCAAAACTATAAACAACAGGAATTCCCAGGCTTAAAGCGAACTTAACTTCTCTATCTCCACCAGGTGAGTCACCTGGCAATCTCCAGAGTATATCACACACTCTTATCCAATCAAAATCCATTTCCATCCAAACTTCATATTCCTTAGCTTTATGAATATTCTGAAAATGAGAATAATGTGGACAAAAGTAATTAATTCCTGCATCGATACATTGATCTGCTGCAATCATTGCTTTGTGAACGTTTATTGCTGTATCGCCTACTGATAACGGTGCTGCTAAATAAACTTTGAACATTTAATACCAATCTACTTTCCCCGTGTGAGGATCTATCTTACACAACGGATACATATCTACCATCGAAGTCTTTATCACTTCCCTAATTAAACTATAAACAATACCAATACATATTAATACAATCCACCACATTTCTATACCTCTTTTGCCTTATCATCCCAAAATTCATCAGCATTCACTTTACGAGAAGTTCCGAATTTTCTTCCAGGAATATCTTCATTAACTGCATCGAATGTCAGATCTAATTCTTTTGCACACCATTCTACAGCCTGAGTTAGATAATCATGACCACCTTCTTCATCAGATCTACAAGTCCATAGAATCACTCTTGCACCTTCATCGATTTCTTTTTTGAGAGCATCTATGATTTCCCATCTTGGTCTTCCTATCCAAGGGAAATTTGCTTCACATAGAGTACCATCAAAATCTACTGCTATTACTTTTTCGTCCATAAAGCTCCTATTTTATCAAGCCAAAAACTTGGCCATTTCTTACCACTGATTTTTCTAACTCCAAGATGAAAAGCTGGAATTAGTGCTGCTAAAAATATCCAAAGATACGGATGAATAAGTAAAATAGCAAAAGTAGTGTGCAAAGGATAAACAGACATTCTTTTACATGCGTGCCACAAATCTTCAGCAAACCATTTAACATACTTCCATCTCCCTGGATAATAATCTGGTTTATGAAAGTCAGGCATTCCATTTACTGTAGAATCTCTGGCTCCATCCCAAAACCATGACCAATACAAAATCAGCACTGCAAATATAGATATGCACCAACTAAATGTTGCAAAGTTAAGCAGCCATAGCATACATCCTCTCCGGCTCAGGGTCTTCTTCAAATTCAGATTCTTCAGCGAATGGTCCTATTTGTATGAATACATCGTAATCATTGCTGTCAATTTTGAATTGATTTCTAGACTCTCTGATCAATTTTATATGAGGGAATTTTCTCACAATAGCTCTATATCCCTTCATTTTTAGTTTTAGTTTTATCATTAATATCTCCCCATTGTACTTTCCAATAAATATCTATGACTCTCGAAGATAGCTATAAGATTTTTTCCCATTATTTCTATCCCTTTCCTGAATTGAACTCTTTCCTAAGAATCTTGTATGTCTTGAATCTACTTGCTTTAGCCAAAGTTATCTTTTCTTTTTCTCTATCTTCAAAGATCTTCTTAGCTCTTTCATTCTTCTCTCTCTGACTTTCAATAACTATAGCAGAGATCTGTTCATCTGAAGCTTCTAAGAACCAAGCTGGAAAATCAACAGTGATATAGCTAGCTTCAGAATAGTAGGTCTCGTGCCCTTCAACTGAAATTATTGTGTCATTTGTGAAAGGTCGTTTCCCAAAGTCTTCAATTGTAACACCTTCAGGATTAAATCTAAAATTCTTGCCAATAGGACTTATAGTTCGCCTAATGAATCTAGCTACATCAGTGATTCTATTATTCATTTCACAAAATATCTTAAGCTTTTCTGTTCTATTAATCATCTTTTTCTCCTTCTCTTTCATCAAAAACTTCTTGTCTTTAATCAATCGCCCTAGATGTTCCCAATCATCGACATCATCAAATCCACAAAAATAACAACATAATACTATCAGTCCAAAGATCTATCCAAGAGGGAAAACTATTCCAACTACAGCGCTGCATATAACATCTTCTAGGATGACATATCCTTTGGATTTCAATATTAATTGCCAGCAAAATCTTGCTGCTCTGCAAAACCTAACAAAAAATGTATTGCCCAATCCATTATGAAACCTCACTTTCTACGTATTCTGTAAATTTGCGCCATTCAGCTCTTTCCTTCACACTTCTTGTCTTACCAAATCTAACTGAAATCCAGTTAGGCTTCTTTGGTTTGCTCAACAACTTCATTCCCGATTGATCAAGGGTAAAGTCTGACTTAACTGAGTTGCAGGACTTGCATGCTAGTACTGCATTGCTCCAAGAGTTTTTTCCACCCTTAGACCTTGGTTGAACGTGATCAATTGTAGCATCGCCCCTTGAAATTCTCTTTCCACAATACTGACACTTTCCACTATCTCTTTCATAGAGTGAAGCTCTGCAGAATCTGATTTCATATCTTGGTATTCCATTGTATCTTGTAAGCGCAACAACTGAAGGCTTGAAATGGATGTTCTTAGCTGAACTTAGAATTTCATACTGATTTTTATCCAATTCACAAGATTTAGATGTCCATATTGAATAATCCATTGCTTCGAATTCATAAGCAACTGTTTTGCCAGATATTGATTTCATTTCATCGGGAACTATTACATTTGCAGCTCCTACGAAAACCAATCCTATTGCATCTCTAACAGTTGTTATATGTATTGGAATCCAGCTTCTGTTTAGCACTAGTACATTGTGCAGTAAAACCTTTCTAGCGTTCATCATTAAACCACTCCATCATAGAAGTTCAGTTGCTAACCCGCATTCGTATGCATTTCCTCCTCTAAGCAGTACTTCTCCCTGTTCTTTTACTAATTCTTTCCATTCATATGCACTTTTGTTTGAGACATTTTCATATATATTATAGCATATATCTTCAGCTGTTTTGACAAATTCTGCATTCGCCAACATTGATTTAGTTGTATCGTCTTCCCGCGCGTATCCCCGCGGAAATGAAGCTTCATGAATTAAAAATACTGTGTTTGTATAACATTTTCTATTCTGTCCTGCACAAAATATATTTACTGCCGAGGAACCACAAAAACTCAATGCTTTAGTAACAACAGTAATTCCATCTCTTATCAAGCTTACTAGATAATCATGAAAAAACAATGATAAGTAAAGATCACCACCTTCAGATTCTAGTTCAATAGTTAATTTTTCTAAACTTATACCTGCCGTTCCGCTTCGAAAATGCTCTAGTTCATCATAAGCATTCATTATTTCTTTATTATTGATCTTTTTTAATCTTATTACCGTCTCCATTTAGAGTTCCTTATAGAAAAAGGGGTCTAGTATACAATACACCATCCCCCATTAATTTTATTCCTTTATATATAATCAATTTAGCGCTCTATATAAACTCCCAATGATCAATCTTTTCTCTTTTCTTATCTTGCAAAGCCAAGAATGATTGTTTCAATGATTTCTTTTTTGATGCTGAATCTGCAGCTATTAAAGCCTGATGTATGGTCCAACACATTTTATTACTTTCGTGAGGTTTGCACAACTGAGTACATTTTGAGAACTGTTCTTCATCTTCTATGATTGACATAACTTTCTTTCTTTTGTTTATGTCATTCCATATTTGTTTGAAAGTCTGTTTGTGCAATGATCCATAAGAATATCTTTCATGTCCTCGATGATTTGGACAAACATAGACTTCACCATCTGCTCCTATACAAGGAGATATTTGAGAGCCTAAACATTTCTCATATGTTCTACCAAGTAGCTTTGGGTCATTTTCTAAGTCTTCAAAATGGTAACCATTCATCTGAAATTTATCACCTAGAATATCTCTTGCTTCATCTAACAGAGGATTTACTTTCTCCTTCCAGAATTTAGCTTGTCTTTGAATCCCACCTTCTCTTTCAACATTAACAATTTCAGGTTTGTATTGGCAATAGTCTACATCTGAATCTCTAAACCATTCAGCAAAATCAACTATTCCATTATATGTATCGGGAGTTATAACGAAACCAACTCCAATATCCATTTGATTTGGGTGCCAAGATTTTTCTTTAGTACCTCTACCCATAGGATATACTGCTAGCTCATCATGTGTACTCCACCAATTTGTTCTCTTATTCGATCTCTTATTCAATAATATAAGAAGATTTTCAAGAGCTCTATTCCAATCATTTTTACCCTTTACAGTTCTTCTTATAGAATTATACGTATCAGGGTCTCCTGCATCAATTGAAATTCTAACCCAAGTCATATATTCTAATAGCGTATCAAACAAATCAAATGTATGTAACAAAGTCCCATTAGTAAACATTCCCATCTTGACTCCATTCTTGCCAAGATATTCAATGCATTCTTTTAAAGCTGGGTTTGCTGTTGGTTCTCCTCCTCCTGTCCAATTCACTGCTCTAACTTTCATATCAATAAGTTCTTCACAGGTTCTCATCATCAAATCTCTTGACAACATATTTCGATTGAAAGTTGGAAAACCTTTCGATTCAGGTAGATGTATGTGACCACTCAAACAGAAGTGGCATGAATGATTGCATGAATTAGATGGATCGAATTCAACTAACACGGGGGATGTGCTACCGGTTTCAAGATGTTCAATAGCCCTGTCGACATTAGCGATTACTTTATCCTGAGGTGCAAATATTTTCATCTATCGCCCTCCAATTTCTTCTATTCCAGCGCCTTATAATTATAAGTATCTGGGTCACCAGCATCAACTGAAATTTATCTAAACAGTTGTCTAACAATTTTCCTCTTGGTGCTTTATCACCTATCATGTCAAATACTTTCTATATTTTTTGAACAGCCCTGTTAAGTATGTCAATGATAATCCCTCAGGCATATAGTCTACAAACGATTTGAAATCATTGTTTTTGATAGATTCTCTAACTTTTGTAGCACTGACCGAATCAGGATCTCTCTTCAATTCATTCACCTTAACTTTTACATTATCATGATCCCAATAGTTCTTGAACATTCCCTTATATCCACCAATTCTATCGGTACCAGCATAAACATTTACTTCACCGACATTATTCAAGTCTACAAATTCATCTATTAAGCCTGGAATAAATCCTGATTTAGCTGAATGAATCATGACCTTATTGCTTTTGACAAATTTAGCTAGTACATTAGCTCTGATCTGATGTGGGAAAGGATTTCTGTTCTTGTCTAATTTTTGTCCTGCTACAAACACATACACTTTATTATTCTTCATTAGAGCTTTTCTGATTAATTCAATATGCAATCTTTGAGGAGGCTGGAATCTACCTACTAACACTCCAATTTTTACATTAGTTCCTCCTTCGTGCAATACTCCTATTTCATTTAACTTTTCAATAACAAATTTTTGAAGATTATAATCCTCATTCAGCTTATTCAAATTTCTTTGACCAAAGAATATCCTCAACAGCTGAACCGCTGTACCTTCTGGAGTATTTTCACTTACTCTCTGAACTAATTTGAGATAGTCATTGAGCTCTGTTTCTATGTCTAAGAAAGTTTCATAAGTCTTTCGAATATGAACTGGATCATGTTTTACATCTCTCTTGAATGAGCCTCTCTTAACCTTGAGTACTTTTTCCTTTCCTGTTTTGTCAAATTCTCTTTTGAGCTTATTCAGACTCTTGATAGCTTTCTTTATTTCATTGACGAAACTGTTTCTTGCTGAATTAGCTTTAGTGAATTTGAATCCATTATCTTTCAAGTACCTGAGAATCTTCTCATTCGCAGTAGCTGATTTATATTTGTTGTTGATAATTTTTACTATACCAACGGACTTCAAACCCTTGATACCAAATACTTTTTCGGCAACTGAATGTTGAAATGTTCTCATTACTCCAGGAACAAAACTTCCTGCTGGTCCTGCACCTGACATTGCCATTTCTCTGTAGTACCAAAGGAATTTATTAATAATAGGGAAGACCGATACTATCTTAGATAGCTCTCCTGTTTTCAGATCTTTTATTACTACACCCTCTGGCCAACTTCCTCCTACATTATTTCCTTTATCATCAAATACTGGTGGTTGTGCCATCGCTCCTGCTGATAGCTTATTTAGGATAGAATCTATTAGTTTATCCTTTATATCCAGTTGTAAATTAGATATTTGTTTAGTTAAACTTTCCTTTTCTCTTTTTATTTTATCCTTATCTTTTCCAACAGCCCTGAAAGTTAACACATCATAATTAGAAGAATCCTTAAAAGTTTTATTTTTTTGTTTCATTAAGTCTTCTAATTGATTAATATCATTTCCAATGGAGAGCTTATACTTGTTACTTCTAACTACTTCCTTTCCTGAGAAGCTATAAGTAACAGTCTCAATGCTCTTATCTATTTTCTTTGATTCAGGATTATAGTAGTATAAATCTATTTTAGCCTTAGTAGGTCTAAGCTTTTTAATCAATGAATTGAATGCTGCATCATGAACGATAATATAATTATCTCCATATTCTATAGCATTGGGTATAGTTTCGAATAGCACTTCACAACCCACATAATCACCAGGCTTCAACTGCTTTTCAAGTACGTCTTTGACACTGAGCAATGCAGCGACAGCACTCCTAATAGGATTATACATTGGCTTCCCAGGCCAATCTTTCGTAGAATGTTTATGATCTGGTTGACCCTTCACATCCCTAGAAAAATATAGTTTTCCTTTATCATCTAAGCCAAATCCTAAGTTTGCAGATCCATCAAACTTTACACTCAGCTCTAATGATTTGTCTTTATTATTCAACCTTCTGACAAGATCTAGAAACTTGTCAATTTTAAGGTCGTTTATATGCTGAATTCCTTCTAGTATCAAAGAACTTCTCCTATGATATTTTTAATAAATATCATCCTATTTGTTAATTAATCCTTCTCTATAACATTCGCTCAAAAACTGATTGACTCTAGCTTCAGTTGTATGGAAATTCATAGCATGAACTAGAGCTTCATTTGCTATTTTCTGCATAGTTGTATCGTCCTTTAAAAGATTTGGTATGATATATCCCAATGACAAAGGATCTTGGAACTCAAACATATGTATACCATTTTCAAAGGGATGTGGCATGTGAATCAGATTTCTTCTAGTTACCAATAGACATCCACATGCTAGCGATTCCCAAAATCTAGCCGAATTACATTCATGTGCACCATGTGCATCAACTGCTATTTTCGACAATGCTAAAACATTATAATAATCAGGATGATCTCTGTTACCCGTATCGATATCTTGTCTATCTGGAACTCCTCCATATAACTGACCAATCACTGAATTTTCTAAATCCATATCATTCAGTTTATCTTCTATTTCTCTACGCCAGGGCTTTGTACTATCATGAGGCCCAAACATACAAGCTACGTCAAATTTTCTATCTTCCCATTCATTGGGATTATGAATATATCTATTTTCGATAGCGAATGGAAATGGCTTAACATTCTTAGGATGATCTACATCTAACCGCATTTCTCTTTTGAAATACAATGGATATTTTTTAGGATCTTCTATATATGGGTGAGTATCCTCTCCATCTATAAAAACTGTCTTCTCTGGTCTATCTATACTTTCTACAAGGTCCGATCTAACGGCTTGATTGGACGTTTTTACTACTAGATCGGCCGTTTCACGGCCGTACTGCAAGATATCTGCGTCGTTAGCCAATTGATGTGAATAATCTAACCCGGAGGCATAGTTAGACGATTCTGCAGTAAAAACTTCTACTTCACCTTTTGCTTGTAGAATATGAAGACCTTCTATTAGAGTAGCACCTGAAAAATCATAGTGTGGACTCTGTATGATTAAAATTTTAATAACCTTCATTTAACTGATCCTCAAATAAAATATTCAATTTAACATTAGGGTATTCGTCTATAAACATGTCTAGTTTTTTCTTACTCAATGAATAAGTGTATTTCGATTTCATATCAACGGTTGCCTTGTTATAAGAGCACTGTCTCGTTCATACGATGAAGAAGCTCGATTCTTCTCTCCTTCATTTGCAACATCTTCTGGAATTACTATAGGCAGACCATCATTGCTTGTTGTATTGAGCATCTTATAAGCTGGTGAAGGTTCTTTCCCTCTCGACTTAACTGCTATCAATTCAGTATGCATAATATCTTTCTTGGTCCATTTATATTCTCTAAATCTATTCGTGTCTAGCTTAAAATCACATTTTACTAAACCCTGATCATAGTAAAGATTATCATCTTTCTTGAAATAGTGGAACCAATCTTCTGATAATTTAGTTACATGTGTTGGATCTCTATCATAAGCTTCATTTGAGAAAGGCATTTCAGCTACAAATCTGCCGCCATCTCTAAGGACTCTGAATATTTCATTCATTAGATTTATTAATGGATTTTCTCTAATCATTCGCATTGGGTTTGTTATGATTGTAGATTTATCTGCTCCTGCTACTGGGGGTATATTGTATGAATTTATATCAGGCTTCCAAATACATTTTGGAATATGTTCTAGAACATCGTAAGCTTGCACTATATCAACAGATTTATCTCCAAATGGTAGATTTTCAAATCCTAAATTTATTATGAGATCAGTACAATTAGATCTCATAATATCTACACCAATATTCTCATACCCATCCATATCTCTTCTGTTATTCCCACATCCTAGTTCAATGTGCACGCGGGATTTTTCACTCATTTTCCCATTCCTTTCATATCTTTGGTCCTTTTGTATCAATTGTCGCTGGTAGTATTTTAGTCTTTTTCTCTTTCTCTTTATTGAAGCATAGATCAAATTTCTCTTTAGCTAATCTCTCTTCTTCATTTTTTTTCAATGTCCTTTTCGAATGATCCATCAAAGCTACATTAGACCAGGGATGAGATTGATGTCCAAGATTGAAGCATAGATCAAATCTTGAAGGTTCAAATAAATGAGAAATTCTACCAACACCAAACCACATTGGTTTTACATACATTGTGTTACCAGATTTTTCTACTATTGATTTGACATAACCATCTCTAACAAAGAAAGCATCTGATCCTGCTAATGAACAACCCACGAGAGAATATCCCTTTTTTGTAGCTATCTCATTTAATGATAGTAAACTTGATCCATAGAATGATGCTCCATTCCAACATGAGTACTGAGTATCTTTGTTATAAGGAACTCTAAGATCTACATCATATGGAATGGCCGAATTATATTCTATGCAAATTACTCTTGGCTCTATACATTCTATAGCTTCCCATATATAACTGTCATTCCAATCTACATCTATTACTAGTAAATCATAATCTAGATCATCTTTAGAATAATCACTGATGATTTTATCTATATTATCTCTATCGACCAATTCGTGCATAATGTCAAGATCATCTCTATTGTTATAATATTCAGATCTCTTTGCTGCTCCTTCAATTACTTCAGCATCTCCATCTATCCACAAACCTTTCCATCCCAAATAGGATAGGCGATACAGAGTATTATTCTGCATACCTTCACCACATCCAAATTCAATGAATCTCTTACTCTTTGTTTCAATTCTTCTGAATATTTCATCGAGCATTCCATCTTGATCATGCATAGAACACACAGAAAAACCGTAGCCACTTAATTTATTCATATGCCTGGCTTCGGCTCTAAGTTCTTGCCAATATCTGTAAGCTTCTAGTCTTTCACTCATGAAACCTCCTTCAATATCATAACAAAAAAATGCACCAGTATAAAATACTGATGCATAATTGTTAATGATAATAACTACTTATCTATAGTTTTCGATGTCCTGAATTAGCGATCCAATTCCTCTTTCTACTTGTGCTATCAAATCAAGAAACTTTGTGTTCCAACCAGAATAGAGTGCTACATTATGGTCGTTAATTGCAACTTGAGATGTTCCATAGCCTGAAAGATCCACTGTGTGGAGATAAGCATTTGGAGCAATCTTCTTGTATTTCTTCCAAGAATCGTTCACTGACAATGAAGATCTGAAATAGAATTCTGTACTGTAGCATTGCATATCAGAAAGAAGAATTACACGATCAACCGATACTCCTGATCTGATCAATGCTTCAAATGCTTTGTATGCATTTGTTGAATGACCAACATCTTTCTTTCTCATTTCATCAATAAACTTCATTGCCGAAATACCTTCTGAAGAAACTGTCGCTACTCTTTCTCCAAAGATTATACCGGCATTCTTCTTTGAAAGCTTATCAGCGATTGAGTGAAGAACTAAAGCTATGTCCATATTTGTAACTGAAGATCTATCAGAAATTGGTGCAGTCATTGAACCTGAGTGATCCGACATAATAACTGTAGTACCTGGCAATTGAGTAACATTCTTAATCGAAATTTCAAATGCATCTTCAATAGCTCCAATCAACTTTCTAAGATTAGATTTATCAGGTGCCTTAAGTACTCTTGCAAGTTCAGAGGCTGGTGGATGGCCATCGTAATACATACCTCTATCTTCACGGCCTGTTGCTACCTTAGACAATTCTCTCCAAGCAGAGAAGAATCTAAATGGGAACTGCTTGCTATTCAAAACTGCCTTTTCATTTGTTAGCTTTTCAACTACCAAATCAATAGCTTCATTAGAAATATTTGCTTCCGCAAAGTTTCTAAGGTTTCTAAGCAATGCCATATATCCCATTACTGGAATTGTTTCTTCCCAAATTTCAGCCTTTTCTCCTTCTGTCTTTTTGCCACCAGCTGAAAGGTTTCTTTCCCATGTGTTAGCGGATTCAAGCTCACCATTCATAAACTTCTTCCAAAGATCGGCTTGTTTCTGATCATCTGGCTTTGGGTGACAAACGTTGAATACATCATACAAGTTAACCGACTTACCAACTCCCTTGTACTTCATAAGAGCATAAGCGTCAAACTTTTTGAGAGTATCTGCCAAACCCTTCTTGATTGAGTTAGGAACAACTGCCTTTTCACCTTTTTCTGTGAAATATGTTCCAATCAATGCAAGAATTTCTGCTGGTTCATCAGCTCTCTGTACAATTCGAGGTGTCCACTTTCTTACGAAAGGCTTTACTTCGTTAATCAATGAAGCATGTCCTAAAACAAATACTGGTGAAGATCTGAAATACATTACATTTCGAGTATATGCGGCAAGCTTCATCAAGAATTCAGGATCCTTTTCTCCACATTCCTTAATATCAGCCAATAATGCAGCTGTATTATCTCCATAGAACTTCTTTTCATTGATCAAGGAGCTCATAACTCTAGTTGCAAGTCGTTCCTTGTATGGAAGTGTATAAGCTTTTCCACCTTCTTCGTTGAGTGTTTCTGTGATATCGTCAGATGTGAATGTCTTCTGTTCTGACTTCTTTGGTGATACCTTGGCAAATTTTGCCATTTTGTTGCCTCCTTTTTATAGGGGGGTTATGTTGTGTGATTCTAATTCTTTTCTTGACATCTCTCTACCAATATGCCATCCTTCACAAAAAGGACAGGGATATGGTTCAAGAGGTTTCTTATATTTTCCTGACATTAATATGCTACTTTTTAAAGCAGTTTCAAAGTTCTTGTAGTCTATTTTTTCAGTACAAGAGTTTGCTATACCTGCTTTCCTTGCAGCATTCAAATGTAATTGTTTAGTTTTATTATCCATTATTCCATGTAATCAACATCATCTATCAATTCTTCTTTTCCTTCAGGCTCTATTTCTAAAGCTGAAAAATTCTTTAATTCGAAGTCGCGCTTATATTTCTGATGCATTATATGCTTAGCATTAGTTTTACTCCATGCTCTTACAACTCCTGCACACATACCATAATGCCTCCAGTGAGCTGTTACGAAATATATTTTCATCATAAAACCTTTCAATAAAAAAACTGGCCATCTCAATGAGACAGCCAGCTACGTCACTCCTATAGGAATGATATAATTTGCTTAGTCTGCTGAGTATTGGTGATGAGAGTGCTGTTTGGTACTGGCGTGTGCCAGTTATATGAAGTAACTCTACATCTTGCTACAGCATAAAAATTTCAAGATTGCATTGGTCCAGTCCGGAGTCCACCATAATATTATAGCTTGTTTAGAGGCAATCTACCTCTTCTCTCTATCGAGAAGATTTATTTTAATTTTCTTATTAGAAGATGATCGGTCAGAGGATTTTCAGTAACTTGGTATATTCATCCACTGAGAAGAATGAATTACAGTTTAACTTTGTTCACCTGCAAACTGTCCAGTAAATCAGGCTCCGGTTTAACCACATTAACTCCCGAACCGGCGGAAAAAGGAGTTCAATAATTTCTCAATGTTTAGCTTAGCTTCATCAAACTCCACTATCTAAACGGAAAGATTATTTTAATTGTTCGCTTTTTGAAGTATCTCTGTTCCTTGCTTTCTAATATTTGTAAGAATTGGAAGTTTAATTGACGACGGGTATCTCTTTTATCTGTTTGAAGTAACCCATTGTCTTGCTATCCAATATTATTTATTAATCCAATTGTTCCATTTTTTAAACCGGCCGATGAAGAATTAGTGGCTAGAGTGTCTATTTCCATTAGAAGTAACTCATGACCTTGCTTTCATAGGAATATATAAATAAATATAATCAAAAAATCGCAGGATATAAACTATTTATCTTTTTCTTGAATTCTTTTTTGTTCCGCTGTTTCTTTTTCGTGAAGCCTTTTGCATCTTTACTCTATTTGCGTGCTTAGCTTTAAGTTTAGTGATGTTAGACTTTCTTATTCCTTTGTCTAATGAAATTCTATAGCTTTCATAAAGCATATCATCTGAATTCATTCCTATAAACTCAGAATAAAGTCTTCTGTATTCTTCAATAGACCTGATTGATGGAACTATTGGTCTCACCTTTTTCTTTGGTTTATCATCTTTTTTAAATTCGATCATAGTTGGATCGATTTGTGTGGGTATTAGTGTTTCTCTTTCAGCCATTTAAAAATTCCAATTTTTTTATAAGTTTATTTTCTTCTTTTTCAGTTATTCTAATTAGATTAAATCCATTATTTCTTGCAAGAGTATTTTTGTATTGATCATTTTTCATACGTAGTTTATGATCATGAGGTTTATTTTCTAATTTACAATGCCAATATAGACAAGCAAGACAGAGAAACACACATTATCACTATTGATTTAAGAATTCAGGAATCATTCTTCCCTTTGTGATTTCATACTTCTTTAACAGTTGCTTGCGTTCTTCGTAGTCGTGAGAATGTGCTAATGTGTATTTCTCTGTCCACCTATATCTTGGAGCACCATCTCTTTGGTATTGCCACCACATGTCATTAATTTCAACATCAGCAGATGATCGTTGTATCGAATAAAGCATAAATTCTTCCATATTATAGAACCCTAATTGAGTATCTTCATACATTTCTACTAACCTTTTATCTTCTTGCCTGTATTTTAAAACTTTGTCTTCTATTGGAAGAATCTTATTGAGCATATCTTTCTTGAATATCATACAATCAGTCATTGGAAGTTCATGATCAGGCAACAGTCCGGCCCCAAATGATTTTCTGCTCTTTTGGAAGTCCTCTACCCAAAGTTTAAATCCACCATCTGTAAAAAACCAAACATCAAAATTGAATAAGACGACGATTGGTCTATATCCTATTGAAGCATATCCTAATCCTTCATTGAAAGCATCAAGAGCACCCAGGCCATACCCTCTGTTCTCTTTGATATGTATGAAAGAATTCTCGCCAATGCCAGAAGGAAGTTTATCTTCATCTCCATTGTAAACAGTAGTAATCCACAACTGGTCCCCATATACAAAATTATACCTCAAGATCTCAAGGTTGATTCTATAATCTAATTGTCTATCATTCCCTATCAAAACGATGTGTATATCATCTGGATTAAACATTAATCCATTGTTCCACATTGACAACCTTCTCGCATTAGAGCTTGAATTGTACAATCGCAGATTGTTCGAACACTTAGTTCTATATGAGGAGCAATCTGTTTCGTATAGTCAGCACACTGCCCACCATTCATTGCTTTAAGCTTTTTGAAATATTTAGAATGAATAGAATCTTCTCTTATCGATGATACGTAGTAACCATCTTCCAAATATTGAATCTCATCCATTGATTCAAATTCATCATAATAAGTTCTATATATATCTCTACTATTAGCAGTGCTCCAGTAATCCTTGCCATATGAAAATAATAGAGATTCTTTTACATCTTCAAAGTGAGCGAGGAAATCTATTCCCAGATCTTCTAATACTTTAGAAATTGTTGAAAGTATGTCATACTTCATATTTCTATGAGGCAAACATACCAATATCTGTTGATCATCATTTTTGTAGCGCCAATCATTTACAATTTGCTGACACATTCTATATGTCTTACCACTTTGTCTTCCTGAATATTCTAGATACATTATATTCCCGGGTTTGTAGTTATAATTCTACTTGTCAATTGAATCTGTAAATCTCTCATTGTAATTTCACTCAATAACAAACTTCTACAATGAGGGCAAACTTCTATAGGTATTCCTATCATTTGACCCTGGCTATTTGTTATTGGAAATGTCAAGCCAATAGGTTTGGAATCTAGATCATCTACTAATTCATATCCACAAGCCGAACATTCCCATTTTACTTCTGGCTCAGTTATTTTATCTGGCATTTACCATCTCCTCTATAATTCCATGCAACATCATTTCCGTTACCATTTCTATTTGGCCATAGTTTCTTGACTTGAAATGAATATGCTTATCAACCTCATTTGTTTTAAATCCATTGAATCCAGATATTCCAAAAACAGTCATATCTGTGTTCGTGTAGTATTCAGCTGGCAGTGTTATATCAGGAGATTCTCCGCTTGATGATATTGCTATCAACAAATCATCATCATTTCCTGCACATTTAATCTGTAACCATCTCAAATACATCTCTTCAAAACCAAAATCATTAGCTAAGCAAGTTATGAGAGGATACGATGTCAATACTTCAGCATTTCTAAAACATCTCTTAGTTAAGTCATTAGCTATATGATCACATATAGCTGCAGATCCTCCATTGCCTATGAGAAATATTCTTTTAGAATCCTTCATTAAGATATATAGATCTTTTAGCATTTGGTTGCCAAGCTTGTCATTATATACTTCTTGGAAAGTAGTGCTTATATGAGCATAGAATTGCAAAAGATTTTCTGGAATATATTCTTCTTTTACCATATTATCCGCCAGTTTTTATATACGTCTTCAGCCCATATTCTAGTCAATTTATATCCCTCATTTTTTGCTAAATTGTTTTTAAATTTATCATTCTTCACAGCCTTAGGTAAAGAATGCCAATATTCACCATCTACTTCTATCAACATATCATAATCTGGCAAATAGAAATCGAATTGCTTACTCTTAATTCTTTTTTATTTTTCAAATCTAACACTCATTTGCTTAAGTTGACTCTCAACAGCCAACTCAGGTTTTGTATTATGAATTTTCATTGAATTAAAAGAACCATTCCTATGTTTTTTAATCATATTATCTGATATTGTTCTTATAATTTAAAATTACCAGCGATATTCCTCACAATTCAATAACACTCTACTACCATAAGGATCAAATCTAACAGGCATATATCTCACACTATCAGATACTTCACATACTTTTTTAATCACTTTGGACTTCGAAGCCACAGGGCTATAAGCAATAAAAAAACCTCCGCCGCCAGCTCCAGTAATCTTTCCGCCATACATACCAGCACTTTCTGCTACTTCATAGATTCTATCTATAAAAGCATTTGAAATTCCTCTGTTGAATGTTTTCTTTATAGCCCAGTTTTCTAACATAGCTGCACCAAATGCATCATAGTTTCTGTCAATAGCTCTTCCATATAGCATATTAGCCAGGTCGACATTCTTTGACATCTGATCTATTTTCTCTTCATCGGAGTTTTTGAAATCTTTTGATTGCTCGCTCAATATTGATGATGAATCTCTTGTTATTCCTGTATAGAACATTTGAATATTTTCTGATAATTCAAACAATTGCTTATCATTATAGCCTATAGACGTAACGGATGTATACGCTTCATCATCCTTGAATTGCATATAATTCAATCCACCATAAGCTGCAGCAAATTGGTCTTGATAGCCAATGGGTTTTTTGCATCTATCAATTTCTATATGACATGCTTGTTCGGCTAATACTCTTGCTTCTTGAGGCTTTCCTTCTAATGTATACAGAGCATTCAATAGCCCTACTAGAAAACTAGATGATGATCCTAGTCCTGTGCCTCTAGTTGGAATATCAGCCCAGTTTATAATTTCAAGGCCATAGTTAATTCCCATGAAGTCAAGAGTTTCTCTAATGAAATCATGTTTTATGTATTTTATATCTTCTACTATTTCATTTTCTGAATATTTGAGGTAAATTTTATTGTCATATCTTTTCTTTACGAGAACATATACATACTTGTCAATAGTAGCATTGACGCATGATCCTGGATAGTTTTTGCAAAATTCTGGCAAATCTGAGCCTCCACCTGCAAATCCTATTCGAAGTGGCGTTTTTGTAATAATTATGACATTACCCTCCACTTTAAATCTATTTCATCTGACCATATTCTAATAATTCTATATCCGCTTGAAATAGCTAAAGTATTTTTTAAGTTATCAATTTCCATTCTTTCCTTCCAGTCCCTCGGCCTGTTATTTTCATTCTTACCATTTCTATTTCCTTTATTGGCACAACTTCTACATCTTTTTCCTCTGCTAACTTCTATATCGCAGTAGTATAAATATATATAATAAAATCAACATGATTACTATCATTTAAAATCAATATCTCCTTCACTGTCCCATTTTTCTAAATCAACTTGAAATAGTTCTGTTTTCAATCTAAAATCCTGTTCAACTTTTCTTATGTCTTTATGATCATCAGTTCTAACGGATGCAAATTTCTGTCTACAATCTGCATGTTGGCAGATCCACACTTCATATACTCGGTCTTCTTCTATTTTGCAGCTTATCTTCCATAGTTTATGCTTGCATTTTTTCATGAATAGATCTCACAGTTAGTTTGATTCCATCTTCGATTGATGTTGTAGGTTTCCATTCGAAAAAACTTGTAGTATTTCTCATATATGCTAATGTTATTTCTGCTTCTCCTGATTGATCCTGCTTAAACATTGGAACTAACCAATTGTCTTTTCCTCCAAATATTTCTCTCGATACTAATTCATATATTTCATAGATACTATAGTTTTCTCCAGTACCAGCATTGAAAGTTCGACTATTGTTTTTGAATAATCTATAATAATCGCTAGCTCTGACCGTACCCTGTTCTCTGTAACTCAGCACTCGCATGAACAACTCGGTAATATCATCTACATAAATGAAATCTCTTCTCTTAGAACCATCACCATAAATTATTGGTGAGTGGCCTTCTAACATTCTCTTTGTGAAACTACCAATAACAGGAGGAATATCTCTCTCTAAATTCATAGTTGGTCCATAGACATTGAATGGTCTGAATATAGTAGCTCCAAATCCATGCTCTTCACTAAATGCTCTTACGAATTGAGCTGCAGTCATCTTTGTAATTGAATAGATTCCTCTAGGTGTTTCAGCATTAGGAGCATCAAGTTCTTCAGTTGGAAATAAATCTATGTTATCATATTCTGCACTAGTGTCTGTAAATATAAAATGCTTGACTTTCTTCTGTGCTGCATATTCGAGCACTTTTAAAGTACCATTTACATTTACATCAACAGCATTTGTTGGATTATCTTGACACCAATATACTTCACCTCTAGCAGCAAAGTGGTATATGACGTCTAATTTTCTACCTCTTAAGGCATGATCTATAAATCTATAACAATCATCATTTCTAATATCTTTTTCCAACCATACAAAATGATCAACATCATCCCAAAAATCATGTAAATTTTCTTTGAAACCACAGGACAAATCATCTATCCCATAGACCATATGCCCAGCTTCAAGAAGCTTCTTACACAATTCACTACCAAGAAATCCTGCACATCCTGTTACGAGAACATTCATATATCTTTTGCCCAATTAACTAATTCACTACCTTTAATTTCTGCATCATCTTCATCATTAGTTTCAGCAAACTTATATACAACATTTAAAATACATGTCAATGTGTCTATTTCTTCAATCTTTTCAAGATCCATCTTCTAACCTCATAATTTCATCATTTATATACCATATAGCTTTTCGTAAATCTTCTACTTCAGTATTTTCATCTTTCAATCCTGCTCTCCATAGATACTTAAGAGCATTCCCTACATTAAAATTATAATGTCTTACTACTTCAATAGCTTCTATACCACTTGGGTGAGAATTATAGTGATCAGGATGATCAACTCTTTCGCCATCATGATCATCTAACAATTCTTCTTCTGCTTCTGGAAATGAGTCATCTTCATCGATATCATAATCTCCATCAGCTAAAGCTACATCAGATTTGCTTAAGTATTTTGAGTGATGTCCAGCTGTTTCTTTGTTATTTCCCCATCTAATTGCAATTTTGAATTTAGAATCATCATTGAAGCCTTCTATTTTTCCTTCAGCGCCACCAAGATGACCATCAAAAGCATCGGGACCTTCCACTAATCTAACTGAATCACCTATGTTTAGCTTATTACCATTAGCATCTAAATAGTCTTTAGGATTTCTAGTCTTTCTTAGAGTCTCCGCTTTTCCTTTCATAACCTTTTCTTCCTCATTACAATTCCTTATATATCGACAACTGTTTATTAGCCATATCTTCTGCTCGACAAGTATTCTTAAAATTATTCAAACACCTATCCTGTAGTTTATAATAATTTACTTCCTGGTTTATAAACTTTCTAAAATAATTCTTTATATATATTTAATTGTTCAACAGCCCATTTCTCTGCTCTTCCCCATTCGTAAAATCTTTGATAAGCATTGTCTTGCAGAGCATAATAATTTACTTTTTTGTCAATAAAGGCTTGCATTATTCTAGCATATTCTTCTACATCTCCAGGGGGAACTACAAACCCAGCATTACCCACGCACTCAATATGTCCATTAAAAGGAACTCCGTAGTGACTTATAACAGGGATTCTATGAGCAAAAGCTTCAAACATCACTGCAGGATTACATTCACCATCTCTTCTACTATGAGCTAGTACATCGATTGAATTATAAAATTTACTAATTTCAGTTTCATCCGTAGTTCTTGGTAGCATATCGAAGTTTTTCAATCCAAGATCTTGTGCTGCTACTTGAGCCATTCCATTGACAGGCAGCCATAAGAAGAATGTTTTGTCATTCTCTATCTCTTTATAAGCTCTAAGGTTTATATCATCGAAGGTGTTTTCATCAGGTCTACCAATATGACCGAATACAAATACATCATGATCTAATCCTAACGAATGGCAATGCTCAGTATATGGATCTTCAATAGCGTTTCTAACTACTCTGTATTTATCACCAAATCTATTAGCTAAATGTTGTACATGTTTACTAACAAATATTACTCTACTAATGTCGATTGTGTCATCTTGGTTGCCAAATACAGATGTGCTAACAAAGTGTTTTGTATTTTCTTTAACCGGCTGAACAAATGGGAATTCTGGTATTCCTGCAGAATACCTATGGATAATAAATGGTCTAAGTCTTCTAACAATTGCAATGAATTCTGGATAGCTTGCATATGGGATGAGCTTGTATTCACTCATAATCTCTCTAAAATATTGTTCTCTACTTCTATCTTGCTGTGCTTGATACGCTAACACATGATTGAAAGTTGGATCTTTTACGAACCACTTCATCATGATTTGAAGCATTTTTTCTGTTCCACCTAATGTCAAAGCATTAAGATGATGTATTATTATTGGTCTTGGCATAATCTTCTAAGTATAATTTCAATATCAAGACCTAATTTTTTAAATTCTTTTTTAGGTAATGTTATTAATCTATCTATTTCCTTTCTTTGATCTTTTGAAAAAGCAGATTTATCTATTGTAAGCTCATAATTTCCATTTTCTAATTTAGTTATTTTCATACTTCTCCTGTCCTACACATTTCTCTATAATCTTCATAGCTCATTTCTTCGTCTGTAATGTTGAACACTCTTATTGCATTTCTGAAATACAACTTAGCTCCGCATTCACATTCCCAAGGATCTTCTCTGTATATAGATAATATAACAGTCCAAGGTGTAAGTTTTTGGCCACAAATACACTTTGTTAGAGGGAGAAGTTCATCATCGTTATTTTCAAAATCAACTTTGTCTGTTACATCTATGTCATTCATTGTTATCATAAACTATAACTCCCTCTATCCATTCATGATATAGAGTATTTGTTTTTTCAAACTTTTCAATGCTTATTAGTTCATAGTTATTTTCTGTAATGAATTCATTGATACGTCTTTGTAGATCACCTTCCATAGTTCTTTCATGATAAAACTCTTCGGTTTCTACTTCACCTTCGGATCTTTTTAGATTATCGGAAAATTGTCTATATTCATCATCATCTCTGTAATGCCAAACTTTAACTAGTTTCATCTCTCATAATCCTTTCTATTTCCCAATCGAGAACTAATTTTTCCATTCCTACAATTTTACCTTCAAACAATTTTTCCATTCTAAATACGAGTGCTCTAGACTGGATGTATCTTTTATATAGAAACAGTCTTTTTTGTTCCTCGTGCATCTTTCATAACCCTTTCATAAATTTTATCTGCTTCTATTTTGTATTGTTTGTTTTCTCTTTCGAAGCCTCTCTCTTGTCTTTCCTTAGTTTTTGGGTGTAAGCAGTGTACTCCGACAAGAAGTGCATCTTTTTTGTAACCAGTAATTCTCTCGTGGGTTCTGCCGACAAACTTGTTTTCTCTTTCGAAGCCTCTCTCTTGTCTTTCCTTAGTTTTTGGGTGTAAGCAGTGTACTCCGACAAGAAGTGCATCTTTTTTGTAACCAGTAATTCTCTCGTGGGTTCTGCCGACAAACTTGCAAGAGTCTGTGAATATTCTCTGTTGGTGATCTGGGTAGTTAACCCATCTGAATCCTTGGAGATGCCACCCATTGCTTTCTGCATATTTTTGGAGTTCTTCATCAGTAAGTCCTTCGATGATGTTGATTCTTGGAACCGAAATACAGTCAACACCATTGTTTTCAGCTTGCCAAATATACCACGGCAGTTGGTTCCAGAAGATCGGTTCGTAGGTTTCATCAGCGTCAATCCATACTCTCCATTTATTAGTTGCTTTATTTAGTGCACAGTTTTTCTGTACTTCAAAATCATCATCCCATTTTTTAGTAAACACACTTATCAAATCATTGTTTTCTAGTATATCTACAGTTTTATCTGTCGAACCACCATCTATAGCTATAAATTCTGAAGAATCAATAGCCGTATCTACAACATTATCTATAGTTTTCTCTATACACTCTTCATCGTTATAGGTGATCATGCATACAGAGTAACTTACATCTGGTTTCTTATCATGATCATACATATATTTCCAGGCTTGATATAATTGTTCTGGATCAGCTTCTTGATTAGTTTCTATGATACAATTGTCAAAGAAATCTGAAGGGCCATCTGGAATATGATTCTGAATAAAGAAATGATTTTTTGTATAGAAGCATACTGTAGGAATTCCACATCGAGAGGTAATTTCCCATGTCCATGAGTTGCAAGCTATATTTCCGTGGCATGACCTTAGTATTTCAAATGTTTCATCTATTGGTGTTCCTAATGTATTGACATAATGATAATTTTTTTCATTACAATAATCAGCTAATCCCCAATCTTCACCTTCTAATCCTGTGAATAGAGGAGTAAATCCATCTTCAATCAGATTATCTATTATATATGTCCAACAATCTCTACTCCAAAATCTACCTCTCTCTAGATCAGATTCAAAACCTTCAGCATTGCCTGTTTTTGTTAATGGCTGTATAGCTACACATCGGCCGTGTTGAATATACTTGTGTCTTTCTGAGTTATGAAGATCTTGTCCATACTTATAATCGAATCGATCTCTCATCGGATACTGCATAAAAATAGGAGCCTTGTTTTGAAATATCTCCTCACAAAAGCTCCAATCTTGAAACACATCTCCCTCTTTTACAGCATTGCTCTTAATAAATTCTCTCATTTCAGGTAGTTGACTGTGGTATGTAAGATTTTTAATTAGAGAAACTTCAACACCCTCAGCTTCTAAAATTTCTTTCATGAACTCAGGGCTCTTCCCAAAACCTCCCAACCAAAATTTTATCTTATGGTTGTTCATTGCAACTACTGCTGACAGTCTAGTGATGTGTGATAGAATATCACCGATTCCAGCTAAGCAGAGGATATGAAAAGTATTCATACTATAATCCTCCAAACGCTATCTAACTCGCTTTGAGATATTCTAACTAATCTATATCCATTCTCTGTAGCTAAATCATTTTTTAATTTATCATTCACAATTATATCTTTATAATTCTTGGGTTTTTTCTCTAATTTACAATGCCAAAAATCACCATCAACTTCTATCAGAATATTCTCTTTTAGTAGATAGAAATCATATATCTTAAAATTTATTTTATTATAATATATTCTATATTGTTTCTTGTATTCGATTTTTTCCGATTGTAAAAAATTTTCTACAGCAACTTCAATACTAGTATCTGAATTCGAAATATTGTTTAAAATATTGAATATAGGATTAATTTTTTTTGATCTATGTATAGCCTTTTCAGATAATATTTTTTTAGTATCATCTGAATGTTTTTTACCATAAAAAGGATTACCTTTTCCTGCGTATTTTTTCCTGAAAATTTTTGATAATTTTGTTGCATGCTTTTCTGTCTTGGGCTTTCCTTTAAGTGCAGCGGATACTTTTATGGACATTTTTTTAATTCTATCATCAGTATCTTTTGTTAATCCTTTGCTCCAACCTCCTCCTTTTTTGCCAGGCTTGACTATTCTCATGAAGCATCTTTGACAATAATTAGATTTACCTCTGCCTGTTATTGATTTTCCGCATTCTTCACAATTCATTTCATATGCTCCATCTACTTGGATTTATAATAAATATCAAGCAAGCAAAGAATGTGTTCATTCGCTATTTTGAAACTCGTATGAGCTTCATTATTGATTCATCAAATAGCATAAGACTATATTTCAATGGATCGTTCAATGCTGGGAGTATCTTTTTTAAGTCAGCTAGAGAACATGCTTCTATTAATGATCCTGTTACTCGCTTATCTCTTCTGCTAACAGCTTCAGGGCTATCATTTTCCCAAACATCGGTGCTGAAATTATATTTATACCCATGTTTTTGCATCAGTTCTATTTTTACTGCATGTTTCCTTTGATTTTCTAATCTAACTAATTCATATAGATCACTCATAGTTCTTCTCCCAATATTCTCATTAATCTAACATACATTACAGATACCAATGGGTCAACAGAATCTGCATCATCGGACCAGACTACACTTGCATCTTTGTTTATTGCATCATCATCGAGTTCATCACCTTCTAATGCTCCTTGCTCTTTATTCTGAACATTGATCGCATATAAATGATACTCAGTATCAGTAGATTTTGAAGCTCTACATTTTCCTAAAATCTTCAATTCATTTTGTTCTGCTTTATAACCAGCCTCTTCGTGAAGTTCTTTTATAACTGTAAATATAGAATCATTCTTCTCTAATCCGCCTGTTATAGCTGAATCTTCAAACTCCATAGACCAACAAGGTGTAATCTCTCTTCTTAACAAAAATTGTAGCCGACCTTTTTCATTTCTTCTATAAGGTAAAATGGCTACAATAACTCCGTTGCATCTTGTTTCATGACTGTATACATAACCATTTAAATCTAATAGTGAAACCCAATCGTTTTCACATAACGTTTTTAACATTTAATCCTCCATTGCTCCACAAGTACAGCCGTTGGCCATTAGGTGATTGATTTCACAATCACAAGAATTCAACTCCTTATTAAATTTACTATCTTCAAAGAGAAGATCAGATTATCCATTTTCCTATGAGAAAAAAATCTTTTTTAACATAAAACCTCCTAAACTATTCTTTGTTCAAACGCATTAATTCTAACAGGATCAATAGTACCTGGCAGATCAGTATTTATTCCATTATTTACTATTTGATGTAATGAATTTATTTTTGTGTCCTTCTTTATGACTAGTCTATTTGCCAAAATGTTTTCAAATGCTACCTTAAGATCTTTAAAGAATTTTGAAGTAGCTATTTTAGAATTTACTGGGATTTCACTCCACTGAATATTCACTTGAGCTTTTTCATTGAATTCAGTAACTTCTGCATCGACTTGCAAATAGTCTAAATTGTTAGCAGGATTTTCAATCCTTGTTGTTGAAAATAATACTTCCATCTACTTTCTCCGAGTTTTCAGTATATCTTTAATTGTCATTGATATTCCTTTTCTAACATCAATCGAATGTTTTCCAAGGAGTTTGTGCATTAAGTGAGTATCAGCTTGTCTTTCTTTTACTAGTGCAGGGTCATGTTTTTGAAATAATTGTAATGCATTAATTTCCATATCTGTTTGCAACTCTAATTCTTCTTTAATAACGGCATACAATTCTAATACACTAGTTTGTATGCCAGATCCTATATTCAGAAAGCCATCAAATTCTCTTTCATAAGTTGTAGTATGCAGACCTGGATGCTTATCTTGAAACATTGTTCCCGCTTGTAAATCTTTTCTCATTGCCAAAACATTTAATCTACCAACATCTTTTCCGTGGATCATATCCATTGTTTGACTACCATCTCCATAAATTTCTATAATCGGAGGAACATTACCTGATAGCATTTCATTGATCCACTTTGGAACTATTTGAGTATAAACATTAGCTGTTGATTGTCTTGATCCATATACATTGAAATATCTTAAGCCAATAACTCTTAATCCGACTTGATCTGCATATGATCTTGCTATAAATTCATTTGCAATTTTTGTAGCTCCATAGAGCAATTTGCAATTATTGAAATGATGATCTTCCTTAGTAGGAACTATTTCTGGATTACCATAAACAGATGCAGAAGAAGCATATACTAGTTTGTGAACAGAATATCTCTTGCATAATTCTATAACATTTGTAAAGCCTGAAGTATTAACTTGAAATCCTTTTAGTCTAAATTCTCTTGTATCTTGTGTAAGCATTGAAGCTTGATGATATACGAATTGAGGTTTATATTCTTCAAAAATATCATCTATATAGTCGTAGTCTGCTATATCTTCATTTATGTGAGTTATTTCATTCGATCTTTTTGATGCCTTCTTCTTAGCTTCTTTTATATTCTCTATCTTACCATTGTATAGATTATCAACTACTACAATCCTGCATTTTTTTCTAGTTTCTGCAAGATGCTCTACTATGTATGAACCAATATGACCCAAACCACCTGTTATTAGATGTGTTTCCTTCTCATTTTTAGGAACTAATTTGAATGAGTCATTTAATATTAATTTTTCTGAATCATTTTTTAAACTTTTAGATTGCCCCACAAATACATCCTTCCCTCATCAATTGTTTAGTACTGCAAGTACAACTAGGCTTGGTTCTCGGAACAAGTGTATCTTTATTATCATGTTGTTTGAATGAAATAGATATTCTACCAAAGTCTTCTTGACTGAGATGATCATAGATATTCTCTTTCATAAAATTTTCTGTAAACACGTTAAATGAATATATGGTAACATTAGGAAAAATGTTGTGATTCCAAGCTGCAACGTATCCATCCCGGTCGACCATAAAATTCAATTGACAACCATCTATCTTCATTCTTTTAGCTATATCTATAATCAAATCGAATAGAGTTTTTTCCTCTACACTTGGATTATCTTTAACAACCCTTGATATAAAATCTGGAATAGCCATATGAAAACTCATGTGTATTTCCTATACCTTTTACGTTTCTTTCTTATTTGAACTTGTTCATTCTTGAATGCTCCGCAATCACATCCATAAGTCATTAGGTTTCTAGTGTTACAAGTACATTTATCTGGATCTTTTATTTCTACTTCATTCTTTGGAACTATAATGTAATCAGGATCTGGCTCCATTGTTTGAGTACAAAAATCCCATCTATATCCTGCAGGAGGTTGAGGATTACAACAGTTCGAATCCCACTTCGGGTACCATTGATTCATTTAGCTTCTCTTATTATCTTATAGCCATCAAGCCTGTTATACTTTTTTGGTATACCTCTGCCAGAATGAAAAATATTATCTCCTTTTGCTATCTTTGATAAAACCATATAACTATTTAATTTGACGAGTATAATCCCAACCCATCATTTCAGGATCACATCTGTCTTCATCTTTACCATCCCATTTATTTGTGATGTGGTAAATTAGAATTGCTTGTTCATCTGTATAATTGTAGCATCCGTGCCATAAACCAGCCGGAATGAATAATGGTCCTCGGTTGGCTGATTTTTCTGATAAGTAATGCCAATATACTTTAGATTCATTTTTGGAGAAAACATTGGGAAACAAAAAGTTTTCAGGTTCATCAGAATATACTATGTTACAATATATCTTGAAATACTTCTCTTTCCACTCTTTTTCTAGATCGGATTTTTTATAATCTACATCATCCATCATTTTATATAATGGCATATTACACATACCAATCTTCAATGATCCTTTAACGACCAATTGGTAATCGCTTTGATGTTCATGTCGGTGCCAGAGTGCTACAGCTCCACTTTCAATCACAGTCACATTTATATCGCCCTTGCCTATTTCAGGAAAAATATCACAATACCTAATCCCGCGATCATCCTGATGAAATCTAAAACTCATATTTTAACCTCTCTTCTAATATTATTTCGAATTGTTTATCTTATCTTTTCCAATTTGTCCTTATTATATTTTAATAAAAGAGGATCACTTCTTATAACTTCAAAGAAATAAAATGTGTTATCTCCTGTTTCTTTTATGTTCTTCATTTGATTTTCAAACTTCAAATTCTCACCTGATAAATATTTTTCACCTTCTCTTAAAAAACAGTTTTCCGTTCCACTCACAAACCTGAGTTTGCTAGCTTCTTCAACTGTCATTTATAATCTCCGTATTTCCTGTAAGTATCGAACTATTGCTGATTGCCAGGGCGGCAGTTTCGTATAAGAGTTTTTCAATGCTGTATATTTTGCACGTTTAACATCGCTGTAATTTTCATCACTGCTTACAGGTGTTATCAAATGTTCTTTACCTTTTATTTGAGCAATGAATAGTGCAAGTTCATACCAAGTTAATATTCCTTCGTTCATTAAATGAATAGTAGATTTATAAAAGTAATCTCCGTTTTCACCTATAGTACGTAATTGATTAACTAAGTTTTCAGCTATATCTCTCGTATAGCCAATGGTCGTATACTGGTCATTAACCACTTTCATTTGTTCATTAGCATCTAACTTGTCTAACACCAATAAAGGAAAATTAACACAGCCTTTCGATTTACTACCTCTATTACCAAACAAACCACATACCCTTATATTTAAATATAACTCAGCACTATTACTCACAGCCTTTTCACCAGCATATTTTGTCAATCCATAAAAATTCACAGGATCAGGAGTCCAGTTTTCTGGGTAACCTTTAGCGAAATTAACTTTAGGGCCAGTAGATTCCATTCTAGCAATCATTGTTGGTACTGATAATGATGTCAATGTACTTAGTTCTCCTGGATTTTTCGGGCCTACATCGTTCCCTGAAAATACATAATCAGTTGAGAAGTTAATTAGCATAGTATTGTAGTCATTACAAAGCTTTGCTATTCTATGCAAAGAAGCTACATTCACATCTAGAGCTTTCACAGGATCTTTTTCTATTTGATCTACAACGTGATAAGAAGCTCCGTGGATATAAATGTCTGGTGAATGAACGTGAAATCTTCTTTCCGATTCTTCAGAGTCAGTAACATCCCACATATCTCTACCAGAGTATCCCTTTACTGAAAATATATCTTCATATTTGTTTAGAGCATCTTTTACATCTAGCATCAATTGACCATTAGCACCTGATATTAAAACTTTTTTCATCCTACTCCTCCTCTTCCATCGGCGGACTCCTCCTCTTGGACTATTGAAAATATTTCATTGATATGATCTATAACATCATTTCTTCTTTTATTGAACATTGAGATTTTATCTGCTGCACCTAGTCTTTCATTATCAGATAATGATCTATCTCTTCTCTGATCTTCTAAATCCCAGAGCTCATGTGTTATTGTATTTAACTGCACTATAGAATGAACAAAACTATCTTCCATAGCCGTCGCTACTTTCTTATCATATATTTTATATTTCTTGAATTCAGCTAATCTATCGCCATTGCATACATCGAACATAATCTCGGAGAGATATCTTAGTAGCACTCTCTTCTGCTCTTTAAGATGTTTTTGCACATCTGTTGGTCTTTCACTCTCATTTTTAAATACTTGTTGCCTTTTTTCTAAAATGCAAAGCTTATCAAATAAGTCTCCTACTGTTTCCGTTTTAATCACCCCTTTCTAAATCATCTTTATATAATATATGAAATTTATGTTTGTGCTCTCTATATTTGTTTTTAAATTCCTCTATTCTCATTAACTCTCCCTTCTCATCGTAAATGAAAAAATCTGGTGTATAGGTTGTATTACTTAATTTAAAGGTTATCTCTTCATAATTTTTTCTTCAAGAAGTAGATTAAATCACTCTCTAACATGTCTTCATGCACAACATATTCTTCATTTGCTTCCATAAAGTTTTCAATAGAATCTCTAACACCAGCTAGATTCTTATCATGAAGAGCTATAATACCATTTGGAATAACCAATGGAGCAAATCTAGATAAATCCATTTCTACAGATTCAGCTCTATGATCACCATCTATCCATAAGAATCCAACATCTTTAAACTGTTTGAGATTCTTCACATCATGAGATTTAGCTCTTGTGAAATCCACCAAATCAGCTATTCCCCACTTCTGTAAATTTCTCCAAAATACTTCATGCATGTCCCAACCACCAGGCGTATTGCCAAAGTATTCTTTTGTGCTATCAGTTTTCATAGAATGTTCTGAATCATGAGGATCAATTGCATAAAGCTTATATCTATCTGTCCATCTTTCTTTTAGTGATAGAGCTATTGTTGTAGTAGATAATCCCATCCAACAACCTATCTCTATTACGTTTCCAGCTGGCATAACTTCCATTACAATTTCTCTCAATGATACTATTTCATTTCCAGGAGATAATGGGCCCTGGACAGATCTTGAATCCCATCCACCGACATAATGATCTTCAGTGTTTATAACTTTCACAAACTCTTGGTAAGTTCTTTCCTCTTCAGGAATCATATCTTTATTTACCATCTATGTTCTCTTCCATGCTTTGACAAATATTCCTTTGCTTGTATCTTGTAAGTGTTCATAGTTTAGTTTTACTTTCTTCATCAGGTATTCAAATGATTTATTAGTTGGCAGCCATGTATGTTCACCAGTTCCTAATGTTTGGAATCTATGCATTTTATCTCTAGCACCTTCTTCATCCATCGATGGAATTCCAATGAACATGAGGCCTGTATCGCTCATATATTCTTTACATCTTTTTAAGAATCTTACAGGATCTGAAATGTGTTCTAGAGTTTGATTGCAGGCTATAATATCATACTCTAATTCTTTCCAGTCATTATCGACATTTGGTTGAGTAGATCTATCCATAAAATCACCTTCAATAAGCTTCAAATTTGAAAATAATTCATTACCTTTGAGTATAGAACTTCTATTCAAATCTATTCCAATCGCATTGAATCCAGCTTCTTCAGCGGCCTTAACAACTAATCCAATATTACATCCAACATCTAGAAATGTTCTCTTATCTCCTTCTTTAAACTGAGATTCAGCATGTCTATGTTTCAAAACTTCCTCTACAAAAGTCTTAGAATATTTTTCATAAACCTCTTCCCATCTACTAGAATA
>Ga0080013_1000381_pt1 | contig 63046 bp, 32 predicted proteins | sample ETNvirenome_6_85_FD_69236 | JGI IMG/M metagenome (GOLD analysis project Ga0080013, IMG submission 69236) | Marine viral communities from the Pacific Ocean - ETNP_6_85 (SPADES assembly) (version 2) | ecosystem: Environmental > Aquatic > Marine > Oceanic | place: Pacific Ocean | collected 2013-06-19 | reverse complement strand
AGACGGAATTATAGATATTAATCACACCAGGTATCTAGAGATATTTGGTAAGATTTCTGGAGAAATTGAAGCCGGATCAAGAGGGTTGGCTGAAGCTTTTGTTAGTTCAGGAAAATATTCTCCAAAAATGATTGAGTTATTTTTTGGATCACAAGATGATTTAGCAAGACTTTATCAATTATTTTATATAAATAAGTATATGAATAGTGGTGATTCAGGACTTAAGGTTATAGGTGAATTTCCAGACTTTCATGCACTTAAACAAAACTTGGCGACTGGTTTAGAGGGCGCGCTGCCTATCGTGAAAGACGAAAATATGGAGCTTCTCGAAAGAGCTGTTCAAAGAACCTCTGCAGATGGTGTTGACTTCTTAAAATCTGAACCAGAAGATCTCGCTCAGTTACGCAGCTGGCTTGATGCTGACCCAACTGACGTAGCTAGAATCGCCGAAGAAAGCACCCCTGCAGCCAGACTTGATACTCCAGAGGATGTGCCTCCAGTTAAGCCTGTAGATACTCCAGAGGATGTGCCTCCAGTTAAGCCTGTAGATACTCCAGAGGATGTGCCTCCAGTTAAGCCTGTAGAAGAATTGTCAGAGGCTAGTGACGATTTAGCTGATGCCGGAAAGCTAACAGACGATGACGCACTCCAGTCTTTAAGGCAGGATTTTTCTGAAACAGCGAGAGATCTGCAGAAGCAAGTAAAGGATTTGGACGAAAAACTTGAATCAAGAATGATAACACAGGCTCAGCATGATGAGCTAATGAAAGTTTTAAAAGAAAAAGGAATAAAGCTAGAAAAGACCTCCAATAGATTTGTTGATAAACTTAAAGCTGCCGGCGCATCAGCGTGGGCTATCACAACATGGACAAATATAGGTAAAGTTGGAGCATTAGTTGCTTTAGGGCTAGGAGCGGTGGCGGGTTATGATTACCTCTTTGGAGGCCCTTCTTCTGCACCTACAGTGGATCCAACCGAGACCCCCTCTACAAGACAAGGTGATAGAGTCACCATAGATCCCCAGAGGGTTGAGGCTGAAAGAGCTTTTAGAGAAGGTGATAGTCAGGCTGTTCAAAACATTTTGTCTGACCCATCCATAGATCAAAGAACTTTAGGGTTTATAACAAACAAGTATAGAAAAGATAAAGCCTACAAGTTGCCACGACCATTTGATGGTATGGAGTATGTTTTTATGACTGACAGAGCTGGCGGTCTTGATATTGATGATCCCGCTACATTGTCAGCAAATCTTGACTTATTAATTGACGCTCTAAATAACAGAAAAAAAGGTCTTCCAATATACCAGTCTTTCTTGGGGTCAATGGAATCTCCTCAGCATGCTTTAAATGAGGCCGCAGAAGAAATTCTTGAAAAGGGTTTATATAGAAAGCGCAGATCAAGAAGATACCAAATGGGTAGAGGCACCTCAGGAAGAAGGGGGGTTAGCGGCTTTGCCGACAAGCCTGTGCCAAGAGAGGTGAGAAGAAGAATGAGAAGACAAAGAAGAAGAGCTAATGATATAAATCAGGATAGATTGCAAAAACTATCACATTTAAAAGATATTTCTTTAAATTCTACTAATAACAACTCAAATAACGATACCAACCTGCTTAAGAAAGCTGATGAAGTATCAAAGTCTTATGTCAAAGACGCCGTAAAGGGTCTTAATCACGAAGACAAAATTCTCCGAGAATATTTTACAGGTCTAGGTAGACTGTACGATGCTGAGTCGGAAAAAAGAAATCCAGATTACGAGGAGCTTTACAAACTTCACAATGAAACAGGCCGAGATTTAACTCTTTCGGCGCATCCAAAAGCAATTAGAGTTTCTGATGGCTTAGGAAACGGCGGCTTAGTTGAGAATGGTTTGGAGCAAAAAGAGAAGTTAGAGGAAGTGGCTTTAAGCACACCAACTGGCAACTTTAAATCTAGATATGCAAAGTTAGAGAACTTGTTAAAAAAATCAAGTAAAACCTAGACAATATATTTAACAGTTAAATATATTAAACTTTTAAAATAATTCAGGAGAATTAAAAATGGCTTTAAAACTATTAAATCCAGGATTGAGACCTCTCGGCATGTTCGATCTCGCTGATGCAGACCAGGGTAACCTTGTCGGCGGTGAGTACGTTGAGCTTGTAGGCTTTACAACTACTGGTGCTTACGAAGGTTATGCCGCTGATGTTGGCGCTCTTTCCGCTGGTGCTTCCCTTACTGATAACATTATTCAGTTTGCAAGAAATGAGAGAACTGCTGGTAACCTCGGCGGTTTAGCTGATGATGGTGGCGATGAGTACGGCACCCTCTTTGGCTCACTAATTGGTCAGAATGCTGGTCGCTCAACTCAGTTTGGTACAGTTAACGGCGCTGTCGTTATTGGTCCAAACACAGAGGAGGCATCTGGTAAGGTTACTGTTTTCGCTCAGGCTGGTCTTTACGGCGTAACTGACGAAGGTACACCTGGTGAGCTTGCCGCAGCTGCTGCAAATGCTGTATTAAGCGCTAATGCTACAACCGGTCTTCTTCAGACTACCGCAGCCACCAGTGATGATGTCGCTATTTACGTCGGAGAGATGACAGATACGTCATTAGTCTCAACCACTTCAACCGCTGCCGGTGAGGCTGCTACCACTGAATACCACGCTGTATTCTACACTGGTAACGCTGCTGCAACCGACATTACTGCATAATTAGGAGGATAAAATGTCAAACTTATTTAATACACATGGTGAAATTAATGCCTCCAATGTTGCTGAGGCACTATCTCAGATTGTCAAGTACGCTTCTATCATCGAAGACCTACAGCCTTCAAGCTCTGCTCAGGCTGCTGCTCCTTCGTTAAATGATGGTCAGCGCGACGAGATGATCAAGCAGGCGCTTATGACCCAGGAGGGCAAAATTGCTCTCGGTCAGGCAATGGCTAACCCAATCCGTAGAAACCTTGACTACCAGGGCGTTGCTCGCAAGGCTCTAGTTGTCGATCCTCTACCCCAGGGTGCTCTCCCTGTCTACGATCGTGATATCGATGTAGCTGCCGTTGTTGTTTCCAGCAACGGTGCTGCTCCCGAGTCTCGCGTTTTCGGCGACAGAGTTACCATCCCTGAGTTCGAGGTTGTTTCTAACCCGACCGTCCGTATCGCTGAAGTTAAGCGTCGTCGTTTCAACGTAATCGACCGTGCTCAGCAGAAGGCTCGTCAGGAAATTCAGGCTCAGGAAGATGCCAACGTATTCTCTGCCCTCACCTTTGCTGGTGACTCCACCCTTGGTGGCGAGAATGCTGCGGTTGCTCTCGACCCTGCTGCTGCTGGCTCCCTTAATAAGGACGGCCTTGTTAACCTCAAGAGACAGGTTGATCGTTGGGATCTTGTTACTTCTAAGTACTTCCTCAACATCAATGAGTTCACCGACATTCTAACCTGGGAGTCTTCAGGTTCTGGTGTTGGTCAGGTCGATCCTGTCACCCAGCGTGAGCTTCTTCAGACCGGTCTTTACGGCCACGTCTTCGGTGCCGATATCATCGTCTCCAAGGTCGTTCCTGTAAACCGAGCCTTCGCTACCGCTGATCCTGAGTTCGTCGGCGTCATGCCTGTCCGCCAGGATATCGAGGTTCTACCTGCTGATGAGCCCAAGCAGCTTAAGCTTGGTTGGGTTGTCAACGAGATCATCGGTGTTGGCATTGTCAACCCCCGTGGTGTTGCAACAGGTACCATCTAATCTTTAGATTAATCTAGAGACAGATACTAAGGGCGCAGTAGAAATACTGCGCCCTTTTATATTATTATACAGTATAATAATTAAGAACATCATGAATCCAAATAAATTGAGAAATAGAACAACTTTTGTTGAAGGAAAACCTCTAAGAAATAGAGCTCAAGTAAAAACTATGTCTAGGAGAGATCCTGGAAGCATAAGCCCTGAGACTATAAGTGATCCTGAAGATAAATTTGAAACATTTTTTGATTACGAAGAAGAGTTATCTGGATTAAAATCTTCAGCGGAACAATTTCAGGAAATGGTTGAAGATAGCGCATCTATGGAGATGGAAGAAGTATCTGTAGAGGAAAATTCTGTTGAATATCAGGATAACCATGAGGATCCAAAAAAAGAATATTCTCCTGGCTTTATTATAATGGAAGATTCAACACCCATTATTTTAGATGATGCAGATGAAAATACAACTAATAATTCTAGTAATAATAAAGGTTCTTTTGTATTCATTCAATGCGAGTTTGTAAAGAAGGATGGAAATAGGTGCAAAAGACAGGCTCCGAAAGGATCTGCAATATGTTCTGTGCATAAGAAATTTTTAAAAAGGAATAAAAAATGAATCAATACGAAACTTCGGATTTAGCTTTAGCAGCCTACTTAAACATAAAGGGTCTTAAGCTAATTAGCGCAGAAAGGCTAGAGTCTGGTAGATTTAGATTTGTTCTAGATGATTCTTCTAAAAAAGCTGAATCTTTAGCTATAGAGTTTTTTAGTAGTGAGTTTTGTGAATACGATAATAAAATTAGATCGTTAAAGAAGTTATTATATTCAAAATAACAAAATGGAGGCTTTAAAATGTCTATTGCACTTGGAGATGATGTAAGTTTTGACTTTTCTGATGCCGAACTAGTTGGTTTAAATACACTGTTAAAATATCTAAAGGCTAGAGTTAGATCCGATGGCAATAAGCCGAAAAGAGATGAATATGGTGCATTCATTTATGATGGGTATGGCGAGCTGGTAATGGAAGAGTGCAATGTTTTTTCTGATGAAGTTTTAGCTTGCTTTTTATGCTCATCGCTTTCAGAATTTAATATGGTACCATTCTTTACATCATACACCTTTGCTGATGAAATTATCTACAAAACATTTTCTCACGCAATAGTCGAAGGTGCAACAATCTTAGCCCTTTCATCGCAAGCCCTAGTTGAAAAGGGAAGGGACTTCACAATATCTGATGGAGGAATTTCCTATCAGCCGCCTGCTCTTGGTGATTTCTTGGCGTCAACTTATAATAACTTTTTAACCTCATATAGAGAAAGGTTGAAGTTTATAAAAAATTCAATCCGCCCAGGACCCACCTCTTTTGGTACATTTACAAATCTAAGCTCTGGCGCTCCTGCCTTTACACGCTTACGCCATCTTCGCAGCAGAAGAATCGTATAATACTTCTATGGAAAATGATTATGAGAGAGCCTGAAAACTGCAGAATAGTATATTGCGGATATTCAAAGCCGGTAACCTCTGATGAGGTTACCTTTGAGATAATGGGGTTAGAGGCGCTAATAAAAAAGGCAGAATGCAGAATTGCCGAGCTTAGACAAACAGAGCATTTAGCTAAAATAGCAATAGAAAATAATGTTAATAGTATTGGCGAGCTTTTTGGAGATAAATAGTGTTTATTGTAAAGGCAAGAAAGAAAGAGAAAACTCTTTTTAAAAAAATTATTCTATTATCAAAAATTAGAGCCTCACTACTTAATGATAGCATTGCAAAAGATATATGCAAAGAAAATGATGTAGATGAAACTTTTCTGTTAGGAGTTCCAATAGCCTTTGATAATCTTGATGTTGCTGCAAAAACTATTGATTCAGAAATTATTTTAAATACAAAATTAATTAACAAGCCATTCAATACAATGATGAGGTACGTTATTCATGAGCTAGTTCATGCTATTCAACATTGCAAATCAAATGGCAAGTCATCTCAAAAAGATAAGTCAGAAGATTATCTTGATAAAGAAACAGAGGTTGAAGCATTTCAGCAGCAGGTAAGATATGAATCAAAAGTTAACGGAGAAGAGTCTGCCAAAGAATATGTTGATGGCCTCTTAGAATATCACGGAATAGATGGAAAAAAGGGCGATAAAAAGAAAAAGGAGCTGATGGAAGAGGTTGGTTAAGCTCTACTAATAGACAGAGATAATAAGGAGACCTCTAATGCTATCAATATCAGGACAGTCACCCGCCGAAGGACAAAAAAGAGTTGATTTAGACTCACTTATTGAGTTTAATTTAATTGACGATGGAAGTGGAATTGATTTATCATCTCTTATAGTTGAAATAAGCGGCGTCAGAGCAATTGATGGTGTTGAGTTTAAAAATGGATTTAATGGAACTTACTCCAATATATCTGTTGAAGCATATGGTGTTTCGGTAGTTGTAGATAAAGAAGCACCCCTTAGTCAAGAGCAAAATGTTCTTATTAAGATTCAGGTTAAAAATCTAAACTCAGATTATTTTAATACAGAATATTTATTTAGAACTATAGATGCAAAGCCATATCTAAAAACATTATCTCCAAAAAATGGTGCTCTTGTAAACTCTGATCAGGTTGTATTTTTAGAGTTTTCTGATGAAATTGATGATGTAAACTTATCGTCTATAAATATAGATATAAATGATTTGCCAGCTGTTACAAACGGTGTGTTTTCAGCAAACTACTTAGGATCTTCCTCTACTCTTCAGAAAATTATAAATGGGGCAACAGTAAGAATTGAGCCTATAGAGTCATTTAGAGATGGCTTCTACAAAATATTTTATTCTGTAAGTGATTTAAGCGGAAACACTTTAACCGGGGTTTCTTTGTTTACGGTAGATTTGCCTCAAATAATTCTTCCTTCAACTTTTCCCCAAGTAGATTTTGAGGGATTTGCACAAGGGGTAAGAAAGGTTGCTAATATAGGCAACGGAAACTCTCTCGCTGTAATTTGGCATAAACCAATTTCAAGATCTTATAAGGGTGATTCTTTTGCTTTAATCTATGAAAACGAATCTAGATTAAATATATTTGATACTCAAGCAAAATATATAAGCACAGACAGTGTAACGTCAATGACAGTTTCTGAATTAGAAACAGGAAAAACTATGTGTTATGCAGTCAGGGGTCTTGAGGCTTTTAGGGAAACTGTTGATCTAACTGGTATGCAAGAGGTAGATAGCGGGGTTTACCTGATTCCAAGCCCCACCCAAATTACATCCAGGATATCTGAGACTGATACGATAATAGATGTAACTTCAACGGATGGCTTTCCTAGCGCTGGAGTCTTAATATTAAATTCATCTGAAGTTGTAAAGTATACTGCAAAAACAGAAACATCTTTTTTGATTCCATCTAATGGAAGAGGGTTGAATGGTACAACTAAATCTATATTTTTATCCGGAGATACAGTTTCAATATTCTTTGGGTGCCAAGATCAAAACTCAGTAATTGCAATGGCAACACCCACTTACTCTGACGGATATCAAAGCGAAAGAGAAATAGAGGGTGTTGGCCTTGTTGTAACAGATTACGAAGATAATGATAAAAAGTTTTTTCAAGGATTTGATTTTTGTGGATACCACCAGCCTCTTCCTCAGCAGATTTTTCAAGGGAAGAATGACTGCGGAAGTTACCTTGGTGGCGAGTTCAACAAAATGCGTGGAATGAATTTGTTTGACAGAATGCTAAACAGAGAGGAGGTTCTGTTAGACCAGGTTGGAGAGCCTGTAATTCTTTTGAGAAGAATATGGAACGGCCAAACCTGTAGTTGTTCAGATTCCAGAAGAATGCATCCAAAGGTTAGATCCTGCAAAAAATGTTACGGAACCGGGTATGTTGGAGGCTATAATCAGTACGACTACAGAAGAAGATCTGATGGACGTATTATGGTAATGTTTGGTGATACCACAGAGGACTTAAAGTTATCATCACAGGCCCACTTGGAACAAGAATATAAACCTAACTGCTGGACCCTTCCTAATCCAGCAATTAGGGATAGAGATTTAATAGTTAGGTTTGATTTTAATAACGATATTGAGTTTATATATGAAGTTTTAAACATAACAAAAGATAAGCTGTTTTACAGACACTATACTCGACAAAGGTTGGCTTTGCAGAGAATGGATAAAACAGATATCATCTATACGATTAATTGGAATCGTAATTTTTAGGAGTCAAAAATGATTTGGATTAAAAACACTTCCGGTAAACCCGATGCTATGCTTACATTTGCTTTTTTTGCATTTGCCGTAGTTACTCTAAACATTTTGTTAGCAACTTTTGGCAGAATCTCATATAATGGATTTGAAATAGGCTTTGCATCTATGGATGCAGCGGCAATGACAGCTTACCTGGCAGCAACTTTTACAGCTTATGTAACAAGAAGGTGGACTGATGCTAAGCACAAACTTGGCGAAGAAATTGCGCCTGAAAAAACGGAGTAATTATGCTTGATGCGTTAAAGAATCTTTGGGAAAGTTTTAGTTTAAAAATAAAACTTATTGCTGGTGCAATATTTGGCTTATTTGGATTTTTTGCCATTATTTTTATAAGTAAAAAAATTAATGCAAAACAAATTCTTGAATTAGAGCTAAAAAATCTAGAAGAAAGAATTAAAATAAAACAAACAGAAGAAGATATTTCTACAAATAACTCTGAAATTATAGAGCTAGAGAAAAAAGCTAGTATAATAAAGCAAGAAATAGAAGATATTAATTCTGGCAAAAAATCTGAATTTGTCACAAAAGAAGAGCTAGATAGTTTTTTTGATAGCAGAGGTTTTTAATGATAAATAAAATAAATAATTTAATTAATTTTATTAATGATAAAGATTCTATTTTTCACAAAAAACTTATTGCAATTGCAAAAAAACTATCTGAACCATTTTATTCTATTGAGTTAGACCTAAATGAATTTAGATCGATAGTAAAACCGGAATTAGCAGATAAAGATATAAAAATTCCGGAGGTAAAAATAGAAATATGATAAAGTTTTTAAATTGTTTGTTTTTTTCAATTATTTGTTTCAGCTTAGTTGTTGCTCCTGCTGCAAATGCTGGGGAAATAGTTGAGGCAGGAACAACGCTGTCTGAAGAGTCATATGTTTTTACAATAGAAGAGGCTACATCTTTAATGCGAAGGCTAGAGGAGCTTGAAGCAAGAGAAGCAGAGCTGGCTAGGTACAGGGAGTTAGAGGAAGTAAGGCTTAGGCAGATTGATTTATACAAAGTAAACGAAGAGTTTTACTTAACTCAGATTGATAGATATAAGCGAATTGATTTAACAAATCAAAGTTTAATAAATAGATATCAAAGAAGAGATAAATTAAACAGTCTTGAAAAAGCAGGCTTTTTTGTGCTTGGTGTGGGTATAAGTTTTGGTGCAATATCTGCTGCTAATGCTATTGTTGCAAATCAAAATGCTGCTTTTGCTAATTTTTAGTTATAGTTAAATAATCGGATTTTTAAATGGCAAAGTCAAATTACCCAAATAAATTAGATACATCTATAGAGATACCCGCTGTTAGAGATAACATTGTTGAGGTTGGGTCAGATGTTATTAATAGCATTCGAGCAGCTATTTTTCAAATAGAAAGAACTCTTGGTATTAATCCTCAAGGTGCTGTGGGAAACACCGTTTCTAGCCGGCTCAACAAGTCTCTTGACTCTAATGGAAATATTTTAAAGGAGGCAATTAGCACCTCTGGCTTACTATCTGGACCAATATCAGACAAAGATGTTTCAAAAACAGCAGCAATAAAAGAATCTAAGTTAGACCTAACTTATCCTACAACTCTTTTGCAGGATGAAATTTCTCAGATTTCTTCTCAGATTGGTCTGATCGAGTCTGCTGTAAATGATTTATCTACAACTTTGGCCGTACACATTAATCCCGCTGCTACAAATAGGCATAAGGGCATTGCGATAAGCATTGATGCCATATCCAATACAGAGTCTGAAGAGGGAATAACTTCCTTAGAAAGCACTACTTCTCAGGGGGCATTCGAAAGTATTTTTTCATCTCATATTAATTATGATGGAACAAGCATATCTGAAGATAACAGATCACATCTGTCCAAGCAAATATACTTTGATAATAACAATGTATCAACTTACATAGGCTCAAATGATACTCAGGGCGCCATAGAGGATTTAGTAGAAGTTGTTGTTGGACAATCTGATATACATCAAAATCGTTTTCATTCAAATTCGATTGAAAAAAACTCTATATACTATGATCCAAATAATATTGAGAAAGGAAGAGCTCTGCTAGAAAATCAAGCAGCCAGCTATATTGCTTCCGCCGGATCATCTGATTCTAATATATCAAGGGTATTTTTATCAACCTCCCCTTCTAAGCCGTCATTTTCTATAGAAATATCTGATATTTTATCTATTACAAGTAGTGATATCACTGTTGATTATCAGATATTTAAAGTAAACGAATCTAGTGATGGTTTATCTGTTGATTCAGTTGATATATATGGTAGGTTTGCAGAAAATTCACCCTCTGGAATTACCGTTAATATTTATAGAAATAAAAATAGAGAAAGTAATTATTCCGGACTGCTATTGGGGGTTAGGGAAAATAAATCATTAGATGGGACCTCCTATACAAATGCCGATGTTATACAGGTTTCAAACCCAAGTGCTACAAGCGTTATAACGCATCTGTGTAGACCTCAGGAGATTTCTAGTGGAAACAGGTTTATAAAAATCTCTGTTGATAAAGGATCTAGCATATCCTTGGATTTGTATGATTCAAGCCTCGCCTCTGCATCTATTAGCCAAAACATTAATTCAGTTATTAAAAAACTTAATGAGCAATTTTCTGAAAACAGACTAAGCGTTTCAGCTTATAGGCTTGATTATGATGATTTGAGGAAAAGCGAAATAGCAATCGTTCATTCAATAGGAAACTCTGCATCTTCAGAGCATACAATAAGGATATCACGAGGATCAGATGACTGCATAGACTCTATTGGATTTTCCAACATTGAGGATAAGACGGTTGTTGCTGATATTGGAAATAGCTTTTATATTCAAGGCACTGGCTATAATAATCTAAAAATACTGCTTGATCAGACAGGCTTAACTTTAACCCCTGGAACATCAGAGGTATACACAGGAAACACAAACCCACTAGAATTAGGGGTTAAGGTTGGTGATATAATTTCCATTACAGGCTCTACATCTGATGACGGCAGTTATGTAATATCCTCTCTTTCTGAAAAGACATTGATTGTAAATAAAAATCAACTTCCCAGTGAAGAGTGGGTTTCTTCGGCCAGCAGCACAACTAGGTTTGTAATTTATTCTGACGCTGTTTCTTTAAACGGAATTGCGTTTAAAGCATCATTTGGATCTTCATCTATACTGTCTATATTTGAAGTATTTTTAGATAAAAACAGGTCATTAAATTTAAATGAAATATTATCTTATGAGTCAGAGGCATTTCTTGGATCAGAAAACTTAGCTTCCCCCTGTAATATATTTGGAAACCCCGAAGTTTACACAGAGTCTAATCCGGGCAGTATCTTGTTTGAAAAAGTAAGTGCTGATCCTACTGACAGCGAAATAGAGGTATCTCTAGATTCTGGCGAGAAAGTAAGAATAAAAAATATTAACAATGATTATATTGATGTTTATTCTGGAAAATATAATATAAAGATTAAAATATTTATAAAATCATCTGATACTATAAATAGCAAAATAGTTTCAGACGGATCTTTTTCTGTTAATTTGTTTGGATACAGCTCGGTAAATAGCGAAGAAAATATTATTCTTGGAAAAGCTCTTTATGAGGCTGGTAACTCTAGAGTTTCTGGTTATGGAAGGGATTATCCAAGGCCATTTAGAGATTTGAGGCTTGGATCAACTGGTTCTAAGGATCTTGGGTCAGACGTTAAAAATAATTACTTAATCCTTCCACATCTGGAGAAAAGGTCAAATGGAGTAATAAAGGGGCTTGAGGTTCATAGTGTAGATGGCTCTGGCGATACATATAGTATAAGCATAAAATCTGGAATATGCTACGTTAATGGAAAAAGATTTGAAATTAATGAATATGAAAATTATATAACAGACATTCAGGCCGGCACCCCAACCCCCGTGGTTGACAAGTTTTTTGTGGCGGTAGATGAGTTTGGTCAAATAGTGTTCTCGCCGGCAGATCCAACTACTTGCTCGTGCTCTCTTGATCCGTCTAGGTACTGTATACTAGCTGCAGTTGAAAATAGCTTATCTGTAATTAACCCTGTTGATCTAAGGCTTTTTATTGATAACATTGACCTTAAAATACTAAACTCAATAACAGTAAGCCCACAGCCTGGAATGGGGCACTTCTCTAGTGTTAATAAAGCGGTTAAGTATGCCAAAAGATTTTCTGAATTATTTCAAAAAGCAGGCACCCCAACTATACATCTAAAGAGCGGCACACACAAAGTTTTAATAAGCATGAATATGCTCTCATCTTCTTACACTGGTTTGTCTGATGATATTCAGCCAATATATAACGATGGAATGTGGATTAGCTTTCCGTTAAATATAGTAGGAGAGGGAGATTCGACTGTTTTAGATTTTATAAAGATATTTGATGACCTCCCTGAGTCAAGTGATGACAGAACAACTTCCGGTAACCCTGATATGGAAGCCTTTATTGGTATAGCCGGCCCCGGATTATCTTCTAGCAGACCATCTGGAGATAGCGATACTCTTAGCTCTGGATTTGTTAATTTAAGTAATTTCAAAACAAATCTCACTGGCATCTGTATATATGACGCATCTATAGAGGATGGTAGCGGAAATCTTTTAAATTGGGGAGTTAATATAAATAATGTTATATTTGACTACTCTGGCAAAACAGATTTTCATCAAGCAAATAGAGCCGTTATGCTAAGGAGCGTTGATACAGCAAATGGTGATAGCGCTGGAAACATAAATATAACTAATTGTCAGTTTTTAAATTCACTAATTAGATTTAATCAAAATGCTGCTGATTATAGAAATATAAATATACTAAATAACCTTTCCAGAGGAAAGGCTGATAGCTCCTCCGGAGGAACCTCTAATTATCTTGTTTACGTAGGAGGCGCTGGTCATATATTTGACTTTAACGATGCTCCATCTGAAAATAACATTAATTTTATTGGAAATATTATAGCCGACAACAGTGTCGCAAACGGCTCTGCTGGAGGTCCTAAGGTTGATTTTAACGGAAATCATCCGTGGGGCGAAAGGTTTAGTAGAGATGTTAATATTGGCTCAGATATAAGCGCAGGAGGTGATGCTTCAATAGGGGGTGACGCCTCAGTGGGCGGCAACTCTACGCTTACGGGCAGCTTATCTGTTGGGTCAACAGCAACAGTTACAGGCGCAGTAACTGGTTCTGAATATCTGTATGGATCAACAAAAGAGGTTATAACAAAATACTATGCAGATGATTTGGGCTGGACGGGAAATGGATCAACCAGCTTTATTCAATGGGAGACTCCCGGTTTAGCCCTTGGAAATAGCATAAGCTGCAGTAAAGCAGAAGTTTATGGCACCTTCTCTCCTCCGACGAGCGGTGTTTATATGAAGTATTTTGAAATACCAAGCGATGGTGGTTCCGGATCCGGATTTAAAATAAACCCAAAACCTGGATCAAAGATAAAATCCTTGAAACTAGGGGAGCTAAGAAGTGCGGGTGGCGCTGGCACTCTAGCGGGAGGGGTTATTCCTGGATCGACAGTAACAGTATCACTCTATAGGGTGACTTTCGGAGCACCTACCACAAGTAGCCCATTAAGTTTAATTGGAACAGATGCTATTGTAAAGCCGGTTATAGTTATAACAAGTTTTGTATCAGAAATGATCTTTGATTTTTCATCATTTAATGAAGCTGTCCCCACAGATCATAGTCACTATCTTGTTAGGATCACTCATAACGATGCCGCTAATGATTATCGATTAGCATACATAGAGCTTGCTGTTGAAATAGACTCTATAGAAGAAGGAATAGGTGCATCTTAATGTCTAAGTCAAATTATCCAAATAAAATAGATACATCTGTTGAGATTCCAGCAGTTAGGGATAATATTACAGAAATAGGATCTGACGTTTTAAATAGCCTTAGATCTGCTATTTTTAATATAGAAAAAACCTTGGGAATAAACCCGCAGGGTACGGCTGGAAATACACTTTCTGCTAGGCTGTCAAATATAATTGATGAAAATGGCAACTTAAGAGATGAAGCTCTTGCAAAATCAGGGCTGCTTTCCGGCCCTATCTCTAATAAAGATGTTTCTAAGACTGCGGCAATAAAAGAATTTAAGCTAGACTTGGCTTACCCAACCACTTTGCTTCAAGATCAAATATCTATTTTAAATTCTAAAATTCAAGAGTTTGTTGCAGCACTAAACGAGTTAAACTCTGTAATTTCTGCTCACGTTAATCAGTCTGCAATAAATAGGCATTTTGCAAAATCTATATCGGTTGAACCAGGTGATGTGACGCCTTCAGATACAGGGTTAAACTCTTTGGAATCACAGGGTCTTCAGGAGTTTATTCAAAAAATATTTGATTCTCATATATCTTATTCTGGAACCAATATATCTGAAAGCAATAATTCTCACAGGGCAAATCAAATATTTTTTGATAACTCAAACAGTCCAGATCTAATACTTTCAGATAGCGTTCAGGGCGCTATAGATGATATAGCGAATATTGAAGGAGAGGGCCTTAGAAACTCTATATTAAATTTAAATTCAAATGGAAGAATTAGAAGTGGGGGTAAGACTGATGCCTTGGAAGCAAATAATTCTGGAAGTCTAGTAACTTCGTTTTCAGAAATAATATACACCAGTTACTCTGGGGCTTCTACTACAGAAATTAATTTTTCTTCAAGTCCATCTTTATTATTAGATATAGATGATTTTGATATTTTTGAAATATCGGAATCTCCAACTGAATTAGATAACAAAGAATATATCATTAAGTCTTATGAGTTAAACTCCGATGGAACCTTAGACTCCATTATAATTCTTGGATCACCTCTTGGTGATTTTGTAACAGGAACACTTGGTAGAGTCAAGAAAAATACATATGGAGCATATAATCAAAATGGGTTGAACTGCTCTGTTAGGCCTAGAGCTGGGTTTAGCAATACACCCTCTATTCAGGCTTGTTTGCCAAATTCAGCAACCATAATATCTTCTGGAGCAGATTTTTCAAAAATATCGTCTGGCATTTTTGAAAAAATATCCCTAGAAATAGATGGAGGAAGTGCTGTAGAGGTACCGGTTTATGACTCCAAATATAACTCTCATAATATTGATGTAGTTGTATCTGTAATAAATAGATATTGCGTAAATAATAATTTAAATATTTTTGCTTACAAGATAAGAGCAAACAAGTGTTACGAGCTTGCTATTTCTCACAACGTTCCTAACCACTCAGCTGGCACAAAAACTAGATCTATAAAGCTGGTTGCATCAAGCTCTTTAGATGCATACAGTATACTTGGGCTATCCCAATATCTTGATAAAGAAATTCGAGGATCCTTTGGAAACTCATTTCACATTAATGGAGCTATAGTTAGTGAGTTTGGTCTCACAAAGAACTATACGGGTACATCTATTGCTATAAACTCAGGAGCGACAAGTCTTTCTTCTACGGAAATAAACTTCCTTTCCTTAGGGGTTAGGGTTGGCGATCTTTTGGTTATAGATGAATCTTCAGATTCTAATGATGATGGCACCTATTCTGTTAAGTCTATTTCTGAAAATACCATTGAGCTAGATTATACAACAAGCGTTTTTTCTGGCAGCTCAACTGAATCTTCTTTATTTACATTTGTAAGATCTACCGCTCCAATCTCTGAGCTAAATTTTGTTGATATTAACGGATCAATGATTGTTGATGTTTTTGCTGATGAATATTTAGATATTCACTATCGCCGAAGAGCTGATATATCTGGGTCTTTTAACTTTACTAACTTTTTTATGGTTGTAACAGATTTTTCAAAAGGATTTATTACTAAAGAAAGAACCTATAATCTTAAGGTAACAAATTCTGGCATGGCTTCAATAAAGCTTTCCACCGGAAGTTATGGAGAGGGGGTTTTTGTTGGAAGTACTGGCGATTATATAATTCCATCATCTGATGGGATGGAGTTTGTAAAGGTAAAGGTTTTTGTTCCAAATGAATCTGCATCAATTTTCGCATCAGCATCAGCGTCCATCGATATCACAGGATACTCGGAGCTTCCAGATAGCTTGATTCATATGTCAAGATGTCTTTTTTCACCAGAGTTCGGCCTTGTTGTTGAGGATATAGACTCTGGGCTGGGAGAGATAGGTGCAGTAGGCATTACTGACAAAAGAATTTCTGGAACTATTGATGATACAATAATATCTGAGCCATTTCTTGAGAGATATATTCAGGGTCCAAGAAATGAGCTTAGATCGAATGGGATTATAAGAGGTTTTGAGATCTCAAACATCTCTATTTCATCTAGCACCATTGAGATGGATGTATCTTCTGGAGTTGCTATTGTTAGCGGCTTGAGAGTTGAGTTTTCTGGGACCGAGGCCCTGACGTTTGATTTTGGTGGCGGATCAACAAATAGTCTTTATATTGTTTTAGATAATGCCGGATGCATAAAGCTTGGCAACGAAGTTGATAGAGCTGGCGGAACCGACTACCATTCCCCCTTCTCTATTGAGAATAACCTTCATATAGGATATTATAATTCGGATGCATCCGAACTTTATGATCTTAGAGTTTTTATAGATCGAGTTGATTACAAGCTTTTAAATAACTTAATTGTTTCACCTGAAAAACACATGGGCCACTTTACAACTATAGATAAGGCAGTAAAGTACTGTAAAGTTTTTTCAAAACTATTTAAAGATCACACGAAGCCTAGAATAAATTTAGCTCCAGGCACACATCTTATAAGCTCAAGTATTGATGTAGATTTTGATCTGGATATAATTGGATCTGGAGCTGAGAGCGTTATCCAGAGGGCATCAAGTTATTTGCTAGAGAACTCAAGGCCTATTTTTAGAGTAGGAAATGAGGACGTAAAAAATGACTTCGTATATGGCGTTACTTTGTCAGATTTTACATACAGAAGCGCTCCAACGCCCTCTACCTCACAGCTTGCTGCTTTTGCTATAATTAGTCATGATTTGAATATTACTGATAATTCAGATTATGCATATTTTAGCATTAAATCTATCAGATTTATTACCCCTGACAACACAGGGGCAAATGGGCTTTCTGAGATAATCTTTATTGGAACTCCGAATAATGTCAGTAAAAGCAATTGTATTTTCAAGAATGTTTTAATAGAAAATTGTCACTTTCACTATTTTGGTAATTACTTTAATTCGGCGTCTAACGGTATAGTATGGTGTACCAATCAAAACGCCACAACATCCTACAAGAACATTATCGTTTCAAATTGTACAAGAGATCTAGAAGGATGGAGCGCTGTCCCCTGGGTTTACACTCCAAATTTCATCAAAACAGCATCATCGACAAGTTATATAAATGTTATGGAGACAGATAATGCCTCAATCGAGTAGTAGAGAAAAATCTGCAATAGATGCAATTTATGATATAGAAAAAAAGATAGAGGAAGTAGAGCGTAGGCTGAAATCTACAGAGGGAAAGATGGACCTGATGCTTTCCAAGCTAGACAAACTTAGTAAGCCTACACCTGTTGTTAAGATAAATAGCCAGCAAAATATTTCTAGTCCACAGAAAGTTAAAAAATTATTACTTGGAGCAGTAAAGGTCTTTGGTTATGTTGTAAATAAAACAAAACACCCTATCGTCGGAGTTCAGGTCAAGGTCTACGATGAAAGCAATGAGCTTGTAAAAGATGTAAAAACAAATGACGATGGCTACTGGGAGGTTAGACTACCTGGAGGCAGGTATGGCGTAGAATATCTGCACAAAAACTTTAAACCTGTTAATAAAACGATAGAGTTTAACAAAGAGGATAAAGTCTACGAAGTAAGGTAGTTATAATGTTTGTCATAAAAGTTTACAATAAACACTTTAAAAAAAATGTCGTATTAGATAAGACAATAAATAATCTTATTTCTCTTGTAAAAAATGCAAGAAATTACAATACAAAGATTATAAAAGATTCAAGTTCAGTAGAGATTATTTCTGGTAATTTAAATACTAATGATGTAAACAATGAAGTCGTGGTTGAGCTTGCTGTAAAAAAAATAATAAGAATATCTGAAGACAAATTATCATCAAAAAGTGATTTAGATAAATTTATTAAGGAAATTGAAAGTTTTTGCGATCAGGCCTCAGAGATTGAAGAAGTTAAGTATTTACCATTAAACTTTAGAGTCAAAAACTCAGAATAAAAGAGTTTCTAATGATAGACGAACAAAATTTACCAGGAACAGCGCTTAATGGCGACCACATTGTTTATTCAAGCTTTTTTTCTGATCATTTTGTCGTTCAGCAGAGCGCTATAGTTCACCCTAAAGCTCTTTTGATTGATGGTCTAAGAAAAATATTTCAAAATGATTCTGTCTTTACTTATAGAGATGATGAGTTTGGTTACCCATTAACACCGGACCTGACAGGGTTAGAGGTAGATTCTGAGCTTACAACGAAAATCCTTATATCTGATACATACAGATACGAGGTAAAGTTTTTCCCAGCAATTTTAGTTAAATCTAATGGCGGATCATACAAGCCTCTTTCCTTTAATCAAAATATGACATATAAGTACAGAACTGATGTTGTGGAAACTGAGTATGGCTCTCGAAAGGTTATAAGCACACCAACTCACAGGGTTTATGCGGGAAGGTGGGACCTTAAGTTTGATATTCAAATTTACTCAGAGAGCCAAGCCGAGCTACAGGAGTTGGCAGATATTGTTTCCTTGGCACTTCAGTACTCTTTGTGGAATGAGCTTAGAGCAAATGGATTGTTTATAAGCAATCTTTCAATTAGTGGTGAATCTGCAGAGCCATATGCTAATGATTATGTGTATAGTAATACGATTTCTCTATCAACATTATCTGAATGGAGAGTCGAAGTTCCTATAGAAAATATCGTTGAAAAAATAGCTTTTACACTTGAGCCAACATGGCATCCAATACCTGGTTTAAAAACAAATGGCGACTCGCTATCAAGAAGGTTTAACGACATAGTTGATTTGACGGAAATTTAAAATGAAACTACTAATAATAAATAATTTGATGACATATACTATATGCGGAGGATTTTAAATGGCTAACATACCTGGAGTATCAGGATTCATACAGCCCGGAGCTTTTGCCAGAGATAGGGTTATCTCCAGGGGCGTATCTATTCCTGGTGGAATAAGAATTGTTTGTGTTATGGGCGAAGGCCTTAGAGAGGAGACTATCATCGAGTCTGCTGTAGGCTCTGGGCAGGATGGTTCTGTTGCATGTAGCCCTACAGGCTCCGCTGATGGAAGGTTTTTTAAGCTGCAAAATTCACCCGTTGTAAGCGGTAGAACAGAGCTTAGATTAAATGGAACACTTCTATTTGGAAAAGAAGACGAGATAGACGCCAGTGGTGTTTTGTCTCCTTTTGACTTTAGGCTTGATCCAGCAACTGGCTGCATAGAACTTAGAGGAGCCTCAATAGGCGATCAAGATGGTAAGGGCTACTCTGCAGCTTCATCAAATACCGGAACAGGAATCCTTGTTGAGGATAACTCCTGCGATCCATTGGTCACTCTCGATATCTTGGATGACTCCGCACCAAGCGAAAGGTGGACTATTAAGTGCGTATCTGTTGTGAGAGATTCTAATGGGGATCCGATTCCCGGTCTTTCAACCTTTACTGCTACAGGATCTGTATCGGGTCAGATTTACGATGAAGCCGGCGCCCCAATAACCTTTACAAGTGGCTACTTCACAAGTACCGCTGGTGCAATATCTGGAAATATTGCAGAGTGTGATGATGGCTTTACGGTTGCCAAGGGTGATAATACTGCGACAGCCTTCCCCAAGGGTTATGTTGATATAAGAGATGGAGATACAACTCTAACGACATCTGATACGTTTATCGTTCCAAGTGCGGATCTTGTTGCTCAAGGACAGGCTCTGCCCGGAGACTTCTTGTGCCTCGACGGATATGCCGGTCACGAAATTGAGTCAATTACCTACGACGGTGCCGATACCACAATCACTGTTATAACCGATAGCTTAGGTCCGGCTGATCCAGCCTGGGGAGAAGAGGCTGACGACTATTTGGACTGGGAAATTAAGGCTACAAATATTCTTATAGACGATGAGTCTGTAGCCCACAATGAAACAACTGGCGCTCCAGCTACGAATGGTAATTTTACAAGCGCTGATGTTGGTAAGACGGTTCTAATATGCTCCTCTTCTCCATTCAGTGGCGGAAGATATGTTATTAAAAGCGTTACCTCAACAAGAAGGGCTAGACTTGCTTCTCTTGCTGATGAAACCGTTGGGTTTGAAGATCTTGAGGGCGTTGGTTCAACCGGGCTTGCCGCAACAGGATTAACCTTTCATCTTTTGGAAAATAATGGACTGCTTCTTCTTGGAATACAGGAGGGTGGAACCTCTTTTGAAGTAGGCGATAAATTCTATGTAGATGTTAGCTCAAGAGCTTTGGCTCAAGGTGATCAACTGGTTGCGAAATACATTTATGAATTAGACTTAAATGACCCACAGTTTTTTACTGAGGCAAATGATCTATTTGCAAAGCATGGTGCTGTAACTGAGACAAACACAATTTCTCTTGGCGCTCAGCTTGCTCTTGAGAATGGAGCGCCTGGAGTGATGGCTATTCAGTGCAAACCTCCGGTGCCAAGAAGAACCTCCGTAACTTTAGTAGAGGAAAGAGATTCATTAGGAAATGGAGGCTTCTCTGCTTGCTACGACTCTGGAGCGGCCTCTGCCGCAGCTTGCGAGGTTGATGATCTAAGGTTTGTGATTCCAAGACCAATTGAGGGCTTGAGAGACGGCAGACCAGATGCTGATACAAGGGTGAACCTATTTGTTGTAAGAAATGGTGTAGAAACTCAGATCTTCCCAAATAAAGTCTCCTTCTATAACTCTCAGCTTGAGACGGACATTCAGCAGGGTCAGTGGGTTGCCAGTACGGATAACGCATTCTCATATACAATAGTTAACTCAACAATTGATATCTTGGGGTCAGGCATAGATGGAGAGTTGAGCAATCAGTCCGGAAGCGACATCTTTACGACCACAGAGTTTGACTTTGATGGAGCAAATGTTGGTGACGTAATAGTTGTAACCAGCATGGAAGATTCATCTGGAACGGTTTATACCTCGGTAGCAGAGATTGCTGATCAGCTATATGGCACTAATGCAGACTTTCTTGCAACAGACACCGTAGAGCTAAATATAACTAGCGTAGATGACGACACCCTCGTTAAGGTATCTGGGGCGGGTAAGGATGGCTTAGGCGTAGCTGTATCCCTCGATCTTCTTGGATCTTATAATGATATTCAATTCTTTATTAAAGATCCTGCAAATTCGAATGCAGATGATGCCTCTCTACTTCTTCATCAGGACTTAGTTGAGAGTGGCGTAATTAAAGAAGGCGACGGAATTAGAGTTTCTTATGTCGATGAGAATGACGCAGACTTCTTTGATACAAATTGGTTTAATGCATTTGAGGCCTTAGAGGCGGCTGAGGCGCAGATTATTGTCCCTCTTCCAAATCAGGCTATGTCCTCAATCTTTAGGGCAGCAGTTAATCACTGTGAAAACATGAGTTCTATTGTTAATAGAAAGGAAAGGGTTGCGTTTATTGGCGCTCAAGCAGGCGTTACTCCAGCTGCTCTAATCGGAACTGAAGAGGTTGCGGTAGAAGATATTGGTGTAATTGAAGGGATTCAAGGAGACGATCCGGAGGAGGTTCTCGCTGGGAATACTGAAGATTTAGTTAACTTCAAGCTAAGCGATAACTATACAAGTAACAGATGCGTCTATATGTACCCTGATCAAATTGTTAGAAACATTAGCGGAACAAATGTTAATCTTCACGGATTCTACATGGCAGCTGCTGCAGCCGGCTATCTGTCTGCAAGACAAAATGTTGCAATACCCTTAACTAATAAGACTCTTTCTGGATTCTCCCTAACAAGAGATAAGGTCTATAGGCCTATAACTCAGAATCAGCTTGGCGCGGTTGGAGCAACCTTAGTTCGGCCGGTCACAGGCGGAGGGAAGGTTCTTGCAGGAAGAACCACTAGTATTTCGGGATTTGTTGAGGATGAGGAGATTTCAATTATCTTTATCAGAGATTCCGTAAAGCAAGTTCTTAGAAATTCACTCGCTGGATTTGTTGGGGGTGTTCAGAATCCTGATACAAATCTCTTGATCTCGAACAGAGCAAGATCAATTATGACAGGGTTGGTTAGTCAAGGTTTAGTGACAAGCTTTGATAACATAAAGGCTGAGCAGGATAAGGTTGATCCCAGACAGATTAATGTCTTCTTGCGATTTACTCCAGCTTATCCGATTAATTATGTATTTATCGATATAGAAGTTGGAATTATATAATAGGAGAAAATAATGGCCGATTATCCAAATACCGGAACCATATTTGACAACCCAGATAATGGCAGCAAGACAAGGACTGGACTCTCAACCCAAATTGTTATTTATGTAGAGGGCGAGCCTGTTGGCGCTGTCCAAACTTTTCAGGAAACTCAAAATAGAGGCGTAAAGCAGATTGCAGAAGTTGGAACAGATGGAATTATTGAGAATGTTCCTAATCAGCCTGCAAAGATAACTATGACTATCAACAGAATTGTTTTTGACGGATTATCTCTTCCAGAAGCATTCTCAAGAGGTTACAGAAATATTCATGCTCAAAGAATACCTTTTGATATTGTTATAATAGATAAGTTTACTGGGGATGGAGACAATGCTGTTGTGACAACTTATCATAACTGCTTTTTTACATCTTTAGGAAAGTCTTACACTGTTAATGATTATACTATCACTGAGAATGCGGGTGTAACTGCAGAGTTTATGTCTTCAACGAGGGCCGGTGGCCCTGTCTCTGATAGTCAAGGTGTTGCTGGTGCAAGAGAGATTCCGGGAAGGCAGACGGACTCAATTGAGCAGTCTGCTGATACGGGGACTAGGCGCGGACCCCTTGATTTTGCTGGATTGATTTCCGCTGCATATGGCGGCTAAGTTTATTAAAAAATAAACAATACAAAGCACCATACATTTGTATGGTGCTTTTTTATTTATGTGGTATAATATCATAAACTAGGAGTAAATATGCCAAAAGTTAAAGCAAGTTTGTCTGAAAATAAACGCATGGAAGATATGCAGGAAATGTTAAGCCAGGGCGGCAAAAAAGATGCCAATGCCAATGCTGATAAAGATACCTCAAAGATATCAGATCTAAAAAATCTCATTCTTCTTGGAAAGTTAGTAGAGGTTGTAAGTATTGCCGGGTTTAACTTTAAGCTCTCAACTCTTTCTACAAAAGAGCAGTCCCAAATAATGAAAGCTCTAATGAAATCTGATGAAATCGATAGAGTATTGAACTCTAAGGCTATAGCAGTTTCTTATTGCATAAAGGAAATAAATGCAGTTTCGCTATCTGAATTATCCTTGGAGCATGATGGCGAAACTGATGAAGAAAGAAGGGCATCTTTTGTGATGGAAATGCAAGCAACTTTGGTTGATAAAATTTTTACAGAATACGAAAAGCTTGTAGAGAGATCAAACCAAGAAGTAGGCTTTGACTCTGTAAAAAAATAGTAGCGGAGCCATATCACAGGCTCCGCTGGAAATTGTGCAAAATATGGGGTTGCAAAGTAGATGATCCCATTTTTGAGACCATAAACGGGGCTCAATGGGTGTGGTACGCCCACATGATAGCAAAAGATGAGAAAGATTCATCTGATCTCAAAATTAATCACATTGAGTATTTGGCTTCTTATTGGAATGCGGAGGCGGTCAAAAAAGTTAAAGACTCTAGAGTAAATCCGGAAGATCAAGGGTTTGCGTCTGACACCGACTTTGAAGAGCAAGTTCTTTCTGGTTCATTTAAAGATAACGATATTGTTAAGGCCATTAAAGATAGGTATAAAAATACTAATTTACATGATAATAATATAAGTTCCAAAGAAAGAACCAGAAGATTGCCGAAAGATCTTTCGGGAATAAGAGATTTATTCGGAGAAGATGACTAATGGATCTGACTAATTTACAGCAAGCACAAAAAAGCTTATCAGATTTTACAACCGATTTAAAAAAAGCTGAGGACGCTGTAGGTAAGTTTTTTGCCTTAGGATCTAAATCCAGAGAGAAAGTTGGAGGTATGACTCCAGCTCTTGATGATTTAGCTGAATCTGTATCTAATCTTGCAGCGCCCATGGTAGCTGCCACAAATCTATTTGATAATATGTTTAAAACCATAGCTGGCGAAGATAATATTCTAGCTGGTTTTACAGAGATGATTTCTGGTGCAGCATTAGCTTTGACCAAGCTTCCGGAGGAAACTCAAAAGCTAATAGAGACAATGACCGGAGCTTTTGACGGCCCAACTAGCGAGATGAGAAAGTTTGATAAAGAAATTTTTAATGTAGGAAAAAGATTTGGAGACCCAATTCAGGCGTCAAAGGATTTTGCTGACGCCATACAAAGAATACCAGCATCTGATTTTGGTAGCGCACTTTCACTGACCAGAAATGAGTTAAGTGACTTTTATCGGGCTGCAGAAAGAACAAACCTAACACAAGAACAGTTAAACGAAACTGTAAATACAGGAGTTGGCGCAACAAACTTATTAGCAGCAGCTTATGCTTTTGGTGAATCTGCGGGCATGAGCAACACCGTAACCATGAGTCTTTTAAATGAGATTATAAACAAACAGGGTGTTGCTGCCGGTGAAGCCGCAGATATGCTTGGAGTTTATGCTGGTGTAGCAAAAGAGGTAGGCCTTCAGATAGATGATGTTGCAAGAACCTTAAATAGGGCTGTAAGCGGTTTTTCAAAGCTAGGCATATCTGCTGACTTTGGAGCCCCGGTTTTAGAGGGATTTGGTCGAGTTGTAAAGGATATGGGGCTAGGTATTGAGGAAGCCGGAAGTTTAACAAGGGATTTGTCATCAGCACTCGGCGGTCTTACCACAAATTATGCAAATGCTTATATTATGTTTCAGAGAGGGGGTTTAGATTTTGGGTCAGGAGGTGGCGCTCTAGGGGCTTCAATTGGTCTTCAGGCGGAACTTCTTAGGGCGGAGCAAACAGGTGATCAGGCAGCAATAGGCGCACAGCTTGTAGGGGCTATGAGAGATACTCTATCTTCATTTGCTGGAGGAGATATTGTTACAGTATCTCAGGCTGCAGAAAGCCCAGAGTTGCAAACACAGTTCTTTGCACAGCAACAGCTTTTGATGAATCAGTTTGGAATTAGAGATCAAGCTTCTGCAACAAGAACTCTGGAGTTGCTTGCTGAAATTGATGATGCAACTAGGTCCGGAAATATGGAGGCAAAAGAAGAGCTTCAAAAGCAGCTAGAAAACGAAATAGAAGGCAGGGATAAAACCCTAGATGTTCTAGAGCAAATAAACAGAGAGATAGCAGCTCAGAGCAACCTGTTAGCAGTTGTGGCCAGAAGACCCCTGGAGGCACTTCAGGAGGCCGGTATGGATATAGCGCAGATATACGCCAGCCCCGCAATAGAGGGTGCTGGAGGCGCAGCAAGAGGTGTGATAGAAGGTGGTTCAGAAGATTTTGTTAATAAACTATTGCATTTTACAAGCAAAATAACAGGAGAGGGCGGCGGAGCAGGCGGTGTTCCTGAGCTTATAAATGATGCTGGTATAATTGAGAGTGTTGAGTCAGGTTTAAATGTTGAGCTTACAAATAAGGAGGCAAGAATCGTTGCACAATCCGTATCCTCAGCAATAAAAGATGGGCTAAACGAAGAGACTATGAAGGCTGCTTTTGAAGCTGCGTTAATATCAGCATTTGATCAATCTGGAAGAGATCTAAGTACCGTTAGTGTTGTTCTGGATTTTAATGATCCAGAGATGGCCAGCCTAATTAAGGCTGCAGCAGGTGCCGCACGAGAAATGGAGGGTGATTAAAATGGAAGGAATTGGTAGACAAACTATAATATTCTTTTTGCCAAACAGCATGGAGGCTTTTACAAACGATCAAAGTCCAAACACTTTGAGCGAAGAGGGCGTTGGATGGTTTAAAACACAGCTTTATATAAATCCTCAGTCTTTCGACATAAATGATAAAAAGTTTATAAAGTCAGACTTTACTAAGGGTGGATTTGTTACTCAGTACTGGGGAGAGGATCTAACAAAGATCAGTATAGGAGGAACAACGGGTTCTGCAGGAATAGAGGGAATTAATGTTCTGCGATCAATATATAGGCATGAACAAGGTCAGTATAGAAAGCTTTTGGATGACAGAAGGCGTCAGCTAGCAGAGGAGGCTGCATCAATTCAGGCTCAAGCAATATCTGACTCAGAATCTAGAAACTTTGGAACTAATGCTTTAGATCTTCTTACTGGCGGAGCCTATACACAGACTGTTGATGGTATTAAAAACGCTGTAGAAATAATCGGAGACGCAATAACTGGTGAATCTCAGATAGAAAGAACTACTTTTAGATCAATTCCAACTCTTGCCGCTTTAGCAACCAATGTAGATATGTATTATCAGGGTGAGTTTTTTAGAGGCTATTTTGAAATGTTCAACGTAAGAGAGACGGCATCAGAGCCTGGGCATTTTACTTACACGACATCTTTTATGGTAACAAGAAGAACAGGTGAAAGAAATAACTTTATGCCTTGGCACCGGAATCCGCTAAACTCAAGCGGAGTTGCTCAAATGAGCAAATCAGTAACTGAAGCAAAGGGCGATCCGCTTACTGGGGGTGATAATTTTACATTTCCGATAGGCGGTTATGAAGAAAGCTCTATTCAGTCAGAAGTAACGATCGCCCAGGATATGGATCAAGATTTAGACAGAGAGACTTCTCTTCTTCAAAATCGTCCAGGTCAGGGGTAGTAATATAAATATAGGTTTAGTAAAATAAAATATGTCTCATGAATTATCAAATAGAATATATCAAACTTGGCAGCAGGCTAAATCAAATATAATAAATGGAGTTAGCCCTGCTTATCTTGATTTAAACTCACATCCAATACTTGGTACTGGTGCATCTATATTTTTTAATCAAGATCAGTCTGTTTCTGTAACTCCAGATACTAGAAATCACATTGCTATGTCGCCAGAAGCAACCATTCTTATTAAAAAGAAGGTCTTTTCAACCCTTAGAAGTTCTAGCGAAATAAGCTTTATGGATAAGACTGAAAAAATGCTTCTTAGAGCTACAAAGGCTTTATTTGCATACAAGGTTCAGCAAATAAGGGCCTATGAAAGCTTAACCAAGTTTGATAATTTTTTTCAAAAGAATAATTCTTACAGCCTAACGCTTTTAGACTCTTTTTTAAGAGAATCAGATGCAATTTTAAATGCTAATGATGAGTTAAAGGAGCAGTTAGCAACAGAGGGAGATGGGTTTTTTAAAGATGTTGCAAACATATTTGAGCTAAGTAATTCTGCTGAAAACTTTTCTCAAGTCAATGAAGACATACTGTCTATTCTTAAAAGAAATGCTTTTTCAGAAGATGCAGGCTTAACAACCTGGATAGTAGATCCAGAGAGTCCTGAGAATTATACGCTAGGCCCTGGAACTGGTGTTATTGAATTAACAACGTTTAAAGGCTTTAAAACCTCAATAAACAATAGCTCATCTCCATCTAGTGCATCAATATCTATTGCATACCCCTATAGAATAGGCACAATTTTAGAGGAAGATATAGACATAGCGATAGAGGAGGCTTTAAAAGGCACTCTTGGTTTATTTTCAGAGCTTTTAAATGGAGGTATATCATCAGAGTCTTTAGCAGGGGGGACCGCAGCTATAGATGGAGCCTCGATTTTATCATCAGCCTTTGAGCTTGCAAATGAGGGCCTGTTTGATACCGCGATAGATACGGGATATATTAGAGAAAGATTAAGAACCTTTTATCTCGGTAAGCCCTTTATAAATGCTTCTGATATAGTTCATTATTACATACGGGGAAATAGAACATTTTCTGATTTTTCATCAGCAAACTCTAAGTATTCCGAGGACTCTAGCGAATCTCCGTTTGATGAAGATTACATGACTATAGATGATGTAATTTTAAAGGCAGAACACCAGCTTTATACAAGTGGTGCTGTAGACTATGAGTCGTATAAAAAGCTTAGATCAAAGCAGGATAATTCTTTTGGAATGGCGCATGTTTATGCGGGCCTGGTAACAGATACATCTGAATCATTTTCTGGTGGGTATTGGAATTTGTCAGTTAATGTTACAGATAACATGTCTTGGCTTAAGTGGAGTAGATTTCAAAGCGAACCACCTATTTCTGATCCAAAAAATGTTCTAGAAGACCCACTCACACCCTTTGAGTTTGAAAAGGATAGTCAAGGAACAGTCGTGACTTCGAGCAGAGACTTGCTTTACGAAAACAAGCAGTTGCTTCAATCTGGTCTTTTAAGTTATGATTCAGGCTTGCTTGCAGGTCAAAATGCAAATGAGGGTAACCTTATTCAGGGTCAGTATAATGGTCTCGGCTCCTTAAGGGGCACTAAGATTATGCAGCATCCTAGTGGTTTTGTTTATCGATGGAAAACGGGAATAGTAACTGCTACGGCCGGATTTACAGCAACAGATCCAAGGGGAGAGGAAGATCAGAGGGATATTTGGGGTCAAAATTATCAACTCACTGTTACCAACGGTATATTAAACAACTTAGATATCCCAAATATTTTAAGCGTCCTAATTGTGGGACAACCATACAATATAGAGACTTTTATAGAACAGGCATTTACAGCGCATAACATTAGGGATAAATCCGGGCGACTAAGCCAATTAGATCCCCTAACTGGAGTGCTAGATGCCGTTAGGAAACAAAATGTATTTTATGGAAACTTCCAGCCCTACAGAATGCTTAGTATGAGCTCGGCATCAACCCAACAGATGCTAAATAATGCTGGTAATAGAGATGTTTTAAACAATAATGTTAAGCAGCTTCAGGAAAGAAAAAGGGCGATAAGAAAAAGAATTAGAGATCTTCAGGGTGGTGCTGCTGTTTTTCCAATAATTCAAACTTTACAAAACGAAATAGATACAATTGATGCTGCAATAAAAAATCAAGTAAGAATAGCATCAAATGCTGATAATGCTCTTACATCAGAAGATCGAGTTGGAATTCAAATAAGCCTTGGAGGCTCAACCAATCTTCCTCTTTACGATGATGAGGATGAAAATAATGATGTGACAAGAGCTATGATGTTAGTTGGAGCACAAAGAAGAATTGAAGACGTAAGGCTGAACAGAGATAGAAATCTTTTTATTGTATCAGATCAGTACGACTCCGCAGATATTAGGCCGTTTATTTTAAGTTTAAATAAAAGTGGCTGGAGATTATTTGAAGGTAAATATGTGGATGTATGGCAGATGTGCGATAAAGCTTCTTCTTATTTGCATTTAGAGTTTTTTGCGAATTCACAGGGGCACCTTGAATTTAGGCCACCGCTTTGGAATAGAATTCCTCTCACAATTTTAAAAGAGGCAATAGTAAAGCAAGAGTCCGAAAGCGTAGAGGTTATACCTAAATTTATAACAGACTTATTTAGCACAAGAATAGAGGCTTTATACCTGCAGATTCATACCTTGAATATAAAGATAGCTTTGGCAGCACTTATGATAGGCAGATATCCTGACAATACTCTTATTCCAAATGTAAAAATCATTGGTCCAAATTCTTTAAAGTTTTTTGGAGTTGAGCTTAATAATCAAAAGGGAATAAATGCGGCTATAAATTTAGGCGGAAACAAGCTTTCTGGGCAAAGCAATGATTCTAGCCTTAGGTTGAGGCAGACAAACTTTGAGTCTAGCGCTAATACTGCTTTGGGGCAAGCTTTTGGAAGTAATCTTGATATTGGAGTCTCTTTCCAGGAAAAGGGTGATGTTCTCCAGGGCGATACAGAAACTCTCCTAGGAAGCTTTGATGTAATTGTCCAGGAGCAAGCTTCCTTATTAAATGATTTAGAAAATGTAGTTACCAGCAAGAGTGGCAATGTTAGTCCTGCGGCTAAATTTACATCAGATGACTTAAACGCAATAAGAGATACTTTTAAGAAACAATTCGGCAAAGATCCAGCTCAAGGTTTAATATCAAAAGATAGCGGTGGATTTACAGAAAGAGACTTATTGTACAACACAGACAACATTGAAAAGCTTGAACAGGTTATTTATGGGAGTGACACTATTGCTGACAAGCTAAAAAAGGCTATCTCGGATAGAGATAGTTTTGTCTCTATGTTGCAGGCTAATTTACAAAAAACAAGAGAGCTTGAGGAGATAAAGGAGTTCTTAACAACGGGGTCTAATTCTGATTTTGAGGGATCAGAAAATAGTATCTCTCCATTTTTAACTGACACCGCAGACTTCTTAGCCAAGTCTGCAAATGGACTTCAGAAGGCTGCAGATATTATAACGGGAAGGCTTGCAGAAGGCACTGTTTATGATCACCTGATAGAAGATGATACAAGGAATTTGTTAGGTTATGGTTCTGGAAAAAGATTTATTCTTAAAGATGAGTATATAAAATCAGCTACATTCTCTGAAAAGCCACCAGAATTCACTAGACTTGATGTGTTTGGGTCAGCCCCACTGGGTTTAGCTGACTCATTTAATCGAGGCTTTGACGGTCTTTATTTTTGGGCTGGTGGTACCGATTTTGATCTTTGGAAGCAGTATGGTTATAAGCCGAAAAAGATAGATTTGCCTTTTGTCTCTGATCCAGAAGGACAAGGCAAGCCTTATGCTATGCTTGAGCTCGCTATGCAAAAAATAAAAATAAATTCCGCAAGTGTAAGTATCGTGGGCAACGAATTTTATCAGCCGGGAGATACGGTATATATACCGTCAAAAGGTCTTTTATACTACATAACTGCAGTAAACCATTCATTTGATTATGGTCAAGACTTTTCAACCACACTTACTTTAGAGTATGGCCATCCCGCAGGTAATTATATACCGGGACCTCTTGATGTAATTGGTCAGCAGCTGGTTTCAAATATAGTTGAAGACCCTGCGATTATATACAGAACTGATGAAACTGATGATAACTATTTTCCGTTGCGACCAGATTCATCACTTATATTTCCCACTGGAAGTGCTGGCCCAGCAGAACTTTTGGCCTTCTCTGATAATCAGGTAAGGTTTACGAATATGATGATTGATGTAACGAGTAGAGTTTCTGGAAATAAATACTTGCTAATTAGGGGCTTTGTTACTGATGAAAATGATGAGGAAGGCAAAAAGTTAGCTCAAGAAAAAATGGCTATAGTAAGATACTTATTTGAAAATCCGAGTCAATTAGCTCAGTCAAATCAGTTTAGTCTCGGAGATGACTTAGTAGATACGTTTGGATCTGTAGCTACAACTACATCAAGTTTGTTTGGCGGAGGATCGGTGGGAACGACAAAAACTCTCACGCAGATGAGGCTACCAAATAACCTGCCGGTTATACCAATATCTTCAACTAAAATTATTGAGCAGATATCTTACTTTAAAAGAAGAAGCAAAGATAATATCGGAGAGATAAGATGCTTGGATAGAGAGCTAGTTGCGGCAATGCAGGTAGATTACTCTCAGTTTGAAGCTTTATCTTCAAACATTACAAATGGCATATTTCCAAGAGGAGGGCCGAGACAAGATACTTGGCTTGACCTTAGGGATGAGGTATCAGGTTTTAGCTTTACATCTTCTTTTAAATCAAATGTAATAGAGGTTGGAATTATCTCAATACCAAGCAGCCTATTATCGAAGGTACTACCCTCTTCTGAGTAGTGGAGAATTTATGTCAGCAGAAAGAATACAGGGAAAATTTTCAAACCTTAAAGTGTTTGAAGCAACTGTTGTTGATGTAAATCAGCAAACAGGAGATATATACATTGTAACTGGTGATTATGGAGAGATGACTGACCCAGATATTATTCCTCCAATTTATTACGGAGGAATATCTGGAACAGGCTTATTCCAGCATCCAGAAAAGGGCGATACGGTTATCTGTGTAAAAGTACATCCTGGCGGAAAAGGAATAACTCAGGGGATTAGAGTTATTCCAAAGGCATCAAGGGTTGCTGACAGCGAGAGCGTTACAAGAAATTCTGACGGAAGATCCAGACCTGGAACTCCCGAATATCCTATAACAGGTCTAAAGCCTGGAGAGGTAAAGCTAAGAGGCCTAGGAGGAAAGTTAGATATAACAGGTGAGGGTGAGCGCGGAAGCGGCATTTCAGCAGGAACCATATCTGGGTCAGGTCTTTATGTTAGAAAGAATTCTTCAACAAACTCTGCTATAAGTCTAGTTGGAAATTCGTTAAAAATAGCAAATGATTCAACAAGAATAAGCTCAAGAAACATATATAGGTATGTTGAAGGAGATCCTGAAAAGTTAAACAAAGTTTCTGCAAATGATTATATTGAATTTCAGAATATTGATGGAGGTAAAAGGCGTGGTTTATTTCCAGGCACAACGGCCTCAACATCAGCTGTATTAGGAGGAATAAGAAACCCTGGGTTATCCGAGTATCGATTTGTAGCAAATGAGTTTTCCGAGACAGAATACTTTATGGGTTGGGACTTAGAGTCCCAAAGAAGAGATAAAAAAGATATTGATAAGTTTTCGACATTAAAGCAAAAAGAAGCTTTATCTTATGAAAGCGCTTTGCACATGGGGGCCCACCAAATTGTTGAGGTTATTATAGGAAATGTTGCAAACTCAAGAGGTGAGGTTTTAGATCAAAATTATAATCCAATTGTTTTGGGTAGCGCATCAGGAATGCCATCCGGGTCTAATTTAAATACTATATACGAAGAGGCTAGGTTAAAATCAAGAAGAGGCATTGGGTATCATTTTCAGGTATCTACAAATAGCTTATCAACTGATATCTCTAATAGTAATGATAATTTTATTTTATCAATTGACAAAGAAGGTATTTTAAAGGGGCATATTCCTGCATCATCAGATACAGGTAATATAATGTATCCCGTATCTGCTGATTTTTACTCTGAATCCTCTGGCAAGATTGAATCAAACTACTCCTTTTCTCAAAAGAAAGAGAAGATACCGATCACACTAAGGTACTCTGGTCAAGTTCTTTACCCGCCACTTGATGCGGCTGAGATTGATGCTCCACAGGAAGATGAGATTCCGTTTAGATACACTGGTGTTAGATTTTCTAATGAGAATAAATATTTTAAAGGATTTACAGATACGTCCGAAGACCCCCCAAATGTTAGGGTTAATCCTACAAAATATCACAATATGTACGCTGCGGCTGAAATGCTTATAGCCAACAAGGTTAGAAAGATAAACATCCCTCTTTCAACCTCAGAGTGTACTGGTTACATCCCAGGCAACCCTATTGGAAAATCTTTTGAAATTAAAACTTCTGACAAGCTCGGAGTATATGATGCTCCAAAATATATGGCTACAGTAGCTATAGCTCCTGATTCTCCCGCAATAGACACCGGAGGTGGTGTTTTTGTTGCAGGTCAAAACCTATCACTTGATAAGGATGAGTCCTCGAACCGAATAAATCTTCAGTATACCAATGGGTTTTCCCTTTCTGAGGGCGATTCTGGAATCTCAGCAACAAATGCGACTGAAGATGGGGAGCCGAGGAAAAAACCAGGCGGAAAGAGTGCAAACATGACGCTCGATGGATCTCTGGAACTTTCTGTAGGTAAAGATAATTATGATCAAAAGTCTATTTTGCTTGATACTGCTGGCGCTATGATTGCATGGTTTGGAAGGGATAGAAACAACAGATCCTTGGTTATGCAAACAGATGGCGATGTTTTGATGAACATTGGCGGGCCAAATGGTAATGAGTGGAATGCTGGCAGGTTTGATTTGAGAGTAAATGTTTCAAACAAAGGGTTTGTTGGGGAAGAAGATGAGGGAGTGGAAGATTCAGATTATATTATTTCAATAAGTGAAAATGGCCTTGTAATAGCTGGAATGAAAAAGTCAACCCCAATGATTATTAGAAATGACGGCAACCTTATGATAGAAAGCGCTTCTAAGCTAATTTTGAGTGGACAGAATGTCTCTATAAGAGAGGGTAATAGGCCCGAGAGAAAAACTGATAGAGCGCCCGTTTCCGCTGATACTCCTGATGCAACAATTGAGGGTGTTGCGGATCAAATTGGATGTTTAGCGGAAAAGCTTGGCGACAACTCTTAGTCGTATATTAATTTTATTATTTTAAGTATAATAATTAATGATTAAATTAGGAAAAGTTTATGGCAAATGAATCAAGCATCTTACCCTTAGTAATTGGCGCTATTAACGAAAGAGAATCTTATACTTCGGCTAAGATAAACTGCAGCGAAGATAAAGCTTCGGATGTTAAAGATGTTTTTTCTGGTCTTGAGTTTGAGGTTTTATTTCCATCTCAAGATGGAGATCACGTTGTGCCGCTTATTGGTGGTGCTATTGCTAAAATAAAATTAGGTAAAAATGTATATGAATCGCTAGAGTCTACTCAAAATACTGATATCTCAAGGGCATATGAGAAGCTTGTAAATAGAATAAATAAAAAGCTAACAAGTGGTCTTGGAAACCTGCAAAATTTTATGGAAGGGGTTGGAAGCGATCCAGAGAAAAAGAGCATTTCTGATTTTGCAGAAATGCATATAAAGATAAATAACTTTTTAGAAAAAACTAGATTCTTTGAAAAAAATCTACAATCTTTAAAAATACCAACACTTAAACTTTCTTCGATTTTTTCTTCCGAATTTGCAACTGCATCATCATTAAATTCTGAAATAGAAAAAACCAGGAGCCTAGGGGTTAGGTTCAGTGGGCTCTCTAACGTTGGATCTTTCAAGTTTATACCATTTGAAACAATTGATAAGATTTATGAAATAATAACGTTTAATAATGAAGGCGGCTTTGCTGAGAATACAAGTTTGTCGGGCGAAACATTTTACCAAGTTAGAGAGGGCTTGGCTCAGCCTGATGACGAGCTTATTGCTAAAGCAATATTAAATATTTTTCCAATTTTAAGATTAAAAGAAGATTTAATAGAAGGAGAGGATTCTCAGTCTCCAATAGGGCTTTATACGCTTTATAATGATTGTATATATGTAAAAACACCAGATTTAAGCGGCAGAGATTCATCTGGCGTATCTTCAAATATTTATGACCTAGGTGTAGAGTCAGATGAAAAATTAAACTTTACCTTTGAGATGACAGTTAGGTCTAATTATGGCGCTATATCATTTGACTATTTGTCTCCGGCCAACATTATTTTGGAGGATGATGATTATGATTTTCCAGCTGAACCAGGCGGTAGCGTAAAGATTCAGGTTGCACAAGATGGACTAGGAGAAAACTGTCAATATTACTTATCACCAATACTAGGTGATATAAGCGCTAAAATAGTTGGTGTAAAAAATGTAAAAACAATCTCTGATGGGATTGAGTTTTTTACGGCACCCAATCTATCTGTTCCTTATTTTAAAGACGATTTAAAACCACTATTTAACTTAAGTGAAGATGGTGCTGCAAATAAACTTGGTGGAGAAATAGGCTCAAAGTTAGCCGAATTATTTTCAGTAGGTACAACTTATAATTCTACAAGTAAGTCTATTAGCATTGAGTCTAAGGGCTCTTTTGAGCTGAGCGACTTTGGTGTTCCATTGTTTGTTAACGAAAGCTTGCTAGAGACAACGTCTTCTCAGTATTGTGGGATAGTTAATAGGCCAGATATTTTTCTAGGAAGAAGAGATGAGGAGTCTTCTTATAGAAGAAATGATAGAAAATATTTCAGCGATAAAATCTATGCATCAAAAGAATTCTTTATGTCGCTTACACCAAATATTGCCAGGGAAAGTCAAATCCCAAAATTATGGATAAAGGCCTCGGGCCAACCAAGAGATACAGCAGAGGAAGGCGTTGTTGAGATAGAGTTTGGCTCTTCCGGTGATTTCTCTATAGATGACTTTAGGGGTGCTGAAAACGATGTAGAGTTCGCATTATACTGTGTGGATAAGTTGGGGCAGGTATCCAGAGCTTCTGGCCCAAACATTACACTTAAGAAGGCTTCTTCTTTACAGATATCTCTTACACCAAATGGCTTTAAGAGCTCCAATACCATACTTAAGGCTGGAGTGGTTTTGGGCTCGCTAAAGATACAGCTCGATAATCAGGAAGAGTTTAAGTCTTTAAAGGTTTATGACAACAATGTTGGAGGAAGTTTACTTTTAACAATTAATGCCAATGATGTTGATGTAGTAGACACCGGAAGCGGTTTTGATCTAAATTTCAACAAGCCTATAGAGGATATTTTTGGAACAAATACCGGAAGATTATGGTTATCGGTAAATGATTCAGATAATAGGCTTGAGCTGCTTATATCTGATACAAGCGTTACAAACATAAATCAACTACCAGATGAAAGCGAAGAAAAGGTTATTTTTGAAGACCCCAATGGGCTTAAGGCACAAGGGTTTGGTAGAGCAATTGATTCTGTGCCCATTCTTCTTAACGGTCTAAATGCTGAAATAAAATTAAAATATAACAAAAAAGTATTCAAAGAAGGCGCTGAAATATACGCTTATTTAGCTGTTAATGCCTCAAATTATGATATTTTATCTGAAGATATAGGGTATGCTTGGGGTCTGGATAATGAAAATGGAATTAAGTTTGCAAATATAGCTGAAACAACATATCATATACCAACAAATATAGAGTGGAAGTTTGGTAGTCAGTATTTTTCTAGAGTAAATAATAAAAAAGCGATTTTATCATTTCCTGGGCCGGCAGGAAATCTTAATATATCCAGATTTAATAATTTTATTGGAACTAGCAACTTACCTCCAGCTTACATAGTTTTATCGAATACAAGAATAAAGGGTGTTGGGGGCACGGAGTTTAATCTTGAAGATGAAAACTATGCAATTATTCCAGTGGGCTCACCTGAAGAGGAAGGTAAAAAGCCTGCTTTTATAAATCCTCCGCATATTCTTGGTATGGTTGCAAAAATACCCGGAGAAAGGGGGTCTGCAAGTTTTGCAATAACAACATCTTCCAATAACCTTAGTGATTATTTTGACAACATAAGGGGTATAAATCAAGATGATGTAACCAATAATTCAACAAAAGGTCCGATAATAACATCAGATGGACTAGATAGGCTTTCACTTATATTTACAGGCTCTAACTCTGAGAAAAGAATATCTAAGGCTTACACAGCATATATTGGTTCAAAAAAAATAAAGTCAAGCAGAGCCGGCGGGGTTGTTAGGCTTGATGAAGATAAAAACCTTTTGCTTCTTAATTTTAAAAAAATAAGAGACATAAAAGATGTTGGCTGGACAAATATAACTATCTCTAAAAAAGATAGAAGATTTAAAGTTAATTACGATTCTACCGTTTACAGCAGGTCAACTATAGAGTTTGATTGCTCGGCTGAAACTCCAGATCCTAATTGCAGTGAAGGCGAGATCTTAGAGATAGTTGGCTCTGGTAATAATGAAAAATCAGTTTTAAAATCAGGTGAGTATAAAAATCTTTTATCAAAAGATGGCTCGGGAAAAATTGTTTGCTCTAAGTCAGCAAATATTTTTCCAGATGTAAACAATTATGGATTATCTCCCTTACCCTATTTTGATGAAATAAACACGGACACAACCATTAAAGATTGTGATTCAGAAACGGATATTGCGGGAGATCTAAAGACTTATGCTTACTTTAGAAATCCTATAAAAGTCTATCCAGATTCAGATCTTTATTTGAATTTATTTTTATCTGATATAGATACAGAAAAGAACAAAGCTGGTGAGTTCGTAGCTATATCAACAAATGGAGCAACAGATCTTCCAATCAACGATGCTCCCATTAACTTGGATGATGCAAAAAGCAATCTTGAAAAGATAAGAGATCAGGCAAGTGATGCGAAAGGCTCTCTTGAAGGCAGCGTTTCGGATCTCGAAGAAGAGCTTTCAAACACAGGGAGTCAAGGCGCAGAAAGAAGCGATGATGAGATAAGGGCCGAGAAAGACGCCATACAAGAACAGCTAGATGCTTATAATAAAAAAGAAGATGCTGCCGATGAGGCTGTAACAGCTGCAGATGCCAAAGAGGCCGAAGCAGAAGCCGCCAGACAGGCTCTGGAGGACTTGGATGAAGACGCTACTCCTGATGCTGTTGCTGCTGCAGAGGGCGCTCTAGCTGCCGCAGAGGACGCTGCAGCAGCAGCTGTTGGAGCGGTGAATGATGCTGTTGATGCAGTGAATGATGCGCTAAATATTCTAAACGATTTATCAGATAAGCTATCTAGACTTGCAATGATTGCGAATGGAATTCTTGACGATGTTGAGGATGCGCTTTCTGCTTCAAAAAGAGCTGATGATTTTTATGGCGTTGATATAAAAAATATTTTTATACAAAAAGATGCAGCTATAAAATCTGCAAATATCATTTCAAGCGGAGATAAGGATAACTTTAAACTATCATTTGGAGTTAGATTTGATCAAGTTGCTGCGATAAAATTCAACTCTCCTGAGATTATCTCCATAAGAAGAGGTGAGATAAATAACCAAAGGAAGCTGCCTGCAGAGTTTAAAACAATAAAAATAGATGGACCAACCAAGCTTGTTTTGGAAACGATCGGCACAAATAAAGGTACGAAGCTAGAGATCAACAGAAGAAGAACTTCTTTTGATATAATTGAAGAGCAGGGAATTTTTAAATACCTTTCGGTAGAAATAGATCCAGAAAAATACTCGAAAGTCGGAAAAGATCCATGCTTAGAGATAGCTTTAACAAATTCTAATGAAAACAGAATAAGGCTATCTGGACAAGTTGATAATGATCTGGCAATAGACATAGACTCTATGTGGTCAAAGCACATTGGGGGCGGTGATAGAGTTAAGCAAGGGCCTATTGGCGACCTTATGGATAAGTTATCTGATAACCCGCTTAGGTTTATTAACGTTAAGCTTGATAAGGCCAATATAGCAAAAGAGCTTATGCAAAGCTTTTGTGATATGTCTTTTCACTTGACTGCAGAATTATCATTGCAACTTAGAAATTTTAAAGTACTTCTTGTTCCAATAAAGGTTATTCTATGTATCATTGATGTTATCTGCGCTTTGCTTCATCCGATCAGGCTTGCCTTTGCAATAATTAGATTATTTTTATGCCTATATGACTTAATCCTACTGCTTCCTCAGCTTGCTGTACCTGCAATGCTGCTTTCACTAATTTTGCATATATTAGAACTTCTTCTTTGTGTTATAATTAAGATACTTAGCATAGTAAATGCTATTAATGAAATAATCACAGCACTAGATGTAGCAATTGAGGAGAAAAATTACCCGGCAATTGTTGCTTTGGAAGAAACTTTAAATGAGCATCTCTTTAGCCTTGAGGCTGACCTACAGGTTCTTGAGCCAATACTAACTATATTTGGTTTATTTCTAGAATTGCTTGAACTTGTTTTTGCATTCCCCTGTCAAGTTGGGGCTGACGAGGATGACCCTGCTTGTATTGATCCATCCATGCTGGCTGGAATAATTCTTGGGAAGGTAGCGCCCTTTGGCACTGTCGCTCCAGACGCCCTGCTTCCTTTGGCTCAGACTTATGCAACGCTTGAGCCAGGAGGTTCAACCCTTGGAAACACTCCGTCTGCCGATGCTGATAATGCAGCATACTTTTCTGAGAACGACATCCTAAAGGAAGCTGGAGAAAATGCTGGAGCCGCAATTGTTCCTTCCAATGCAGGATATGGGGGCAACAACCTAACGGGGTTGATAGACTCTGTAACGGGACAGCCTGTTGTAATTGGGGATGGAGGCTTTTTCTCTGGAGATGAAAATGGAGACGGCAGGCTAGACAATGTAGATTACACAACTCTTAGGTTTAACGAAGCGGACTCTTTTGAGGCATCTTTTGGAATATCATTTACCAAAAGCACTAAAAAGTTTAATCTATTCACAGGGCCAGATCCAAGATTAGTTGAGTTTCAGTTTAACGAAAGAGGCCTGACTAGCCCTCTTGCTTTCAACTGGTTCTTAGCCCTTTTCTTCAAAAAGAAAAATATAGAGTTATATCAAACATTAGACTCTCCTCCGGGGTTTGTTGTTGCTGATGAGGACTCATTGATAGTAAATAGCGGAGAGGTTGGGTTTACATCCCCTGTGGATGGAGCCTCAGACTTTAATGGAACAAGTTTTGCTGGATTCTATCTAGATGATAAAGGCGGAGGAACTTATCAACCAAAGGCTTTGACTGCAAAAATTGAACTGGAAACTAGGTCTGTTGATCAAGAGACAGGCGAAGAAACCGTAACAACCTCCGAAGAATTTAAGACATTTGCAAATGTACCTATGATAGCACTGGTTGATGATGAGTTTAATGTTTATTTTGTACAAGAAGGAGAAGGTGGAGCTGGAGGTATTGTAGTTGAGGAAATTAATGGAGTTCAATGTATAACCTCTATTAGTGCGAAAATGATAAACTTCCCATCTGCTCCTAAAAAGAAATTCTCAAGAGAGGACAGAGAGGTTTACAGAGATGCGGAAACCCTAAATCCCAAAAGCGATAGAGCTAATGATCTTGCGACCGGAAAGACTTTAACCGGCCTCTCAGGTGGTGAAGTTATATCAGAGACGGCTGATGTTAAGCTTGGACAAATATTGGTTTATGAACAAGCTAATGCAAACTGGTTATCTGGAGAGTTTAATTCAGATGCCAGTGCAGACGCAGACGAAGGAAGCAATTACTTTAATGATGGCGAATTTAAGGGCAAGAATTTTAATGATGACTTTGACTCTTATACAGCAGAGTATGTAAAGAGCGAATTTGACGGTGGTAATGCAGTAAATAGCGTTTTGATAGGCGGAATATCTGACCCACCTTTCCCAGAGTATGGCATTTTTGATTGGGCTAATGGATCTAAAAAAGAAAGAAATGATTTTGGCGATTCTATTGATTCTATAAAAGTATTTGATTTTCCAACGCTTTACTTTATTGATATGAGGCATGTTGCTGATGATATAGCTGCAGCATGTGGGTCTAAGCCAACCGAACTTCTTTTGGACCAAGAGGTATTCACTGAGGATGGCCAAAGTGATTTAAATGACTTGGTTGAAGAGACAAGAGATTGCGTGCAGTCATTTAAGGACTTTTTCTTATCCCAAAAAGAAACTACCACAGGAATTCCTGATGGTATTGTTCCGAAAATGAGAGTCCAGCTAGCAGCCGGAACAGTTCCTGAAAAGATTGATGTTAATAGTATTATAGAGAAATTTAATAGCACCAAAGCTTGTCTTGAGGATAAAGTTGATAAATCTTGTAAATTTGTCATTAATCCGCTAAATACTTCATTTAAACTTTTAAATGATATTGACGAAACGCCACTTACTAATTATGTAGATCCAGAGCAAGAGGGCTTAGCTAACCTTATAAATTATGATCTTGTTGATGAGCTAGAGTTTGATACAGAATTGCAGGGTTTTCCAAAAATAACTGGTGCAATGGAATATGCATCAGGCATTGGGGATTCTGCCGCAGTAAAAGTTGGAGAAAAGGCTATTATAAGAATAATTCCAAGAGACTGTTATGATGAAACTCTTCCGATATCATTAGATTTAACTAATTCTATAACAATTGATATATTGGAAGATGAAACTGGCAGTGCAGAACTTACTGATCCAGAAAAAGGATCAGGTAACTTTATTAAAAGTGATGGGGAATATACTGCAGCCATAACTGCATCATCACCTGGGGTCGTAAAGATAAAGGCAACAGTTTGTTCGGTAACTATACAAGCAGTAACTGATAGATCGATTGTTTCTGTGGCCGAATCTGAAGTTGAGGTTGACTGTGTTGATGATTCGGGCGTAGATCCCGGTGAAACAGATGATGTTTTTGCTCCAGGAGCTTTGACAAAAGTCGATAGAGTTTTAACCGTACTGTTTGTTTCAGCCCCTGTAGAGGCTGATATAGATGACTCGGGAGCTAAACTTGCGGTACCAAGACCGCAAGTATTTGGTACAAATCTGGAGAACTAAAAAATGTCAAACAGAGAGCTTATAGAGTTAATTCCAAGCAAAACAGGGTCAGACTATCTAAAGACAGCGCTAACGAACGCTCTTAATATATTAAGAAAAGATGAGAATAACGAAGAAGATATAGCATTTGGAATAGAAAATCCTAATTCAGAAGAAAGCATAGAGCAGTATTCAAAAATATTTTCAGAAATCACAGAAGAATTTGATGATCTATTTGCTAATTTAAAAAAAATGAGATCATCTTATCTCCCCTATGAGTTTGTCTCTGATACAATAAATTCAGAAGGTCAAATTGAATCAATAACAGAACTGTCAAGTCAAGAGTCACTTTCCGAATCTTATGAGAATGCATTCTTTAGAATGCTGGGTTTGCCGTCCACATCAGATTTAGGAGAATTTGATGAGTTATTTTGTGTAAATAGCGACGGAACAACAGAGCGTCTAAACAAGGATAACTATACTTTTAGCAAATTGGATCAAAGACAGATAGATATAAGCGACAGAGATACATCAGTAAATGTGGATTTTTATAACCTTATAATTGATGGCCAAGATCCATTTCAAATGCTTGCAGATGAAGGATTTAATAATCCTAATGTTAGCGCTTTAACCACTCAGACTAATTGCGACATACTTGCAAATATAATGTTCAAGTTAAAATCTTTATATAAATCTGAAAATTCTGAATATGAAAGTATAATAACTGATCTTAGAGGCCTTGTTGATGCAGCTGCTTATCCTGAAGATGAGTTGTCAGAAACGGCCAAAAATGCTTATGCAATAAACAAAGCTTCTTACGAAGGTTTTGTTGCCGGCTTTAGTGAGAGCAACCCTGATGACGAAGGAGCTTCTCTTTCGAGGTTTAAAATTGTATTATTTAACATTATTTTCTTAATAAATCCAGGGGTTTCAGTAAGAAGCTCAACTTTAGATGCTTTATTTTCTAAATATATATTGGAAATTGAAGATAATAGAGCTACTGGCCTGCATAATTCCTCAAACTTTTGGAGATTTAGCAATCTTCTGTTTCCTGCTGTGCAGGACGGAAGAATTGGCAAGTGCATAAATGAAACAGATAAGTTGGTAGCAGAACCTTTTCTTCCAGTTACAATGAGAAAAGTTAATGGAAGAAGTATGAGGTCAAGTTTGCTTGAGGCAATAATAAGAATTAGACTAGATATTGTTACGGGAACTACCAATCTTAGAGTTTCGGATTTTTCTACACCGGCAATTTCATTTGGAAATGATAATCCAAACGGAATTACTTATAATGATATTGCTGAAAATTATGGAGTTTTAGAAGCATATCTGATAGCTAGATTGTTTAATTCTTTTTCTGGCATTGCAAAATTTGCAAAAGACAAAGTTAAAGAAATGCAGGTTCAGCAGGTAAATACCGGAATTGTTCCCGAGGGAGAAAATCCAGATAACGCTGGAGATCATGTGGCAGAAGAAGAAACTCCGGAAATCAAAGCCTTAAATGCCATTAAGATTATTGATGACTCTATGCTTTTGCTTTTAGGTGAAAATAATTCAAATCAAGCAATAGATTTTCAGGAAAATGTTGCAAGAAATTCGAGCGTAATAGATGCTCACTTTATGGAGATTGTAACAGCCGCAGTAACTTATCCATCAAAGTGGACAGATAAAAAAATTGAGGAGATAAAAGCTAGGGGCAATGAGGCTGGTCGAGGAGATACGGATAGAGACAGAAGTTATCTAGACAGAGTTGTTGGCAGATCAAAGGGCGTTGGAATAGTTGATGTGATGTCTTTTGTGATAGCAATGTTTTCTGTTGAGGAAAAAGTGCTGTTGGGTCTCTTGAATGAAAGACAGTTTGACTATTTAAAAGAAGAATTTCCAAAAGACTTTTTTAAAGGATTTGACAGAATCGAGATGTCAGCAGCTATAAATGAGCTGTCAGAAGCGGCCTATGATTCATATGAGTTGTTTAGATCTATTATTTCAGAAGAGAATCAGCAGGGTTTGTTTGTATACTCTGAATAACAAACCAAACAGTCTTTCTATTATTTTTATAGTAAAAAAGAGAACTTAGGAATAATAGATGTCTTTTGATTTAAAAATAAAAAATGGCGATATATCTTTGAATAGAGATGGCTCCATAACAGCTGTTGTAGGGAATAATAAGCTAAGGCAAGATATATTGAAAATATTGCTAACAGATCTTGGTTCTAACAGGTATCATAAGAGATATGGGAGCTATATTGGTCGCTTAAATATTGGTGATATTTCAGATAATAAGCTTATAAGTTTAGATCTAGAAAGATCTGCTAGAAATGCTGTCAAAAACTTAATGGCACTACAAAGATTTCAGTCTAAAAAGCAAGCATTAAGTCCTGGCGAGATTATCATAGATATTAATGATGTTTCTGTAGAAAGAGATACCTTGGACCCTAGGTTGTACAATGTATCAGTATCAGTGATGACAAGAGAGATAACAGATTTTACAACATCTTTATCGGTAAGGATTGCGTAGGAGTAATAATGGCAAACTTTAGATCATTTAGCGAAATTGTATCATCAATGATACAGAGACTTGGGTTATCGCAGCCCAACTTGGACACAAAACCCGGAACCGTCTCTAGAGATGTTTTTGTTGATCCAGTAGCAGATCAGTTGGCAAAGCTTTACTCAACCCTATCGGTAGTCGCCGAAAAGCAGTCATTAGCAACAACGGCTGGGGCAGACCTAGATAGGCTTTCTTCAAACTTTGGCGTTACAAGAAATACGGGTTCTTCCGCAAGCGGCATTGTGATTTTTCTTACAAATAATCTTGCTGCAGATATACCTATACCAAATGGGACTATTGTTACTTCTAGATCGGGAGCTAACTTTAGAACAATAGGCAATTATGTAATGTCCTCCGCAGACAAAAATCGTTTTGCAGCAAACGCCACAAGGATGAGGCGAGCACTAAACGTAGCTGGTCTAAATAGCACATACGCAATAGAGGTTCCTATTCAGGCTGAGCGTCCTGGTACAACGGGAAACGTTTCATCACTTCAAATAATAAGAACGAACATTCAAGCAACATTATCTGTTATAAATTTAGTTGCAACAAACGGAGGGCTAAACAGAGAGACTGATTCATCTTTTAGGTCTAGAATTCTTTCGGTTTTTAGTGGGGCAAACATAGGAACATCTCTTGGTTACAGAAACGCCTTACTGGGTGTTGAGGGCGTTGTTGACGCCTTGGTTGTTGAGCCTGGAAGCTCACTAATGTTGAGGGATGGCACAGAGACAATTGCTCTAGAAGATGGATCAAGCAGAATTCTTAGCTCGGGAACAGGTGGAAAAGTAGACGTATATGTGCTAGGAAGAAAGGTTGAGCCATTAACTGAATCATATATATTTAATGATTTTTCTGGATCTGGAGATATTAGTGATGAAAGAAATGATTTTATTTTAGGCCAAGGAAATCAAGATAACACAAGAACCTCAGAGGAGAGGAGGGTTATCGCCTTTAGAGAGGGCGTACTGCCCGCTCAGCCGGTTGACTCAATGATATCCGTGGTGGGAAGTCAATCTGGCCCATTAACAGAGTCTTTTATAGATGAAAATGGAATAAAAAAGGGAAATTTTGAGCTTCAGAAGGATTTAAATGAGGACACTGGTGGAAGTCCATTTGGTTTTGATAAACTTCATTTTATTTCTGGAATAAAAAGTGTCATTGCAGAGCCGATAATAAAAGGGGAAATCTTTTCCTTAGATATTCCGTCTTTTACTGACATAGAAGTGCTAAATGGGGTTTATTCTGATAAAGTTGAAATTGGCGAAAACTCAGATGTTAGTACTGCTGGGTCAAACTTTTTAAAGCTAAGACACACGCCTATAGTCAAGATTTCTAGCGTAAGAAATAATACGACCGGAGAAACATACTCAGTTATTGATCAAAACCTAGGTGATGATGGACTAAATCACACAGGAATTATAGAGATTAGCGGACGATCCCTTCCAAACTCCTCAAACATATTAAGCGTTAACTATACTTGGAGAAAGTATTATGATAAAAACATAGACTTTTCTGGGGGCGATGAATATCAGTTTAAAGACCCATCTGCAGGAGATGTGATTGACTGGAGTCAGACTGGGGGGATATTCGAAGAGGAGTCTTTGGTAAAAAAATCTGATGATGATATTAATTATGAAGTAGAGCTAGATTATGATATTAGCAAAATTATATCAGTTTATACAAAAGATTCTGTAACATCATCTCTTGACTCTACAACCAAGCCTGATGGCAGTTCCGCTATAGGGTTGAGTTTAAGCACAGATGATGAAGTTATTTTGAATATAATATCTATAAAAAGAGTTTCAGATGGATTAGAGCTATACAACACAGAGAAAGCAGATGGGGAGTTTGCATCAAGAGATATCTTCTTACCCTCAGATTCTCAAGGCATTATTGGTGATCAAATTATTGTTGATTATAATAAATTAGAATTATTCGATGTAGAATCGTCTGATGGATCTTTTTATAAAAACAAGGTTGTTTTGCCATCAGAAGGAGTTCTTGAGGCAGAGGGCATTGCTGATACAGTAGATGCGACATTTTTATCAGATGACCCTGTATTTGTAACATACATTTATAACTCAACAGCAATATACCCTTCTACATTATTGTCTGACATGCCTATATCTGGTGATAGCGATTCAGATACGCTGTCCAGCCTATCAGGCGACGGGTCATCACTATCGAATCAGCCAATTTTTTACAATAGATCTACTTCGCTTTCAAAAAACCCTATTAATCGCTTTGGACCAACACCTCTTTTGGTTGGCGTATCAGGAGTATCCTCTTCAGGTAAGATAAAGATTCTTGGAACTTCTTTAAATGTTTATAAGTTAGATATAACTGCAGGAATTAGCGTAACAGGTAATAAGTTTGATTTAGAATCAGATTTAAAAACTCTTTTTGAAACAGATGATCTTGGAAGCCAGATTGGTATAGCTAAAATATTTTCAGTATCAAAACTAGATGATAACGGCGATGTTGAGCTTACTTATAGCAAACTTGGTTACAGTCTAAACAACATAGATTACAGCATTGGGACCGCCAGCCTAGATTCTACCTTAAACAACTATGAGTTTATAATACCATCTAATGAAACGAACTCTGAAATATCCCTAACCTCATCTGATGTGGTAAGGGTGGAGCTTTGTATTTACAATACTGCAGAATCAGAAGAGTTATTTTTTGACACACCATCCAATAGGGTTTCCACAAATAGATATGGTAGAATCGAAACTATATCAGTATCTTCTGGGTTTAGAGATAGTATAGGGGGGCTCTCTGGGGCTATCACTATATCCTCTTTGAATCAACCATCTTTATCAGATCAATATCAGCTTGATTATGAGTTTACTTCGCCCAAAGAAGGTGAAAGAATTACGGTATCATACAATATAAACAAACTTATACTGGACGCAACATCTGAGATCGAAAGAGTCAGGCCTATAACCGCAGATGTTTTAGTAAAAGAAGCTGAACAAATTATGATAGATGTATCGGGAACAATACTAATAAATGATGATTCTCTGAACAATACAGATGGTATTATAGAGAGTGTTTCGAGCGCTGTAACAAATCTTCTTTCTACTTCAGCTCTTGGAGGCACAGTTGATTATTCTGACATTATCGCCACTGCTGCTGCACAAAATGGTGTAGATTCAGTTAATATATCCTTATTTAACGAATCCGGTAAGACCGGCAGAAGACCTTTTATTAGAGCTCTTGATAATCAGTATATTTCTTCTGGAGTTGTTTCCTTTGAGGCAGTATCGAGAAACAAGTTTAGAATCAATTAGGAATAGTAATGCTTAGACCTATATCATTTTCTGCAATCTCAAGTACTGAGCTGAAAATTGTTTTTAACAAAGAGTTGAATAGTTTAATTGCAAAAAATAACTTTTTAATAGAGTCAATAGATGGTAGTAGTGCTGGACTAGAGATATCAAGCATAGAGATTGATGGAAATGCGGTTGTTTTAAAAACAAGACCGCAAACAGCTGGAAATTATTATCTTTTAAATCTCCTAGATTTAGATGATATAAGGTTTAAATCATCTGATGGAATAGGCTTGGTAAATGATGATGTCTCAAGGCAGCTTTATTTTGTAGGAATAAGTAATCGCAATCCTATAAAAGATAGTATTTTTCAGTCTATTCCTGATATATACTCTTTAAAAAACTCCAATCTATCAAACGTAATTGATGCTCAGGCTTATGAGTTATACAAGGCTCAAAAAAGCATTGGAGAGGTTTTATCTGATAATTATATAAAGCAGGTGATAACAGATGAGGTTAGAGCTAGGTCATCTGGGGCAACGGATCGCCTCGCAAATGAAAACGCTTATTCTATAGATAGGGTTTCAAAGAGACCGTCCAATGATCTTTTGATATTTAAGTCGATACAATATAATGAAACATCAGAAGTACCCAGTCATGATAAGTTTCCAAATTATCCTGTATCATTACAAGAAGAGTATGTTGATAGCGAAGAGGTTTCTGTATTTTCAGAAAATAATTCATTTAAAGAATTTGTAATAACTTTGGCTAACAAAAATATTATTGCCATTAAAAAAGTTATACACATAAGACCGGATGATGTAGTTGATTGCAATGGGGTTTTGGGAACAGAATATAAAATAGATTTGTATAAATATTCTATTTTAGATAACAAATATGATCCAAAGCTTGCTTTCAAAAATGCTTCTTTAGAATCAAATCAAATAGAATTATCTAAGTTTGGAAATATTCCAAAGCCTACATTTAATGATCGCTTCTTAATTTCCTATATATACAGGGATCTTTCAAAAAACGTAGATGAAGAAACTCTTTCTATATTTAATATAGTTAATATAGAAAGAGAGAGCATTCCCTCTAACTCAACAAGATTTTATCTAAAAAATGCCCCAATTGTAGACTCTGAGGGAGAGGTCCCAGAATTAGATGGGATTTCTTTTTACACAAATGAAAACTCTGCAGATCTGAAGACTCCATTTAGAAAAGAGCTTGTTTTTAATTCAGCAAAGCTACCGTCCGAAGCTGGAGAGTATTCTGTTAACTACTTTACTGGAGAGGTTATTGTTGCTGGCCCGAATTTTGTTGGAGAGGGGACGGGAAACGTGGCTTATCTAGCGTCTTATGCTTACAAGAATATATTTACAAATAATCTTGATTATTATGTAAAAAATAATGATGTAGTAGCCACTCCAAATAGGTCTCTTTCAGATGAGGAAGTAGAGCTAGAGTTTGGTTATGAAGAAATCTTTGTTAGAGATGTAGACTACAAGGCTGATTGTCATATTGAAGAAATTAACGAACATGTTAAAAACGACCTAGTATCTTCTTTTTCAATAAAGACAAAAAATTCTCCAATAACAAGTGTTTTTAAAATTTATAACCAGACTACAGGCGAGGTATATCAGCCAGTATACTTTAATAGTACAGATATACAGTTTTCGGGAAGAAGATCTCCTGAAATAAGAGAGTCATATGAAACTTCTTTGTTTTCTCAGATTGATAACGAAGAGCTTGTGCCTGATGCATCCTTTGTAATTCCGGCCTTTACTGTTAAGGTAGAGTCTGTTGCGTCTAATTCAAGCATAAAGATATCTCCAGGAATTCCGGAAGAGCTTATAAATGCAAATACTACGAAGTATTTTATAAGAAGCTTTGGGTTAACCGGAGAAGATACGGTTGAAGATATTGAAATTAAGTTTTTTGGAGAAGCAGATTCTAATGGGCTAATAAATAGTGTTGGAATATCAACGTCTGCACAGCCGCCCTCCTTGTTTGAGGAGGTAAAAATTGGACCTTCGGGTTACTCTTTTAATCTAGAAAATCAGATGATCTTATCTAAGACAGATGATTACATAGGTTCATTTTTAAGCTCCTCAATTAATGTATCAGAAAAAACTTTGTTTTTAAGGGAAAAGTTTTTTGAAGCCTTATCTTTATCTCCAGCTTTTAAAAGAGTTTCAGATAATAGCTTCAGCTCAACCCTAAGCTATGATTCTTATGAAGGATTTTTAGATAATATTTCAAGATTGAGAATTTCTGGCGATTACTCTATAGATTATGAAAATGGAAAAATATACCTGGCAACATCGGGAGTTGAGCAGGATGATTTTGGATCTGTATCTTATAGACATAATTCGATAATTGCAAGAAATAAGAATATTATAGCTATAACGGAGGCCTCTAGAAAGACAAAAGAATCTGATTCAGTTGAGCGGGCAGTCTCTATATATGAAAATATAACAAATGATTATGAATTTATTAGCGTACTTGACTTAGAAAGCTCTCTGACTCTTTGGGAAGATAAATCTGCTTTAGATTTAGAAAATAATATAAAAAAGACAAATATTATTTTAGATGATTATACGATTATATTAGAGAATGAAATAAAATCCGTAAGAGCAGCTGTAGATTACAAGTATCTTTATGGAAAAAATTTAAACTACACAAGTTCGTCTGAAAGGATAGCCGACCTCTCTTTTGGAGAAGTTATTGTTAATAACAATTATAACGTTTATGTTCCGGGAATAACTAAGTTTGAAAAAAATATATTAGATCTAAAAAGATATTATTCTACAAAGGTCTCTTCTTCTGGAGAAAATTTTGTTATAAGAGTAAATGATTCTGATGCTTCAAGTATTTATAAGATCACTTATGACGCAACAGGTGAGGAGGTTTTTAACGAAAAGCTAAACGTATCAAAGATCTCAGATCTATTGATAGTTGGAGCTGGATCAGATGGCTTAGGTACATATGCAGAAATAAAGTCGGGACCAAATCTATCAATTATAGATTTTAGCGGAGATTTTCTTATTGACTCTAATGGGTCAAGATTTTCTGTATCTGGAGTAGATGAGGTTCAATCTAGAATATATGTAAATACTCCTGCGGAAAATGCCCCAACCGAGAGTGAGCCGACACTAGGAGATAGTGAGGTTGTAAATAAGGTCACCGTAGAGTATTCTGACTCCGGAATTGTGATCACAATTCCTTCTGATTCATTCTTGGTTAATGGCGACAGGATTACTGTAGAGTACGTTACAAAAAATATTCCACCAGTAGGCTCTAAGATGGCTGTAGATTACAACTATGGATCACTGCATCTATCATACAGCTACTTATATGACGATATTTATGTTTCATATGAGTATGGGGATAATGAAATTGATTGGTCAATAAGCGATTCCATACAAGAGGGCGAGGAGTACTATGTTTCTTATAAATATGGGGCTTTAAGAAAGGCTTTAAGAGATAATTTTGGCATTCTAACAAAAATACCTTTCTTTCGGGATTTCTCTCTAACAACGGATCGCGAGCTTTATCGAAATGCTCTTAGTGGAACAATCGAGTCATTTTCTACCGGACCAACCAAGCCTTCTTTTGAAAACTTAATTGAATCCTTTACTGATATGACCCCTGATATATCAGAAGCTGCATTTAATACTTGGATATTGGGAAGAAATTACTTAGAACCAGAAAAGGTCATTCCCGATGGTAATTTGAAGTTTGCGCCATCAAAGCATAACGAAGGACTTTTGATTGAAGATAACCTAACTATTACCACTCCGTCTGTTTCAAACGTGAACCTTACAGAGGGTACTTTGTCAACATGGATTACTCCTAATTGGAATGGTATAGATAACGATGCTGAAATAGAAGTTCAAATAGATAACCTTGGAGAAAAAGTTTACTCTTATAAAGATGGACAGGATATATTTGATTTTGAATCAAACTTTAGACTTTTTGTTGAAAAGGAAGACTTTAGTATAGTTGACAGCTCTAGAGGCGGAATAACTCTGAATAACAAACGGGTCTATGTTGAGAATGAACAGGAAAAGGAAGAATATTCAAGCTATTTAGTCGTTAAGGAGGATGAACACTTAGACAGAATCTTGGATGCTAACCTCAATATAGATCTAACGTTTGATTATATTTATAACTCTGACTTTAGCAATATTTTTTCTAAGAATTTTGGAATAGACAACCCTACATACGGCAAGTACGGTTCTGCTGTAAACTCCGAGTCTATATCATCATTTGCTGCAGGAATTGTATCTTTTGGTGATAGCTTCAGAAGTGTGTCAACGCTATTTTCGTTTAAACCAGTCCTTGTAGAGGATTATAAGTTAGCTACATTTTTAATAGACACTTCTAATGTGTCTAAGAATAATGTTGAAAAATACAACAGATATCACAAAACAGTAAACTGCTCTTGTTCAATTAAGGATACATTAAAATCACTACTATCCTTTAGAGATGAAGAATTTAATTCTGTAAAAATTACCTTTGATGATCTTGTTCAAACAAATCTAATTACAGAAAACAACATTGTAGCAGAAGGGGTTCCTGAATCGTTTATTTTTGTTGATTCAAATAATAATATTTTTAGAGTTAATGCATTTTTAAACAAGTTTTCCACCGAGATCACAGATAGCATTCCGGATTATATTCGCGGAGTTGTTGTAGGTAGAATCCCTATAAATAGGCCAGAAATCTTAGCTCTTGGATCTGAGGCGATAAACCAAATATCTCCCAGTGGTAATTGTGTTCTTCTTTATGGAACTGGAACAATACTAACAAAATCAAATTCAGCTTCAAAAGAAGCCCTTGGTTATTTGGAAAAAAGTTTTATCTTAAATCTATTTGAGAAAATATCTTTATCAATAGATAAAAAGCCCATCCAAAATAGATTGGGTATTAAATTAAACAAATCTTTTATTAACTTATTTTATACTGATGCTATAGCTTCTGATAATAATTCTGTTTATTCCGATCTAAACTTAGATAGGGTAACGAGAGATTCTGCGACATCAGAATATGGCTCTATTGCAATAGGGTGTATTCAGGATAAAGTTAATTCTTCTATAAATATAACTAGCTTAACTTATAAATTAACTAATAGATTTGATTTAAACGATATTTACATTGGAAAAAATGCAATATCTCCTAGAAAAAATCCTTTTGCTATCTCAAAAGATGCATTTTACCCGATAAACTCCTCTCCATATAATATGCTCAATAGTGAGGGTATATTTATATGGTATGATGAGCTTTGCCCTTCTGAGCTGTCTGATAATGCAGGTCAGTGGATATTTAGAACAAGAATAGCAGAGTCTGCCTCTGTGCCTATTGGTGTAGTTGCAAGCGGTTCAAGTTATTCTTTTATCTATGATTTGATTGGGCTCAGCTATGATTTAACAGGAAGACTTATAACAGATGGAGAGTTTTCGTCGGTAAACAGGTCTCACAGAAAAGAGAATCTAGATTGTGGAGATGGAATTATTTGCTCATCCCTTTACAGGTACTGTGGGGATGGTTTACTGGAAGATCGTGGATGGCTTAAGATAAATGAAACAAACTCTGATATTATTAACACAATTATTGGCGGTTCACAAAACGATAGAGCTAATTGGGCAAAAACCTTAGAGTTTGACACTTCCATTTCCTCTGGAATATATACCATTGGTCCATCAATTGAGAGCGAACAGTTCTCTGGAGAGAACTCTGTATATACTCCGCTGCCTTGTTACGGTGGCAATTATTCTGTAACGGTAGACTTTAGAGTTGATGACTACAAGGAAACTAATCTAGGCGCATTTGAGGGAGATATTTCAGGAAAAACCATAGGGATAACTCCAATTCATATATTTGATGGAGCTATAAATGCAAAGATAATGCTGGGAACAACAAACGCTGGTCAAAGCGTAATACTGGTTAGAGATGTTTCTGGTCTAGAGATAGTGGATATCGCTTACTTTGAATGGAAGAATGGTGACTTTAACAAGCTTATCTTCAAAAAAACTAATAATCAAATTTCCATTGAAACCGAAACTCAAATTATATCTAGGTTGTCAACGCTTGACTTTCAACAAGCAAGTTACGAAAACTGCTCAATTATGTCACAGCCATTTTTTGCTGTAAACTTATTTGACTCGGATGCTATAAGCTCAAATGCATTTCATAATATATTTACAGGAAATGTTATATCAATATCATTAATTGAGTTTAGTGGCATTCAAACTATAGGTGACGATCTTCTTGAGGATAAAGATACCTATATTTCTACAGATAAAAAGATTGAATTTTCCTTTAAATCATCAAAAATTATCGATGGATACTCTGACGGATATGATGGCTATTCCGATGGATATGATGGCTACATCCCAGAAGTATCGTTTGATGTGGATGAACTTCGATTTACATCAGATAAGCTAAGATATATCTTTGATTCCGGAGAATCAGAGTCAAAAAATAGAATTTCTTTATTTAAAGATGGAAAGGGGTTTTTAAACTTTAGAATCTTTGATAACGGCTTTACAACCAATGGTTTTCCAACAATATATAATATTGCCAAAAACATAAAAAGCTTTAAAGCTGGAGAAATACACCATATTGCGGCAAGTTGGAGGCTAAATACTTTATATGAAAAAGATGAAATGCACCTATTTGTTGACGGTATAGAGGTTCCTAATATATTCCGATTTGGCGGAACAATTAAAGCGAAAATAAATGATAAATTTTCTGATATAGGAAAAGAAGTATTACAAGATTTTACCACAGACCTAATTGAGTACTATCCTATCTCTTCTGATGGAACAGTTTTGGCCAACTCTTCAGTATTTTCATCATCATCATTTAGTTTTGCGAGCGATATGATGGGCAGATCTATTATATTCCATTCGTCAGACGCCGCCAGCACTTACGTTGGTGGAAAATACCTTGTAGGTCAAATGGTGGGATCTGGAGTTATCATGCTTGATCCAGACACTCTGATGCCTGTAACTTTTGATGTTTCTGCAAATGATATTCATTTTTCTTTAGCTCCAGCTGCTGGTATAAAAGAGTCTATTGAAACAGATTTGGCTAACTCAAACTTCTCAATTTATATAACAAAATGCGACCAAACAGAAGAGGAGATTGGCGGAATAAGATACTCAGTTAAAGGTGGGGAGATAAACATAGAGAATGCAAACTCAATTATAAGCCCTAAATACAGGTTAAATGTAGAGACCGGGATAATTGAGTTTGTAGGTGTTGATAAAAATTGCAACTGGACTTCAACCGTTGAACTGTCAGACTTAGATGTTCATATTAAAACCTTTGGATTGCTATTTAGAGGCGTAAATGAAAAAGTTCATCTTTCTGGATCCTCATATTTGCCTAGCGCTACATATGAGGATAACGTAAAGCACAGAGGACAGGGTTACATAAAAAGCCTGGGCGGTAAAAGCATATTTATGTCTCATGCCGTTGAGCCAATTTCTTTAAGCTCTGTAAAAATAACAAGAGTTATAAAGGATAGGTATATTCCGGATTGCACAATAGCTGCTTTGTCTGAAAATTACTCTGCAGCATTTAATACACAGCTAGGTGATATGGCGAAACTATCGTCTGATCATGAGCAGATTGCGAAGGCAAACTCTGGTAGATATTTAACTATAAATATTGATTCTGATAATATCGTTTTCTGTAATGATGGATATATCGATGGTTATTCTGATGAGGGAAGCAGCATTATTGTTAGAGGAAAAACCTTAGATGGATCCAACTTTGAGAAGTTTTTGGTTAATGGAAATGGAGATATAGTTGGGTCTAAAATATTCTTAGAGGTAAACTCAGTAGAGGGATCGCTTATAGTTGCAGATCCATATTATGAGGCTTTGGTCCTAGAGATCAAAGAAAGAGACCCAATAACCGTTCAAAATAATAATGGTGAATACGCAGAGATTTTTAGATATGCAAATGGCAGCTTTATCATTAGCTCGTTTGGAACGAATGGATCTTATCCATTCGAACTTATCGCTGGAGTTTACTCTGTTAAATACCCTGCATTTTTAAATGTTAAAATACCAAATATAGGTCATCAGTCTTATTTTGGTACCGACTTAAGTGGTGAAAATCCAGTTGGAGCTATTCTTGATGATCTTAAAATTATCACTGAAATGTCAAGTGATACAAGAGCCTATGAAAAGTATACAAAGGGAACAAGAAGCATAACCAGAGATTACGTCTCTCCCAATCCATCGTGTCCTGACGATCAAACGCTTCTTCTTGTTAATTTTGATGATCCAATTAATCTTCAGTCCAGAAGGCTAAGGCAAAAAGAGTTTTTGAATACAACCCACAACTATAAGTTTAGACTAGACAGAGAGGATAGAGAGGCTCTTCTTAAATATATTAATAACCAAGAAGAATTTGAGTCAAAAATGATAAGAATGGGCTTTGATGCGGCCACTGCAAAAGAAACATTTGTAGAGTGCAGCCAAGCTGAGGGTGGTCCGCTATTTAATGATGCAATATACACAAGAAATGATAAGATGCTAGTTAGCTCTATGAGCGTTAATAATAGCTTTGGGCTATCAGCTGTATTCGCAGGAAGATCGCCTCTTATTCTAAATAATGATGAATCTATATTTAGAAAAAACGGTGGAACAATTGAGTTTTGGATAAGCCCTATATTAGACACTATAAATGATTCAACAAAAAGGTATTACTTTGATATCTCTTCTATAAATACAAAGAGGCTTAAATCAAAAAGTCCAGTGGAAATTGAGCTTCCTAATTCTGCAAGCAAAATATTGAGCATAAAACTTATAGATAAAAGTAAGCGTTTAACAAAATTTTATACAAAGGATGAAGAAGATAATATTATTTTTGATGAAATAGAAAGAAGCAATCTAACTGGAGTTCTGGAGGGTGGAACCGGAGTTTCAAAGAATTTTTCCAATCAGGCCAGCCTATCTCCTGACGGAAAAACGATTCTTCTTAAGGAGGCCCTACCAAGCTTCAACACAGATATAATAGTTACCTATATTCCGATGGGACTAAAGGGTGAAAGGGTATCTCTTTATAAGAATGAAAATAGCGAGCTTATATTCTCAATAAATGATGGTAAAAAAGAGCTTTCTGCCGGTGTAGATATCGATTGGAAAAGAAATACTTGGCATAGGGTCAAGTGCGTTTGGAAGGCAAATTCATCTGATGATATGATTAAACTTTTTGTTGATGGAGCTGCTCCGACAAATATTACCTATGGTGCTCCTGGGATTAAATATGGCGGCGGTTACGTTTACGGCGAAAGCTCAAATTCGGATAATAATTTAGTTAGAAAAAGAAAGATTACTTTAACTGATGATTTTAGGATAATATCAATAGGTGGAAGTATTCTAGACAGCAATACTTCATTGGCTAGAATTGATAATGTTAGATTTAGCAATAAGCCTAGAGATAATACGAGATCTCCAAGTGGAGATAGTATTGACTTAGATTTTTCAAGCAATATAAATACGGTTTTACCAGTACAAAAGGATGATTCAACAACATTCTTGTTAGATATAAAATCTGATGAAGATCCCAGGTACGCTCTTGTCGTTGATCCAAAAAGAGGAATCTTTAACTTTGATATTGAAATATTTGATGAGTTTAACAAAATTAATACAGAAAACATAGAAGACTTAATTGTAGAATTAGTCAATAGATTAAAGCCTTCACACACTAATGCCTTGGTAAAATTTCCAAGAAATTTATGCAAATAATCTCTATTAATAATAAAGGCTTTATCGAGAGCAAAGCATTAGGAGCGATTGATGTCAAGGAAAAGTAGAGAAAATCTGCCTAGAGTCAACTTTTTTGATGGACAAAGAGTTACTGAATCAGATCTTGATACAGAACAGATACATCACAGAAACTTAGCGTCAAATATTATCTTGGACTTTCATCAAAACGGTGTTGTTCGAGATAGCATCTTTGAAAGCAAAGTACTTTTTGATACATCATCTCCAGGGACATATTCAGAAGACACTAATGATTCAGAGTCAAAAATTAGCGTTGGAAGATTCGATGGAACAGCGATACTATTTGACTCGCAGCCTAGCGATACTGTATACGGCAATAGATTAGAGGTAACTGCCAGTGATTTGGATATAGGCGGAAGACTTAAGGCTAAAGTTTTAATTCTTGGCCTAAGGTATAGCTCTACCAAAACTCAGGGAGAACTCATAACAGAGTTGGTGGATTTTGATTTAAACCAAACTAAGATTACTAAAAATTACTTTACCAAAGTTATAGCTGTATTTTTTAATAATTTTTCTGGTGGGGTCGGCAAAAGTGAGTATTCTGCATCACTAGATAGCATTCAAACAAACTCTAATGGCGGAAAAATTGTATTTAGAGAATCTGAGCCTTTAAGGGTTCATGCGAGAACAGACACCTTCTCTCAGATAGAGTCTCCAAACTATGACCTAGCATCCTTTATCACTTCATCGACAAGCCTGTCTATTGAAGAAGAGTTAAAACTTGCGCTTGGAACAAGCTATAGCTTTAATGAGCTTTACTTTGAACTTTCATCATCAAAAGATTTACTATTTGAACCTAATGCTGATCAAACAATACAATATGGCCAGAAATTTTTAGCCAAAACCAATAATATACAAAAGCTTGATCTTCTTTTTTATGTTAAAAGAGACGATTCCGCCGCAGTTGGTAGTGAATATAATTTTTCCGGCGAAATAGTTGTCTCTATTCACAAGCTATTAGACAATATATCCTGTATTACCGATCCTAATCCAGAGAATCTTTTGGATTTTGATCCAGAATTATCTCCTATTATTGAAGTTTCTTACTCCCAAGAAGACATAGAAGATATGGGTGTAAAGCTAGATGGAAACCCCCAGGTTGTTAGCATTGATCTTTCGACAACCTTAATAGCAGATCCAAACATCGAACCTAGCTTACAGTCGGATAAATTTTATGCAGTTCTAGTGTCCAGAAGGGGCAATAATAGCGTTGGAACACTAGGTATCCCCGCAGGCTATTATAAGCCTTCAAGAAAGACTGACAATGGCCAGGATCTTAATCCAGAAGAAAGGTTTGGTAGACAAGATAGTCGCCTAATAGAATATGACCCCAGCAATTCATCTTACGTTGATTATCCAGATCTTTCTATGTGGATTGTTGTACACTCGGATACCATAGAGATAACGGATGGTCAAGCCTATACTACAGATGGATTTCCAATAACTGTTCCAAAAACTGTAGAATATGTGGGGTCAACAAGAGTACCGTTTTTTATAAAAGACATACCTTTATCCACTGTTGTAGAGGGCGAAAAAAATTATATTGTTCTTTATAGAGAGGACGAGTTTGTAAGCCCGTCTACTCATCCTAGAACCGGAAACTTTGTTCATACAAAGATTAAAGATGCCCCATCAATAGGTGTTTTGACCCAATCCGAGCTTGACGAAGAGTTGTCTGAATTTCCTCTGATTTTGAGCAGAGTTATTGATACTAATGTTAGGGATGCACAGGATATATCTGGTGTTGCAGATAAACCCGGATTATTAGGCAGAGATCACGCTTTGTTTGTAGATCCCGGAACAGATTTATTAAATGAGAACTTATTAGGAAGGGTGTTTACTCCAGATTTAGACTGCGAATGTAACTCTAGATATAAGATTACAAAAGTAGAGTGTAGCGTTCTTAAGCTTGGCGATTTAAATGATGATGGCGCTTATACTGCAGATGATATAGATGCTCTGCTAGCTCTGGTGGGAAATACTCTAGGGGCGCAAACCACAGAACGCAGGATATTGGGCGGAGAAATTGATTTAGTAGACTTTATTCAATCTGATCTAAATAATGACGGAACTGTGGATGGAGAAGATATAGAGTTACTAGAAGATGCTGTAGATGGCTATGTAAACTTTGAAGCAGAAGAATCAATTAAGGTTTTAAAAGTAACTCTAGAAAATATATTAGACGATAATAATTATCCAGAAATTTTTGACTCCTCTGATTACACTGCCACGGCTCTTTCTGGAAGCACGGACTCTGCAACAAATAGTGTTCAATTTTTAGTATCAAAAGAAGAGGAGGGTCTCGCGGTAAGACTCGGTGACAAGGTGGTTGTGTCATCCCCCTCTTCCGATGCTGGCGAGTATTACGTTTCCTCAAAGGTTTTTGATGCAGATTTGCTTGAGGTAACTCTTAGTGTTGAGGATTCTGGCGGTACCGCAATATCTTTTAATGGCTCATCAGGCTTTGATGTAACCATATCTAGCGGCACCGCTGTAAACATGTTTGCAGATAATCTAAATCTCGTAAAAACACCTTATGTTAGTAAAAATTGGTCAATTATATACTCCAATGTCTTTCACAAAGAATCACAGATAGATGCATGTGACCTAAGAAGATTTGTTGAGACAAATCTTATTGAGGAAAGGGCTGACACTTGCATTTGCGCCACAGAAGTCTGTATTCAACCTGATGTTTGCGGCCCAAAGCTTAAAAATCAAAAGATTCTGCCAAATGATCTTTTTATTCCAAGTGGAGAAATCTACAGTGAACCAGGAGTTCCTTATCATGGAGATATTGAGTATTCAACAATCTCTATAGCTATGCCTCCGGGCACCATTGAGGATTGTCAAATTGATCTTTACAATAACTTTGTAAAGTCATACGCTGGCTCGTGCAAGACAGCCTCAGGGTATCCTGCAATGCTTTATTCTGACGGCACATATGTTGGGTGCGAAGATTCTGGCAGCAATACAGATATAACAAAAGGACGAGTAAAGATAACTCAGTGCATAGCAAGCCTGCATGTTGATGCGTTTATTGACGGGTATGCAGTAGATGGATATGCGGACGAAGAGTCAACATCTTTAGTTGACGAGATTATTACAGAATCATTTGTGGATTATACATTCCCAACGCCTGTTGGTTTTTCGGACTGGCCTATAACTGATCCATCTAGTGGAACTTACTTTGCAGTAACCACCGCTGCTTCAGCAAACTCTCCTGCAGCCTTTTTGCTTGAGACCACTGCTGCTCCAGATAGAACCGCCGCAATTGACTACCCAAGCGCCTTGGATCCAATATCTGGAAGCTTTGTAATAGATTTTGTTGCATCTAGATCCACTTGGTCTAGTTCGGGCCTAACGGCTGGTGAGGTTACCTTTTTTGGTCAGGTTGAGATAGTAAACTCAGATGGAACAACCTGTAGTTTAAAAATTGGGTGGAGAGCAACCGCTGGCAACTCAACAGAGATGTTTTATTCTGGCAGCTTAACAAACACCAGTACGGGCGCTGTCTTAAATGACTTTGACAGATCTATTGTTGCAAAAGATGATCTTGGTGATGAAATTACATTTAGATTAAGAAGAACTAATGAAGCAGTATTTGGAATGTATTATGACGAAACACTTCTTGATGAAGATAGCATTGATGGTAAGTTTAGCAAAATAGGATCCGCTCCCAGTTTTTCTCCGGGTGCTGGAGATGCATCTCTTGCTTTTAAAATGTCTCAGAGGCTAACTCCTAATACTGGACAGGTATTTTATGGAAAAATACATGACGCCACCGTTAGGTACAACCTAATACCTCAGGATGCTACAGGCAATAACTTTATTGAAATATCAAGAGACTCTTCAACAAACGCTATAAACAGAGCAACTGTTGGATTTCCAATAACACTAAACAGAAGAACAAACATTGTTTCTGCCAGCATGACATTCACTCTGTCTAGTGATTATTCAGGAACAGACTCCTTTAACCTTATTCCGCTGGAAGTTATTAATTCAGATAATCTTGGGGTAATTATTGATTATCCGCAAACAATCAATAACTCAATTATAAAAACTTTTTCTCCCGGCACAATATCTGCAGGCTCCGAGCTAACCGTTGATGTAACGGGCATGGCCGTATACCTCTTATCTAGAAGCGGGCATTTACCTGGATTCTCAAAGGCTGTGGTTGTGGAGCCATCTGCTGATGCCAACTCAGAGCTTTATATTGACGGAGACATCAAGTTTGTTATAGCTTATGAGGATATTTCAACAGGGGTAATATTTAAAGTCGGAGCAAGTATCGACTCTGAAACAGGAATAGTCTCGTTTAGCACAAGAAACATTCTTTATGATGCTTTAAATAAGGCTAACAGAACAGTTCTATCATTTGGTGTTTATTTGAAAAAATCTGGATTTAGAAATGAAGACGTTTATGTTGGAATCAAGGATCTAGAAAGGCTTGGCATAGGAACCTGTAAAGATGAAACGGTTATTGGCGACGAAGACCTATGCTTCTTTATCGCCGGAAACACCGCAACAGGAACCTTTGTTGAGGGCCCATTCCCCTGCAACTTCCACCTTCCATAGGAGTTTTTATGAGCAGATTAGACGCCTTAAAAAACTTAAGAAAAATCGCTCAATCATATGAGCAATATTCTGAAGAGGAAAAAATAAGGCAGACAGAAAAACGGGTCGGAATGAGTTTGGCTGATTTTGAAAATAAAGTTGGCTCAATACTTATATCCAAAAGCCTAAAAAGAGCAGGGTTTGAATTTGATGAGATAAACGCGGGCGGAAGAATTGTTTTGGAAAGAATTCTGAGTAATCCTGAGGTTTGGTCGGATGATAGATTTGAGTATCCTTACGACTTTTTGCAAGAAAAGAAAACTCCCGAAGAATATGTGGCGTATTTAGAGAGAAAAAACATTATCTTGAGCTAGATGAAAAATAAGCTCAGGATATAGTATAATCTGAATATGAAAAATCTAAATATCCGTTGCGAGTCTATGCTTGGGACCAGTCATAGTTGGGCTGTGACCATGCGGAGCTTGTTAAAAAACTTTAACGATTTAAATAACAACCTTTATTTAAAAAGCATTAATGGTTTAGATTTATTCCCTAGTGACTGGAAGGAGTTTTTGAGAGATATAGAGACACCTGATATAGATATATCCTATACTCTTCCGAGAAATTTTGAGCATAGATTTAAAAAAGATGCAAAACTTAAGTTAGCAATTTATAATTATGAAACAAGCATATTACCAGAGGTTTGGAGGGATGCAATAAAGCACGTTGATTACGTTCTTCCCTCTTCTAATTTTTCTAAAGATGTTTTTGTAGATTCAGGCTGGCCAGAAGATAAGTGTATCGTCATTCCTCATGGTATTAATTTATCTGACTTTAAAGATAGCAGAAAGGTTAATTTAAACAATAATAAAAAGTTTAGATTCTTAAACGTTTCTATACCTCATTATAGAAAAAATATAAACTTACTTGTTGATGCT